>Ga0078972_1007947_pt1 | contig 22877 bp, 19 predicted proteins | sample YelNatPaOPGAMG01_FD_67568 | JGI IMG/M metagenome (GOLD analysis project Ga0078972, IMG submission 67568) | Hot spring thermophilic microbial communities from Obsidian Pool, Yellowstone National Park, USA - OP-RAMG-01 (SPADES assembly) (version 2) | ecosystem: Environmental > Aquatic > Thermal...
TCGCGACGGCGGCGCCGAGATCGTGAAGTACCTGAAGACCGGCAGCGCCTACTACGCGCCGTCGGCCGCCGCGATCGAGATGGTGGAAGCGATCCTGAAGGACAAGAAGCGCATTCTGCCCTGCGCCGCGTACCTGGAAGGCGAGTACGGCATCAGCGGTCTCTATGCCGGCGTGCCGGTGAAGCTCGGCGCCAACGGCATCGAGAAGATTATCCAGGTGAAGCTGAGCGCCGAAGAGCAGGCCGCTCTCAACAAGAGCGCCGCGGCAGTGAAAGAGCTGGTCGATGTAATGAAGCCGAAGCTCGACCAGGTTTCCGCAGCAAAAGCGTAAACACGCCCATTCGCTCCCTCACGGTTGCGCGGCTTTGATGGCAGTTTATCGAAGCCGCGACCGTGAGGGAGTCTGCATGTCCCGCTTTGAAACCCGGAGTTCAACTGAGACCGGAACGGTGTTCCGCGCTCAGGACTGGGCTATCGATGCGCGCCCGGGCTCCATGCCGGCGTGCCGGTGAAGCTCGGCGCCAACGGCATCGAGAAGATTATCCAGGTGAAGCTGAGCGCCGACGAGCAGGCGGCCCTCAACAAGAGCGCCGCGGCAGTGAAAGAACTGGTCGATGTAATGAAGCCGAAGCTCGACCAGGTTTCCGCAGCGAAAGCGTAGCTAGCATGTGGGGGCGGACGCCCTCTTCTCATCCGTGTCCGGACAGCCCGGAGAGAGTCTCCGCCCCATGTAATCTCGTCACGAGCTCGCCGCGGGTCACGCGCGCGATGCCGGGGCCTGCCAGTCGCAGAGCTTCCGAAGGGATTCCTTGTACGGCGCCCTGGCTATGCCGCGCTCGGTGATGATGGCGGTCACGTATCGATTCGGCGTCACGTCGAAGGCCGGGTTCTCGGCCCTGGTTCCGCCGGGGGCGATCTGCGTGCCGAAGACGTGCGTCACTTCCGACGGCGGGCGCTGCTCGATCGGGATCTGCTCGCCGCATTCGAGCGAGAGGTCCAGCGTCGAAACCGGCGCGGCCACGTAGAACGGCACGTTGTTCTCGTGCGCCAGCACGGCCACCGAGTAGGTGCCGATCTTGTTGGCTACATCGCCGTTGCCCGCGATGCGGTCGGCGCCCACCACCACGCAGCCGATGCGCCCGGACTTCAGGAAATGCCCCGCCATGTTGTCCGTGATCAGCGTGACCGGGATGCCGTCGCGCTGCAGTTCCCATACCGTGAGCCTCGCGCCCTGCAGAAACGGGCGCGTCTCGTCTGCGAACACGTCGATTTTTTTACCCGCAGCCACCGCGGCGCGAATCACACCGAGGGCGGTGCCGTAGCCGGCGGTCGCGAGCGCGCCCGCGTTGCAGTGCGTGAGCACGGTCTTGCCGTCGGGCACGAGCGGCGCGCCGTTGCGGCCCATCGCTTCGTTGATGGCGATGTCTTCCAGACGCATGCGCCTGGCCTCTTCGACCAGCGCGCCGCGAATCTCCGCGATCGGCCGGCCCTGGAGCCCCGCATACAGCTTCTTCATGCGCTCGATGGCCCAGAACAGGTTCACGGCGGTCGGCCGGGCAGCGGCAAGCGTCCTGCAGATGGCGTCGAAATCAGCGCCGTCACGGAGCATGCCCACAGCCACGCCCATCGCCGCGGCGACGCCGATGGCGGGCGCCCCGCGAATCACCATCGAGCGGATCGCCTCGGCTACTTCAACTTCGTCGTGAAAGGTGAGATACACCTCTTCGAGCGGCAGGCGGCGCTGGTCGATCATGACCACGCCGGCATCGGTCCATTCAATTGTCTCTACCATGATCTTGAGTAAATGGCGGCGCTAACGAATCATATAGCGCTGCGCGATCAATCCAATAAAGAACACCAGGTTATAACCCGCGTGCATCGCCGTTGCGGAGGCTGTGGAGCCGGTGCGATAGCGCATCCAGCCGAAGGCCGAGCCGGCCAGAAACACGACCACGATCTGCTGCCAGCCCCAGGCGTACTCGCTGCCGTGCAGCAGCGCGAACGGGGCCGCGGTCAGCATCACGCCCCCGGCGGCTCCGAGGCTGCGCGTCGCGAGCGGCAGCAGAAATCCGCGAAAAGCCAGTTCTTCGCACAGCGGGGCGAGCGTCACTCCGAAAACACCGACGAGAAACAGCGAAAACGGGTCCTGCAGCAGTTCCTCGAGCGGCGTCGTGACCTGCGGCGGCCGCAGCGCGGCTGCAAGCAGGATCGAGCCCACCGCGGTCAGCACGCCCAACCCCGCGCTGACCCACCAGCCGTTGGGAGGCGGAACCCACGCCAGCGAGCGCCAGAACGGGCGGCCATAACGCAGCCTGATAAGCGCGTATAAAACGGCAAACCACAGCCCCCAGAACAGGAACTGAACCACGATGGGCACTACCGCTTTTGCGCGCGGGTGCCAGGAAAACACGAACACGGAAAGCTGCACGGCAGCCAAGGCGATGAACAAGAGCGGCAGCGCGAGCGCAATCAGGGTGCCCACGTCCGCCCAGTTCCAGAACGGGTACTTCTCCGGCGTTTCCTCCGCCGGCGGTTGCTCCGGAACGAGCCGGCCTTGCTGCTCGGGATCCGTCATGATTCACGCTCGATGAGGACGGCGGCCAGCAGCGGAACCGTAAGCTCGTGATGGCCGGTGATCGCGAAACCGCGCCCGCCCGAGCGCGCGTGAGGCCGTTCCACTACATTGACGCGCGGGCGGTAGTGTTGCAGAAAATCGAAGTTCACGGTGGTGAAGTTCTCGACACGCCTGCCGAGATTGCGCACCACCGAGATCGCCTTCAGGAACACCTCGGGCATCACGACGGCGGAGCCGACGTTCAGATACACGCCTCCGTTGTCGAGTTCCGCGACCATCCCGGAGAAAAGGCGGAAATCGCGGTGCGTGGCGCGGCCGATCGCCGCGGGGTCCGCCGCGGGATGCGTGTGGGGCGTATCGGTGCCGAAGGCGACGTGCACGGTCACCGGAACCGACGCGCGCCAGGCGCCGAGCAGCAGGCTCGAGCAGCCGAATTTCGGATCGGCGATGCGGCCCAACCGCCGGCCGAGCGCCTCGCCGACGCCGAGCGCGTCCCGATCGCCCTCGGCGATCGCCTCGTTCATCTCGCGTCCTGTCTCCTCGGCCGTGCCGAAGCGCCCGTCGGGCAGCACCGCCTCCACATCCTCGGAGGTGCAGCCGGCGATCGCGATCTCGAAATCGTGAATCGACGCCGAGCCGTTCATCGAGAACGCGGTGGCGTAGCCGCGCCGCATCAGATCGAGCAGCACCGGCGCCAGGCCGCACTTGATCACGTGGCCGCCCAAGCCCCAGATGACCGGCTTCTTCTTCGCGCGCGCGCCGGCCAGCGCGTCCGCTACGGCGCGGAAGGAATCCGCGGCCAGGATGTGCGGCAGCGTGTCCAGCCATCCGGCGATGCCCGCGCCCTTCTCATACGGCCGGGCGAAGTCCTCCGTGCGCACCTTACCCCCGCGCGCCGCGATGGGGATCGTTTTCAGCGCGTCGAAATCGATGGGTTGCTCGCGGTATTTGCTCAAGATCGCTGTCCGTTCCCGCCGTTTTTGAGCATCTTCGCGAGCGCCTGGCCCGTATAGCTCTTGCGGCTTCTCATGACCTGCTCCGGCGTGCCCGCCGCCACGACGTGGCCGCCGGCTTCGCCGCCTTCCGGGCCGAGGTCGATAATCCAGTCGGCCGTCTTCACTACATCGAGCTGATGCTCGATCACCACCACCGTGTTGCCGAGATCCACCAGCCGGTTCAGCACGTCGAGCAGCTTGCGTATGTCGTCGAAGTGCAGCCCGGTGGTCGGCTCGTCCAGGATGTAGAACGTGCGCCCGGTCTGACGCCGGCTGAGTTCCCGGGCGAGCTTGATGCGCTGGGCCTCGCCGCCGGAGAGCGTCGTCGAGGACTGGCCTAAATGAATGTAGCCCAGCCCCACGTCCACCAGCGTCTGCAGCCTGGTCTGGATCTGCGGAATGTTCTCGAGCGCAGCCAGCGCGTCCTCTACCGTCGCCTCCAGGATATCGGCTATCGAATAGCCTTTGTATTTTACCTGCAGCGTCTCGTAGTTGTAACGCCGGCCGCGGCAGACGTCACAGGTGACGTAAACGTCCGGCAGGAAGTTCATTTCGATGCGTCTCAGGCCGTCGCCTTCGCAGGCCTCGCACCGCCCGCCCTTCACGTTGAAGCTGAAGCGGCCGGGCTTGTAGCCGCGCTCGCGCGACGCCGGCAGCATGGCGAACAGGTCGCGAATCGGCGTGAACACGCCGGTGTAGGTGGCCGGATTCGAGCGCGGCGTGCGGCCGATGGGCGTTTGATCGATCTCGACGACCTTGTCGATGTGATCGAGGCCCTCGATGGCGTCGTGCTCGCCGGGTTCCTCGCGCGAGTGATAGATGGCGCGCATCAGGGCGCGGTAAACGATGTCGTTCACCAGCGTGGATTTGCCGCTGCCCGAGACGCCCGTGACCGCGATGAAGAGGCCGAGCGGGAACTCGATATCGACGTTCTTCAGGTTGTGCTCGCGCGCGCCGCGGATGACGAGCCTCTTACCGTTTCCCTTGCGGCGCACGTGCGGCGCGGGAATTTCGAGCGCCCGCGAAAGATAACGGCCGGTCAGGGAAGCGGGATCCTGCACGATCTTTGCGGGCGGCCCGCTGGCGACCAGATGCCCGCCGAGGCGTCCGGCGCCGGGGCCGAGGTCGATCACGTAATCGGCGCGCTCGATGGTCTCCTCGTCGTGCTCCACCACCAGCACCGTGTTCCCCATATCGCGCAGCCGCACCAGCGTGTCGAGCAGGCGCTGGTTGTCGCGCGGGTGCAGGCCGATCGAGGGCTCGTCGAGCACGTAGAGCACGCCGCGCAGCCGCGAGCCGATCTGCGTCGCCAGCCGGATGCGCTGCGCCTCGCCGCCCGAGAGCGTCGCGGCCGAGCGGTCCAGGCTCAGGTACTCCAGGCCCACCGCGGCCAGGAACTCCATCCGGTTGCGGATCTCCTCGACCACGCGCCCCGCGATCTCCGTCTCGCGCTCGCTGAACTGCCAGCCGCGCACGGTCGGAATCGCGCGCGCGATCGGCATGGCCGTGAACGCCGCAATCGAGATGCCCTGCACCAGCACGGCGAGGCTGCCCGGCTTCAGCCGCTTGCCGTGGCAGTCCGGGCAGGTGATGGGCGACATGTAGTCCATCAGCCACTCGCGGTAGCCTTCGGTGGCATCCTCGAAGGTCTCTTCGAGCACCTTCAGGATGCCCGGGAAGCCGTTGCCGCCCAGCATGAGCAGGTCCTGCGTCTTCTGGGGCAACTGGTCGAAGGGCGTGGAGAGGTCGATGCGGAGTTTCCGTGCGGCATCGTTCAGCCGGTGCGTCATGTAAGCCGAGCTGGCGCCCGGGCCGAGCGCGCCGTCGAGCAGCGGCTTGGAAAAATCCACGATGACCTTTGCGGGGTCGAAGGTCCACTTGCTGCCGAGGCCGGCGCAGGTGTCGCACGCGCCGTAGGGGCTGTTGAAGGAGAACGAGCGCGGCTCCAGCACCGGCACGCTCGCGCCGCAGTTCGGGCACGCCAGCTTTTGCGAGAACAGGCGCTCTTCGCCGTTCACCACCGCCACCACTACGAGGCCCTCGGCGAGCTTGGTGGCCGTGTCGATCGACCGCTCGAGCCGCTCCTCGATTCCCGGCTTCACCACCAGCCGGTCCACCACGACCTCGATCGTGTGATTGCGGCGCTTGTCGAGCACGATCGGCTCGTCCACCGACCGCAGGATCCCATCGATCCGCGCGCGGAGGAAGCCCTGCTTCGCGAGCTTTTCGAGGTCTTTCCGGTACTCGCCCTTGCGGCCGCGCACCACCGGGGCCAGGATCATCACGCGCTCGTTCTGGCGCAGCGCCATGATCTGCCGCAGGATCTGCTCGGTGGACTGCTTCGAGATCTCCTCGCCGCAATCCGGACAGTGCGGCACGCCGATCGAGGAATAGAGCAGGCGCAGGTAGTCGTAAATCTCCGTGATGGTGCCGACCGTGGAGCGCGGGCTGCGGTTCGTGGTCTTCTGCTCGATGGAGATGGCGGGGCTGAGGCCGTCGATGGAGTCCACCTCGGGCCGCTCCATCTGGTCCAGGAACTGCCGCGCGTACGGCGAGAGCGTCTCGACGTAGCGCCGCTGGCCCTCGGCGTAGATGGTGTCGAAGGCCAGGGAGGACTTGCCGGAGCCGCTCAGGCCCGTGATCACCGTAAATGTGTTGCGGGGGATTTCGACGTCGATGTTCTTGAGGTTGTGTTGCCTCGCCCCGTGTACGGTGATACGGTCCAGCATATTGCGGTTAGGGCGCATTCACCCAAATTCCTATTGTCCCGCAAGAGCACTCGGGTTTCAGGTGGACGCTATTTCTTCGAAGGCCGGACCGTTTCCCGCGCTCGTTCCAGCTTGTGCCTGGCCCAATCGAGCAGCCGCCGCGCCCAGTGGAAGTGCTCGGCCAGGATCACGAGGCCAAGAGCGATGACGGCCAGCCCCGGGCCGGGCACGCCCGGCAGCGCGAGGATCAACCCCACGGCCACAAGCAGAAATCCCAAGCTGATTCGGGCGATGCGGCGCATCGAAGGTCATCATAACATCGGGAATCGCGGCAGCCCGCCGGTCGGATTCAGGATGCGAAGCCTCGCACCCGGCGCCGCATTGCGGATCGGGTAGCGCGCGACTCACAACCAGCTCACCTTATCGGTCTAGAACTCCACACCAAAAGTAATGTGAAGTACTAGGGGCGAACACCGCACTTATTCACGCACTTACATATTGACCGGCAGTTTTAAGCTGACTAGTTTGGTAGATTCCGGTGGAACAAAGACGATCGAAGCGATTTGAAGTCAGGCTGCCCCTGCGCCTCATGCGCAGTGGGGTGCGCCCGCTTTCCGGAGTGGGCGAGACCCGTAACATGAGCTCCGGCGGCGTCCTTTTTGCTACAGAAACGAAGGTCGAAATCGGCGAGCGGATCGAGTACGAAATCACGCTATCGGACGACGGCGACGGCACGCCGCCGGTGCACCTGCATTGCCTCGGCAAGGTCACCCGAGCGGCCGAACAGGCTGCGGAAGCGCAGGCTTCGCCGCTGTTTGAAATCGCGGCGACCGTCGAGAGGTACCAATTCGTGAGGCGGAACGTGTAAGGGCGGGCGAAGGGCGCGCCACCATTTCGCGGCTCGGTTATACTGAGCAAAGAAAAAGCGAAATGGACCAGAACCTGCTTCGTTTCCCCGAACCTGCCCCCGAGCTCCCGGCCCGCCCCGCCGGCCTGGATGCTGCCCTCGCCCGCTTCGAGCTGCTCAAGGCGGATCCAAGCTCGGTCATCCGCGCCATTCACCACCAGCCCGCCTCGCCAGGCGAGTTCGCGGATATCCCGGACCGCGTCCACCCGGCGCTCGGCGGCGCGCTCGAGCGGCGCGGCATCCGGCGGCTCTACAGCCATCAGGCCGCAGCGTTCGAGCTGGCCGCCTCGGGCAAGAACGTCGTCGTGGTCACCCCCACCGCCAGCGGGAAGACGCTCTGCTACAACCTGCCGGTCCTCGACCGCATTCTCGCCGAGCCGCAGGCGCGCGCTCTCTACCTGTTCCCGACCAAGGCCCTCGAAGAGGACCAGCTCCACGAGCTGCAGCAGGCGATCGACGAGATGGGCTCGGAGATTCGCGCGTTCACCTACGACGGCGATACGCCCCAGGACGCGCGGAAAGCCATCCGCGAGCGCGCGAACATCGTCCTGACCAACCCGGACATGCTGCACAGCGGCATCCTGCCGCACCATACGCGCTGGGCCAAGCTGTTCGAGAATCTGCGGTACTTCGTGATCGACGAGCTGCACTACTGCCGCGGCGTCTACGGCAGCCACGTCGCGAACCTGGTTCGACGGCTGAAGCGCATCTGCGAGTTTTACGGCTCCAAGCCGCAGTTCATCTGCTCGTCGGCGACGATCGCGAACCCGCGCGAGCTGGCCGAAGCGCTGACCGGGGAGCCGTTCGAGCTGGTCTCGAAGAACGGCGCGCCCTCGGGCGACCGCTACTTCATCTTTTACAATCCGCCGTTCGTGAACCGCGCGCTCGGCATCCGGCGCAGCTATTTGCAGGAATCCAAGCGCGCCGCGCTCGAGTTTCTGGAGCGGGGCCTGCAAACGCTGGTGTTCGCCAACAGCCGGCTCGCGACCGAGGTGCTGATCACCTACCTGAAAGATGCGTGCGAGCGGAAGCCGTTCGGGCAGGAAGCGGTCCGCGGCTATCGGGGCGGCTACCTGCCGCGCGAGCGGCGCGAGATCGAGCGGAAGCTGCGCGAGGCGGACGTGAAGTGCGTGGTGGCGACCAACGCCCTCGAGCTGGGCGTGGACATCGGCTCGCTCGATGCCGTGGTGATGGCCGGCTATCCCGGCACCATCGCCTCGACGTGGCAGCGCGCCGGCCGCGCCGGCCGCCGCCAGTCTGCCTCCGCCGCCGTGCTGGTGGCTTCAAGCGCGCCGCTCGACCAATACATCATCGAGCATCCCGATTACTTCTTCGGCAGCTCGCCCGAGCACGCCTTCATCAACCCCAACAACCTGGAGATCCTGATCAACCACCTGAAGTGCGCGGCCTTCGAGCTGCCCATCCGCGACGGCGAGAAATTCGGGCCGCACGACACCGGCGAGATGTGCAAGTTTCTCGACGAGCTCGGCCTGCTGCACCATTCGGCGGGCGCGTGGCACTGGACCTCGGATACTTACCCCGCCGACGCCATCAGCCTGCGCTCCATCACCAGCGACAATTTCGTGGTGATCGACACGACGCGCGAAAACCAGGTGATCGCCGAGGTGGATTTCCCCTCGGCGCTCACTTCCCTGCACGAAAAGGCGATTTACCTGCACGAGGCGCGGCAATACCAGGTCGAAAAGTTCGACTACGAGGGCCGCAAGGCGTACGTGCGGCGGGTCGAGTGCGATTACTTCACCGATGCGATCGATTACGCGCAGGTGAAATCGCTGGGCGAGTTCGAATCGGCGGAGATGGCGGGCGCGCGCGCGATTCACGGCGAGGTGCGCGTGAACCGGCAGGTGGTCGGCTTCAAGAAGATCAAGTTCTACACCATGGAGAACGTGGGCGCGGGCAACCTTTCCATGCCCGAGCAGGAGATGCACACCACGGCGTTCTGGCTGCACCTGCCGGAGAGTTTTCTCAATCGCTTTCCGGACCTGTCCGCGGCCGAGCGGCAGAACGGGCTGGTGGGGCTGGGCAACGCGCTCAGGACCGTGGGCGCGCTGCTCTTGATGTGCGATCCGCACGATCTTGGGGTGGCCTTCGGCGAGGACATCTCGAAGGGGCTCAAGGCCTTCGAGCCGGACCTGTTCCTGTATGACAATTACTCGGGCGGCATCGGGCAGAGCGCGCCGCTGTTCGCGATGCGGCGCAAGCTGCTGGAGCACGCCGCGGCGCTGCTGGACGCCTGCGGCTGCGAAGCCGGCTGCCCGAGCTGCGTCGGCCCGGTCGGGGAAACGGGCGAGCGCGGGAAAGAAGCCGCGCGGCGAATCCTGGGCGAGCTGCTGAAGTAGCCGGCCCGAAATTCGGATTGACAAGCCGCCGCGGTTCGCATAGACTTTACCAAGACGAACGAGCGATCGTTTTTTTATGCCCAAGCTGCAGGACTCCGATCTCCGCAACCGACAGATCGCGATCGAAAAGGCCGCCATGCGGCTGTTTATCCGCCAGGGCTATTACGGAACGTCGATCCGCGACATAGCCCGCGAGGCCGGCATCTCGCTGGGCAACATTTATAACTACTACGCCACCAAAGAAGCCCTGTACCTCAGCCTCGTCCGCCGCCAGACGGAGGAGATGACGAAGACCCAGGAGCGGCTCAAGCCGTTGCTGGGGCGCTTCGACGCGGACAGCCTGAGGGAGCTGGCGCGGGCCACCCGCGACATCGTCTACGGCAACGCCGATTACTGGCGGCTGATGTACGTCGATGTCACCGAGTTCGGCAACCGCCACTTCGCCCACAGCTTCCGCCGCCTTTCGAAGATCCTCGAACAACGCGCGGGCGGGTACCGGGCGGCGGGTCTGCGTTCTGAAATCGACCCCTCTCTCGCATACGCGGCGATTTATCTGCAATTCTTTACCTATTTTCTGGTCGAGAAGCTGTTCGGCGGCAAACAACACCTGGGCCGGCCGGAAGCCGAGGCGATCGACCAGATGATCCGGATCTTCAGGGAAGGAATCACCGCTCCCGCGGATGCGGCGAGCGGGCTTCAGGAGCAGAGTCATGAGGCATCGGACGCTTTGGATCGTTTGCTGTGTACTGGTTCTGCTGCCAGCAGTTCTGGCGCAGACGCCCACTACCGGAATGCTGACCGGGACCGTTAAGGACCCGAGCGGCGCGGTAGTGGCCAACGCGAAACTCACCTTGCTGAGCTCTTCGGGCGAAGAGCGCACCGCAGCCACCGGAGCCGATGGCGCTTACCGGTTCCCGTTGCTGCCGCCCGGCGCCTACGCTCTGACCATCGAGGCGGCGGGCTTCCAGACTTACAAAGCTACGGGCATTACCATCCGGATTACGGAAACGACGAACCTTGAGTCGAACCTGACGGTCGCCGGAGGGACCGAGTCGGTGAACGTGACCACGGAGCTGCCGCTGGTGCAGACCACCTCGGCGGCGACGGGCCGGGTGATCGGCGATGTGCAGCTTCGCGAGCTGCCGCTGCCGACGCGCAACTTCCAGCAACTGCTGACGCTGTCCCCGGGCACCACGGCCAGTCTCGCGAACAACACCGAGATGGGCCGCGGCGACGTGAACATCAACGTCAGCGGCATGCGCTCCACCAGCAACAACGTGGTGGTGGACGGCACGCAGATCAACAGCCCCGGGACGAACTCCACGCCCAACATCTCGGTGCCCTCGCCCGACACCATCCAGGAGTTCATCGTCCAGACTTCGATGTACGACGCCACGCAGGGCCGCAACGCCGGCGGCAACGTGGCCGTGGTGACGAAGTCCGGCACGAACGAGGTGCACGGCAGCGCCTGGGAATTCCTGCGCAACCGCCAGCTCAACGCCAACGATTTCTTCCTGAACGCGGCCGGGCGGCCCCGCCCGATCCTGAACCGCAACCAGTTCGGCGGCACGCTGGGCGGCCCGATCCGGAAGGACAAGACGTTCTTCTTCGTCGCGTACCAGGGGACCCGCGAGCGGAACGGCGCCTCGCTCACCAACAGCCTCTCGTTCCCGAACATTCCCTCGGGTCTGACGGACGATCGCAGCCTGGCGGCGTTGAAGACGCTGCAGTCCGCGTTCTACGCAACCGGCGCGGCCGTACCCGCGCTGAGCCCGATCAGCGTGAACCTGCTGCAGGCCAAGCTGCCGGACGGCAGTTGGGCGATTCCGAGCGCGGCCGGCAGGGCGGCGTCTCCGGCGATTCCGGTCACCACTCCGATGAGCGGCGTCTCGACGTATCGCGAGGACCAGTTCAACGTCAACATCGACCAGTCCATCGGCAACAACAACCGGCTGGCGGGCAAGTTCTTCTTCTCCGATTCGCCCCAGTACCAGTCGCTGTTCAGCTTCGTGGGCAGCAACCCGTTCCAGATTCCGGGCTATGGCGGCAACATCGACTTTCACAACCGCGTCTTCGGCCTGACGGACTCGCACATCTTCTCGCCGTCGCTGATCAACCAGGCGCACTTCGGCTATAGCCGCATCAACGGGCCGTCCACTCCCCAGGAGCCGTTGACGAATTCGGCCATGGGCATTAACAACCCGATGTGCAACGTGAATCCGAGCTTCTGCGGCCTGGCCACCATCCAGGTGCTCGGCCTGTTCTCGATCGGCTCGACCACGCTTGCCGACCAGAGATCCACCACACAGACCTTCGAATGGACCGACATGATGACCTGGACCCACAACCGTCACATGGTGCGGTTCGGCGGCGAAGCGCGCCGCTATCGGGTGGATTTCTTCTTCAATTTCTTCTCGCGCGGCCAGATCAACTTCAATACGTTCCAGGATTTCCTGGCGGGGAACATCGCTTTCGGCCTGCTCGGGAACGGGGTCACGGACCGCGGCATGCGCGCCACCGACGCCGCCGGTTACATCCAGGACGATTACCGCATCACCGATTCGCTCACGCTGAACTTCGGCCTGCGCTATCAATTCCAGGGCGGCATCAGCGAGATTCGCGGGCGGCTGGCGAACTTCGATCCATCGGCATTTCCCGGTTTCACCAAGCCGTGCACGGTGGCCGCTCCCTGTTCCGGGCCGAACGGCTTCCATATCCTCAAGCCGGGCGAGACGCTGAATCCGAACACCAACGCATGGGCGCCGCGCATCGGCTTCGCCTGGAAGCCGCCGGCCATCAAGAACCTGGCGGTCCGCGGCGGCTACGGCATTTACTACGACCGGTTCTCGACCCGGGTGGCCAACCTGCAGATCTTCAACTATCCGTTCGACATCGTCGGGTTGGCGCTGGGCTCGTTTGCGAATCCGTTCCCCGATCTGTCGAAGGTGAGCTTCCCGATCAATCCGCCTGTGATCCCCTCGCCGGTCCCGTTCTATTACTCCGGCATGCCGATGCCCGCCTTTGGCCAGACGCCTATCAGCGGCATTTACGTGAGCCCGGATTTCCGGATACCGTACGTGCAGCAGTACAACCTCGGCGTGCAGTGGGAGTTGGTGAAGAACTGGATGGCGGAGATCGGCTACGTGGGGTCGAAAGGCACGCGGCTCATCAACGTGTACACCCTGAACCAGGGCACCGCGGCCGCGACCGCGCCCTATACGGCCTCCGGCTTCTCCAACAATAAGGTGCTGAACGGCTTCCAGATGGCCACCACGGACGCCGATTCGCTCTACAATTCGCTCCAGACCAGCCTCACCAAGCGCTTCTCGAACGGCCTGCAATTCCTGGCCTCCTACACGTTCTCGAAGTCGATCGACGACGCCTCCGGCGCGCCGACAAACGAATTTGCCGCGGTGCCCGGCGACCAGCAGAACCGGCGCTCGAACCGCGGGCTTTCGGATTTCAACCGCGCGAACCGCTTCGTGTTCAGCGGGACGTACGACCTGCCGAAGTTCTACGAAGGAAAATCGGCGCTGCCGGCGCGGCTTGCGAATGACTGGCAGGCCGGCGGCATCGTGACCCTGCAATCGGGTCTGCCGTTCTCGGTGGTGTGCGTGTCCGGCTCGGCTCTGTATAACCGCGCCGATTACCTGGGCGGGACGGCTTCGGGCAGCGGGTCCGTCGAAAGCCGGCTGACCAATTACTTCAACAAAGCCGCGTTCGCGCCGGGCTGCGTGAACGCCGCGCCGTTCGGCACCAGCGGCCGGAACATCCTGACCGGGCCGGGCCAGAGTAACGTCGATTTGTCGCTGGTGAAGTTGATTCCGATCAAGGAGACCACGAGGGCCGAGTTCCGCACCGAATTCTTCAACGCGTTCAACCGCGTGAACTTCGCGTTGCCGAACAACAATGTGCTCGTGCCCACGACGCTGGGAACGATCACGTCTACGGCCGCCGGCCCGCGAGTGATTCAGTTTGCATTGAAGCTGTCGTTTTGAGATATGGCGCACGCACTCGTGCGCGCCGGGCCGGCGCTTGAGCCGGCCCTTGTGAAGAGGACCGATGATCGAGACAGGATTGCAGGAGAAAGTAGTCGTCGTAACCGGCGCGGCCAGCGGGATCGGCAAAGCCACGGCGCGCCGGTTCGCCGCCGAGGGCTGCCACGTCGCCTCCTGGGACGTCGAAGAGGGCGAGCCCGAACAGTGCGGCATGTTCCAGAAGGTGGACGTGTCGGACCGGTCCGCGGTTGATCGCGCCATTGCGGAGGTGATCGCCCGTTGGGGTTCCATCGACGTGCTGGTGAATAACGCCGGCATCCTCCGCGACGCCCAGTTGGTGAAGGTGAAGAACGGCGAGCTCAACGGCGGCATGACCGACGAACAGTTCGACGCCACCATCGCCGTGAACCTGCGCGGCGTGTTCGTCTGCACGCGCGCCGTGGCGGCGCACATGGTGGCGGCCGGCAAAGGCGGCGTCATACTGAACGCGTCGAGCGTGGTCGGGCTCTACGGCAATTTCGGCCAGACCTGCTACGTGGCTACCAAGGCCGGCGTGATCGGCATGACGCGGGTATGGGCGCGCGAACTCGGCAGGCACAAGATTCGGGTGAACGCGGTCGCCCCGGGCTTCATCGCCACCAATATGATCCGGTCGATGCCGGAGATGATCTTACAAAATATGCGTGACCATACGCCGCTGCGCCGCCTGGGCAGCCCGGAGGAGATCGCCAACGCCTACGTCTGGCTGGCCTCCGACGCGGCTTCCTTCGTCAGCGGCGCCGTGCTGAGCGTGGACGGCGGCCTGGTCACCGGGACTTAGCATGAATCGATACGCCCAGATTATTTCGACCGGGCGGTACGTGCCCGAAATTGAAGTGTCGAACGACATGCTGCGCGAGCGGCTGAAGCATGTGCCGGAGTTCGTGGACAAAATGGAGGCGAGCACCGGGATCCGCAGGCGCTGGTATGCGCCGGAGGATTGGGCCACCTCCGACGTCGCGCTCCCGGCGGCGCGGCAGGCGCTCGAGCGCGCGGGGCGCCGGCCCGAGGATGTGGACCTGATCATCCTCGGCACGGACTCGCCGGATTACATCACGCCGTCCACCTCCGTGGTGGTGCAGCACAAGCTCGGCGCCGTGAACGCCGGCACATTCGACGTCGGCTGCGCCTGCGCGTCGTTTCCGACGGGCCTGGCCGCCGCCTCCGGCATCATCGCCACGAATCCGGGCCTCCGCACCGTGCTGGTGATCGGCGTGTACATGATTCACAAGCTCGCGGACCCTATGGATCCCATGATCTTTTTCTACGGCGACGGCGCGGCAGCGGCGGTTCTCGAGCCGGCTTCGGAGCGGGGCTTCATCAGTTCCGCGTTTCGCGCCGACGGCTCCTACAGCAAATTCTGGGGCATTTTCTCCGGCGGCACTTACGAGCCGGCAACCGCGGAATCGGTGGCCGCGGGGCGGACGAAGCTGCGCATGACCGAGCGCTATCCGCCCGAAGTGAACGAGGAGGGCTGGCCGAAACTGGTGTACCGCGTGGCACAGGACGGCGGCTTCCGCGTGGAGGACATCGGCCTCATCATCTTCACGCAGGTGCGCAAGCCGACCATTCTGACCGTGATGCAGACGCTCGGCCTTCCCGTCGAGCGGACCCACACGATCATGGAGGAGTGGGGCTACACCGGCTCGTCCTGCGTGGGACTGGCGCTCGATAGCGCCATCGAGCAGGGTAAAGTCTGTCCGGGCAGCCTGGTGGTGCTGGTCGGCTCAGGCGTAGGTTACAATCAGGCCGCGGCCGCATTTCGCTGGAAGAAGTAGGTGGGGCAGGCGGCTTCGCCTGCCCGGATCGAGGGGTGAAGCTATGGGACCACGAGACACGCGTTGTGATCCGGGCCTGAACGCCCTGGATTGGGCGAACCGCGCCGCGCTGCGCGACGCCGGTTTCGAGGAGGCGTCCGTCGACTCCGCCGCCGGCCGCCAAGTCTACTTCACGGCCGGCGCCGGCCGGCCGCTTGTCCTGTTGCATGGCGCCGGCGACCATGCAGGCGCCTGGGCGAAAACCGCCGGGCCGCTGCTGGCCGCGGGCGCCTGGAGCATCGTCATTCCCGACCTTGCCGGCCACGGCGCGAGCGAACCGTTTGAGGGCCCGCTTGAAATGGAAGCGCTCCTCACCGGCATCAGCGCCGTTGCGGACAGCGCTCTCAGCGAGCCCGCCGTTTTCGCGGGCAATTCGCTGGGCGCCTGGCTGGCCATGCTTTGGGCGGAGCGCAGCCCCTCGCGCGTCGAGCGCATCGTCGCCATCAACGGCGGCTCGATGGCAGGCGCCCGCGCGGGCGTGTCGCTTACTCCCGCCAATCGCGAGGAAGCGCGCACTTTATGGGAACTGCTGGTGGACGCGGCCTGGTGGACCGTGCCCGACATGATGCTCGATGAGCTGATCCGGAAAGGCCGGGAAGGCGCCATCTCGCGCATGTCGCCGGAGAACATGGCGGCATTTCTGATGGACGGCCGGCTGGACCGCTTCGCGACGCCGGTCGATCTCATCTGGGGCGAGTCCGACGGCCTGGTTCCGATCGACTACGCGCGGAAGTTTGCGGCCGCGCTGCCCGCCGCGCGCCTGACCACCATCCCGCGCTGCGGCCACGTTCCGCAGCAGGAATGCCCGGAGCAGTTCCTTGCGGTGTTCGAGCGTGTGCTCGAACAGGCGCCGCCGGAGCTGCCGCTATGATCGCGGGCGACCTGCTGGGCGAGCGCGCGCGGCTCACGCCCGATAAGATCGCCGTCGTCGAAGCGCCGTCGGGCCGCAAGTTCACGTATGCCGCGCTGAACCGGCGGGCCTGCGCCATGGCGCGCCTCTGGAGCGGCTGCGGCTGCGAGCCGGGCGACCGCGTCTCGATTCTTTCCGAGAACCGGGTGGAGTACCTGGACGCCTTCTTTGCGGCCGGAAAGAGCAAAGTGGCGTTGGCGCCGCTGAGCACGCGCCTCGCCGCGCGGGAACTGGCCGAACAGATCGCGGACGCCGGCCCGCGCCTGGTGCTGTACAGCCGCGCGTGGGAGGCGCTGGCCGGCGAGACCCGCAAGCTCACGGCGGTCGGGCACTGGCTGGCGCTCGAAGAACTGCCGCTCGACGCCGGTGCTGATTTCCCCGCCGTCCGCTGCGCCCCCGAGGACCTCTGGTGCCTGCTCTACACCAGCGGGACCACGGGCAAGCCGAAAGGCGTGATGCTGCCGCACCGCATGGTACTCTGGAACGCTTACAACACGGCGACAAGCTGGCAACTGCGCGACGACGACGTCGCGCCTGTTTTCACGCCGCTGTATCACGCCGGCGGGCTCGCGGTTTTTCTGACGCCGCTGTTCGTGATGGGCGGAACCATAGTCCTGCACGAGCGCTTCGACCCCTCCGTGGTGTGGCAGTGGATCGAGCGCGAGCGCGCCACCATCGTCTTCGGCGTGCCGACGATTTTCAAGATGCTGCGCGAAGCTCCCGAATTCGCCACCGTGGATTTGAGCAGCGTGCGGTGGGCCATCAGCGGCGGGGCGCCGCTGCCGCGCTACCTGATCGACGAGTACCGCGCGCGCGGCGTCATCTTCAAGCAGGGGTACGGGATGACGGAAGCCGGCGTGAACTGCTTCGCGATGACCGCCGAGGACGCTTCGCGCAAGGCGGGCTCGATCGGCAAGCCGATGCTCTTCGCCGAGGCCTCGGTGCGCGACGCCGAAGGCCGGGAACTCGGCCCCGGCGAGACCGGCGAGCTGTGGCTTCGCGGACCCCACGTCTGCTCCGGCTTCTGGAACCAGCCCGCTGCAACCGCCGCGGCCATCGATTCGGAAGGCTGGCTGCACACCGGCGACCTGGCGCACCGCGACGCCGGCGGCTTCTACTTCATCGACGGCCGGATCAAGGATATGTTCATCAGCGGCGGCGTTAACGTCTATCCGGCCGAGATCGAAAGCGTGCTGCTCGAGCACCCCGCCGTGCGGGATGCCGCGGTGCTGGGCGTTCCCGACCCCACCTGGGGCGAGGTCGGCGTGGCCTTCCTGGTGTGGCAGCCGGGCGCCGCGCTGCCGGACTCGGAGCTGCTTCGATACCTGGAGCGGAAACTGGGCCGGTACAAGCTGCCGAAGGCCATCTGCCCGCTCGAGGCGCTCCCGCGGACGCCCTACGGCAAAGTCTTGAAGACGGAGCTCAGAGAAAAGTACGCCCTCCTTACGGCGGGTTAGACTCTTCTTGTGGCGAAGATTCTGGTTTCGGCGGGCGAGGCCTCGGGCGACCTCTACGCGGCCGGCGTTGTGACCGCGCTGCGGCGGCGCCTGCCGGAGGTGGAATTCTTCGGCTGCACCGGGCCGCGGATGCGGGAAGCCGGAGTGCGGACGGTAGTAGACGCGGCCACCATCGCGGTGGTGGGGCTGTTCGAGGTTGTGAAGCACGTCCCGCGGGTGTACGGCCAGTATCGGAAGCTGGCGGCGGCCGCGCGGCGCGAGCGCCCCGCGCTCGCCATCCTCACCGACAGCCCGGATTTCCACCTGCGCCTTGCACGGCGCCTGAAAAGCGACGGCGTTCCCGTGATTTATCTGGTGGCGCCGCAAGCCTGGGCCTGGCGCAAGGGGCGCATCCCGATGATGCGCCGCACCCTGGACCGCCTGCTGTGCATCTTCCCCTTCGAGGAGCCGTTTTTTCGGAAGCACGGCATCGATGCGGTGTATATAGGCCACCCGCTGTCGCGGACCGTGCGGCCCTCGATGGAGCGGGACGCCTTTTTCGATGCTTGCGGCCTGGCGAAGGACCGGCCGCTGATAGCCGTGCTGCCGGGAAGCCGGCGCGGCGAGGTGGCGCGGCACCTGCCGGCGCTGCTCGACGCGGTGGACCGGATTGCCCGGGCGCGCCCGGCCTCGTTCGTTCTGGCGGCCCCCGCGGGCCGCTTTCTCGCGGGAGATCAGCGTCTTTTAACAACTTTTAAGGAACGCATTGCTCACGCGTCCATCAAAGTAGTAGAAGGAAAGACGTGGGACGTCCTTGCCCGCGCCGACCTTGCGCTAGCCGCAAGCGGCACTGTGACTATCGAAGCGGCCTTGTTGGGCACGCCGATGGTTACATTTTATAAAGTGGCCGGCTTGAGCTGGCATGTGGGCAGATTCCTTGTAGATGTTCCTTTCTATTCAATGGTTAATCTGATCGCAGGCCGGGCAGTCGTTCCAGAATTGATGCAGAATGAAATGAGTGGGGAGCGGCTTGCATTCGAAGCTCTCCGGCTGCTGAACGATCCCACGGCATTGGGTGAGATGCGGCGAGGGCTTCACGAGGTCGCCGCCTCGCTATCCGGCGTTCAAGACCCGATGGACCGCGCGGCCGCCATGATCGAGCAGTTCCTCGATGGCCGGCGCTGAATGCAATTTTCGGGAACAGGAGTATTGGCAGTGATTGCGCAGAGACACGGAATCGCACGCAGCATCTGGATTCTGGCGGCTGTACTGGGGACGGTCGCGGCAGGCATGGGCCAGGACCGGCAGGCAGCCCGCATCGACGTCCAGCATTACAACATCGAAGCGGACGTCAATCCTCAAACGCAAGTTCTCACGGCAAAAGTCAAGATGCAGTTCGTGCCGCAGGACGACACGTCCACGGCGGTGTTCGATCTGAACAACGCGCTGAACGTGTCGAAGGTGGAGACGGAAAACGGGCAGGAGGTGTCCGCCACGCGGTCGCGCCAGGACTCGAGCGTGACGCTGAATTTTCCGGACCTGTTGACGAAGGGCAAGCCCGTCACGGTGACGTTCTCCTACGACGGGCGGCTGACCGGGAACGAGGACTCCCCGGTGTTCGGCATCAAGTTTGCCGCGATTCACGCCGACTACGCGTACCTGCTGTATCCGTCGCGCTGGTTTCCCATTCCCACGAGCACGTACAGCGTGAACCGGTTCACCTCGGACGTCCGGGTCACGGTGCCGGCGGGTTTTAAGGTGATCGGGAGCGGGATCGAAAAAGAGGAGCCGGCGGGCGACAAGATCGCCTACACGTACTCGTTCACTCACCCGTCGTTCCCGGGCAGCATCGCGGTGGTGAAGGGCGACCCGGTGCGCGTCTCCTCCGAAGGCGTCACGACGGACCTGTACTTCCGCGGGGCGGAGGCCTCGATGGCGAACGCCTACGGCCAGGAGATGGGCAAGATCATGGCGTACCTGACCAGCATTTACGGGCTGCCGCCGGACGCCGGGCTGACGCTGATCGAGACCGAGGACGGGGCGGCGAACGGCTACGCCGCGCCGGGGTTGATGTTCCTGTCGCCCGGCGGCATCGGCAAAGAGGTCAATGTGCGGCTGCTGGCGAACCAGGCGTCGCGGCAGTGGTGGGGCGACCTGGTGAGCGCTTCCTCGCGCGCGCATCTGTGGATCACGAACGGCATGGCGCGGTATTCGGAGATGCTCTACCTGGAGCACACGCAGGGCAAGGCGGCGCTCGACGCCGAGGCGCACGACGCCTACATCGACGCGCTCACCGAGGACCAGGTGCCGATCAGCCAGACCGCGCGCCTGGAGGATTATTCGCCCGAGTTCTGGGCGCTGACGGCGAGCAAGGGCGCGGCCGTCATGAACATGCTGCGCTACGTGATCGGCGACAGCAGTTTCGAAAAGCTCGTGCATGGCTTCCCCGACGGGCACGCGTGGCGGAGCGTAAGCACGGGAGATTTCGAGCAGGCCGCCGACGCGGCTTCCGGCCAGACGCTGCACTACTTCTTCCTGCAGTGGATCGAATCGAGCGGCGCGCCGGAATTCAAGCTGGAGTACACGATTTACCGCACGCAGAAGGGTTTCCGCGTGATGGGCAAGGTGTCGCAGGACCTCGACACGTTCCGCATGCCGGTGGAGATGAGGATCGAGACCGAGGGCAACCCGGAGGACAAGAAGATCGAGGTGGTGGGCACCTCGTCCGAGTTCACCGTGGATACGTTCGGCAAGCCGAAGACAGTGGTGCTCGATCCGAATAATAAGGTGCTGCGGTACAGCGACCCGATCCGCGTGCAGGTGGCCATCCGCCGCGGCGAGCAGTTCACCGAAGTGAGCCAGTTCAACGATGCGCTGAAGGAATACCAGAAGGCGCTCGAGGTGAACCGCAACTCCTCGCTGGCGCATTACCGCATCGCCGAGGTGTTCTTCCTGCAGAACAACTACCAGGCGGCGGCGAACGAGTTCCGCGAGGCGCTCAACGGCGACCTGGATCCGAAGTGGACCGAGGTGTGGGCGCACATCAACCTGGGCAAGATCTTCGACGTGACCGGGCAGCGGGAGCGCGCGGTGAACGAGTACACGCTGGCGATGAGGACGAAGGACGACACCCAGGGCGCGCAGGCCGAGGCCGCGAAGTATCTGAAATCGGCGTATACGGGCAAGCCGCAATCGGGACAGGCGGATTGACGAGCCGGCCGGATTGACTGCGCGCCTGTGCACGCGGCGCTGCGGCCTCTGCGCAGTCTGCCGGTGGACTACAACGAGCCGCGGCGCGTCGCGGAGGCGGCGGCCGTCAGCGTCAATCGGGATAGGCCGGTATCTGCGCCCGTCGCCCAAGCACCTGCCTATTATGCGGTACGTGACCCCAGCGGAATTCGACGCAATTCTCGGAGAAGGCTCTCCGGCAAGAGCTTGTCTCCGCGTTGGAATAGCTTCTCGTCATGCCCACGTATTGCCGCGGTTTTGGGATCGGTGTTCGATTGAGCAGTTACTGGCCTCAGGTGGTCGCCATTTGCGATCGCGGCGATGAGTCGTTCTTCGTACGCTCGTAACTCTGGTTGAGTGATTCCCTTCACGCTCAGGTATCTACACCGCGGTATCCGACTTGAAGACCGACACCTTCACGCGATATCCCAGGGACGCAAGAATACGAATCAGAAGGTCACTCGACACGTGCTGCAAATCGTCGTTCAAAATGGCCGTCACTCTCGTTCGTGATGTGCCGGCCCGCTTCGCTAACTCCGCGTGAGTAATCTTCTGCTGCCGCACGATTTCCTTCAGTCGTTTCAGCAGAGTGTGCTGAACCTGCCATTCCTTAGCCTCGATCCCAGACAACCCCAGGGCGCCGGCGAGTTCCTCCGGCGTCCTTGCCACGGCCGGTTTGATCTTAGGCATTGAGAAGCTCCTTCAATCGCTTTCTGGCCAACTCGATTTCAAGAGGAGGCGTTCGCTGCGTCTTTTTCGCAAAGGCGTGAAAAACCAGGATGCCTTCTGCGGACGCAGTGTAGTAAAAGGCACGGTACGAGCCATCCTCTCCCTTGACCCGGAGCTCCGAGACTCCGGCAGCCACTCCGGCCACCGGCCGGGAATTGGGCATTCCGAGTTGCTCCCCGATTTGCAGCCGAAAGAGCCCCTTACCTAAGCGAATTCGTACCTCTTTCGGGAATCGGCGTATTGCCTCCCGCGCCTTGGGATGGAGGATAATCGGCCGCACCTTGGTAGTGTATCAAATTTGATACATCAGCCCAGGTTTTTCGCCTCGGCCCGCGAAAAAATCTTTGTTCCTGACGCCGCCTTCCATCGGACTGTCTAAATGACGGCGCCCGAAACATGCTCGATGACCTTCGCTATGCTCTCCGTATCCTCCGCAAATCTTCTGGCGTGACCGTGGCGGCCATTCTGGCGCCGGCGCTCGGCATCGCGGCCCCGATCAACGAGGACATGAGCCGGCGCTCTTGGCCGGGCGAGACCCGATCGGCAAGCGCTACAGCCGTTCGAGTGCCGGTTTCGCGGTGGCCTGGCAGGTTCGCTCGCGATGTGGACGAGCCCGCTGGTCGCGCTGCGCTATGAACGCTTAGCCGGCTCCGGCTCGGAGAAATTGATCTCCTTCGCCTGGCGCCAGAGCCGCTCGATGTCGTAGAACGCGCGCGCAGGCTGCGAGAACACGTTCACGATGAAGTCGCCGTAGTCGGCGAGAATCCACTCGGCCTTGTCGTAGCCTTCGATGCCGATCGGGCGCTCGCCCTCTTTTTTGAGCTGCGCCTCGATCTCGTCCATGATGGCTTGAATCTGGCGGGCGTTCGCGCCGGAACAGATGACGAAGAAGTCCGTAAAGGAACTGATGCCCCTCAGGTCGAGAATGCGGACATCGGTTGCTTTCTTGGATCCGGCGGCCCGGGCGGCGATAATGGGCGCGGCGGAAGATTCGAATTCCGCGCTGTTTCGGTTATCTTCGGTTCTTCGCAAACAACTCCTCACGCTCATCGTACTACAATCGGAAAGATGGTGCGTCCTGAAAGACGCGTTGTTCCAGCAGGTGCAAGTCCTGTCCGGGTAAGCGCCGGAGCGCCCGGTAGCAGACTCCAGCCGGGAGGAGAGATCCGACCGAG
>Ga0078972_1007949_pt1 | contig 22870 bp, 12 predicted proteins | sample YelNatPaOPGAMG01_FD_67568 | JGI IMG/M metagenome (GOLD analysis project Ga0078972, IMG submission 67568) | Hot spring thermophilic microbial communities from Obsidian Pool, Yellowstone National Park, USA - OP-RAMG-01 (SPADES assembly) (version 2) | ecosystem: Environmental > Aquatic > Thermal...
TTTTATACTAAATTTCTTCTGTTCCATATATTATTATACATATTTATTCAAAGATGTCAATAGGCACTTTAATCTTATTATTTTTTACCTTTTTTCGATAACAAACAATCACCTTACTCCCCTTGTCCAAAAGACTATTAGCAGACCGTCACACTGCCTGACGGTTTTCTCGACATAAAGAAGTCAAGCAAGCTTGACCACTACAGAGTTGATCCATCATTATTTTCTCCAATTATTGCTGGTGATAATGGAAAGTGATTAAAACTCGGCTCACAGTGAACCTGCCATCACAAAGTCCAGCAGGATTGCATTTTCGGTATTTCGCCAATTGGCGAAATACCGAAATAGGTCTTAAAGATAATACCAAATCCCCTAATCACCCCTTATATCTCTTAATAACCCCTGTTAAAATTGGACTTTTACAAAATTCTATTATTCCATTATTCTAAAATTATCGAACAATCAATGCTATTTTTAATGTATCATTAAATTTCAACTCGACGATTAGTCTTCTACCCGCACCTTTATCCTCTCCATTGCAAAGGAAGATGAAGAATAAGGCTTTGACGATTATTTTTCTTACAGCCGAATTTGGATGATACAATTGCAATTTCTGTTTTTTAATAAAGGAGAATTTGAAAACTATTCCTCGCCCGACTGAAGGCGGATGATACAGAATGGTTAAAATGAAAAAATTTTAACCGAAAAGAACAGCAGGCTGTTATTCTTCTCAGAATTTATTCCAGAATTGCTTCAAAATAACAAATTCAATTACCATCTATTGATTTTTTTTATTTTTGAAATATTATAATATTATGAAAGGAGTTGATATTGGGTGATATAAGCCAAAAGAAATCTTCAATTATCATTGAAGACTTGATGTGCGAATATAGAATAAGTCCTCTTGGAATAAGCAATAAAAGACCACGCCTGAGCTGGAGATTAAAATCAGTAGAAAGAAATCAGACACAAACCGCATACAGAATATTGGTTGCCAGTAAAAAAGAATTGATTGAACAGACCATAGGCGATTTATGGGATTCTGATAAAATTTATTCAGATAATACCAATAATATTTTATATAATGGTACAACTTTAAAATCGCGCCAGGTTTGCTGGTGGAAGGTTATGGTCTGGGATAAAGATGGAAACCCTTCAAACTGGAGCGAAAGTTCTTTCTGGACAATGGGGCTTTTAAGTAAAGAAGAATTTATGGGTAACTGGATTTTTTATGATACCCATCAATATAACGAAGATAAGGATTTAATCTTACCACCTCCTCCATATCTGCGCAAAGAATTCTCAATCAATGGTAAGGTTTTAAGAGGCACAGTCTACATAACTGCCCTGGGTCTTTTTGAACTATATATCAATGGTAAAAGAATTGGGGATGATATATTTACACCAGGTAGGACCAACCCAAAACATAGGGTGTATTATCTTACTTATGATGTGACAGATGTCTTAAGGAATGGGCAGAATGGAATCGGTGTTATACTCGGTGATGGATGGTATGCAGGGTATGTAGGATTTGGACTTCTTATAAAAATCGGAAAAGGTCGGGAATATTATGGCAAAAATCCGGCATTACTATTCCAATTAGAAATAGAATATCAGAATGGAGAAAGGCAGATAATAAAGACCGATGATACCTGGAAGGCAAATATTGGACCAATAAGATATAGTGATCTTTTAATGGGTGAAAAATATGATGCTACAAAAGAACTCACTGGTTGGTCTGAACCAGGATATGATGATTCAGAATGGGATAATGTGCAGATAAAAGAAGGCATAACAGGAAATATAGAATCTTATCCCGCAGAACCAGTCAGGGTGATAAAAGAGATAAAACCAGTTGATATTAGAAAATTGAAAGACGGTGTTTTTGTCATTGATATGGACCAGAACTTCGCTGGCAAGATAAGACTCTGTGTTAAGGGTAAGCGCGGAACAGAGATTATAATTAGAACTGGAGAGATGTTAAATAAAGACGGTTCAATAATGACCGAAAACCTTCGTAAGGCAAGGAGCACAGATATATATATCCTTGCCGGAAATGGTAAAGAAGAGGTATGGGAACCCCATTTTACATACCATGGTTTCAGATATATTGAGATAACCGGCTTTCCCGCAACCCCAGATAAAGAGTCAATAACCGGGCTTGTCTTGAGTTCAGATTTAGAAGTAACCGGTTCATTTGAATGCTCAAACGAATTGGTTTGTCAAATTTATCGGAATATCGTATGGACACAGCAGGCAAATTTCATAGATATTCCAACTGATTGTCCACAAAGGGATGAGCGAATAGGCTGGTGTGGTGATGCACAAATTTTTATTAAATCTGCAACCTATAATAGAAATGTCGTAACATTTTTTGAAAAATGGATTACCTCATTAAACGATGAACAATGGGCAGGTGGTAATTATCCAAACTATGCACCTGACCCATTCAAGGTTGATAAATCATCAAGCCCGGGCTGGCGTGATGCAGGTATTATCTGTCCTTATACAATTTATAAGGTGTACAATGATACCCATATTATTGAACAGCATTATCAGAAAATGAAGGCTTTTATGAATTTTCTTGAAAGCCAGACAGATAAAAATCTACTGGTCATCAAAGAACCCTGTTTTGGAGACTGGTTGCATTTAGGACCAAAAACCCCGGACGATTTGATTGCAAACCTTTATTATTTTTATGATTTAAAACTGATGAAAGAGATGGCGCTTGCCATTGGCAAGGATGATGCAAAGAGATACTCAGAACTTGCGCAGGTGGTGAGAAAGGCATTCTTAGAAAAATATATAAATGAAAATGGTCTTCTCATAAATGAAACGCAGACTGCTTATGCTATGGCACTTTATATTGACATTCTGCCTGAAGATATGTGTAGTAAAGCAGGACAAAGGCTTGTTGAGCTTATCAAAGAGGCGGATTGGCACTTAAATACAGGGTTTCTTGGTATAAAACATCTCCTTCCTGCCCTGTCTAAATTCGGTTATAATGATGTTGCTGGTAGATTGATATCTGATAAGACATTCCCGTCCTGGGGTTATGAAATATTAAATGGTGCAACCACGATATGGGAGAGATGGGATAGTTATACAATTGAAAAAGGTTTTCAAAATCCAGAAATGAATTCATTCAGCCATTATGCATTTGGCTCGGTATGCGAGTGGATGATTGGATATTTGGCAGGGATAGATACTGATGGTCCAGGTTTTAGAAATATAATAATAAAACCCCATCCCTGTAAACAATTCTCTTTTGTAAAGGCAAGATATAATTCAATAAATGGTGAAATCAGTGTTCATTGGGAAAAAAAGGACGGGATTTTTGAGTTAAGAGTATCAATACCCTGTAATGTGTCAGCAACTATCTATGTGCCGGCAAGAAGCCTTGAATGTGTAAAAGAAAGTGGCAAAACAATTGATGAAAAGGAGATAAAATTTTTACGAATAGAAGAAGACTATGCGGTATACTCGGTAGGTTCAGGTGATTATCATTTTATCTCTCTTTGATGATTTTTGTCATTAATTTTTGTTTGTCAGACCGCACTTCAATAAAATACACACCATCAGCCATATCAGAAATATCAATGCAGTGATGGTTCTGTAACCGCTTTACAATCTGCCCTGATGCATTATAAACGATGAATTCTAAATTCACAAAATTATTATCATTAAAGAAAATTATCCCCCTGGTTGGGTTTGGATAGAATGAAATTCGGTTAATTTTACAATCATTGCCCCTTTCTGTTGTTATCGGTTGATTATTTAATGGGGTATCGCACCGTCTCAACTGGAATTGCCTTTTGAAGAACGGCTTTGTGGTATCTATTACATTGGCAGAATAATAAACCCAGACCTTATTGTTGCCAATATAGGGCTCTGGTTCTGAGACATTCAGGGTGCTATCAAATTGACTCAATAACCAGAACTCTTGAGGATTCACATCTATGGTGACCATCCAGATCTCCCCAGGTTCATTAAATGTGGTATTGAAAAAGTTACCACCCCAGTTATTTATCTGGAATACTGAATACAACTCACCATTAAAAAAGAATGGTTCATGGGATTGATTTAAGGATGGGCTATCAAGATGGGCTGATTGGGGAACAACGATTTCATTCTGGATAAACATTGACCCAAAGGAATTCCTTTTATAAAAGTAGGCAGTGTCAGATGCATTAATACCACTCATAAAATATTGCACATTTGTAAGGGGATTTAACGCCGAATTTCCATCAATCTTATTTGCCGGGTCATTGGTAACAGGAAATGCCTGGTTTTGTGGAGTATAGGCATTAAATTCTTTTGCCTGGACTCTATTGTTCTGGTCCATATAGCCATAGGTCAAATAATGACTACCTTTTATCCATCTTGGCACAATGATATCCATTGGTATGGGCAAGGGATACATACTTGGTTGCTCTTCTATGAGATAATCATTTGCTGGATTATCTAAATCTAAAAGGCGCAACTGGAAATAAGAATTTTGAGGGGTATTCTGGGAAAAACCATTTACACTGTCATTGTAGATGTAACTCACAAATCGTCTGTTTATGCCGGGAAGTTGTGATGAATTGAATACCCTTCTTTTGTTTACTGCAGGAAGCGGTATATCGGTAACAATTCCTGAGGTTGGACCGGTAGGACGAACAAACTTTATCTGACCGTTTAATGTTGCACCCACATAATAAGGTCCAATACTATCAAGACCCCAGTCTCCTGGTCGGGCATATATATTTGAGTAAAATGGACTAAAACCTTTGCCATTTGGAGGTATTAAGTCCCCGGTATTAGGGTCAATACCACATTGCCAGACCCTGCCTAATACTCCAGTGATGGTATCAACTTCTATCCAGACCATATAATTACCAACTGGTGATATTTCAGGATTTACATAGTTTATACTGGGGTCACCAATCCGGACATCATTTGGAAAGAATGATTGCCCGGCAAAGAGAAATAAACACAAAAATAGTATTGATAATAAAATCACTCTTATCTTCATAGGATACCTCCTTTATTTTTTGACGCTAAAATTTTTAGAATGGTTTGATGTATAAACATCTATCATATTTTATTACTAACGAACCTTTGATAAAAATAACAATTTTTTAATTTGAGAAGCATTATTCACATTCATTCTTAGAAAGAATACCCCCGATGGCACAAAACATTTATTATCATCTTTGCCATCCCAATCAATAATATATTCTCCCGGCTTCTGATGTTTATCCACCAGTGTCTTAATCAACTGTCCGGCAAGATTATAAATCTTTAGTTCTACCTGAGATGGTTTCTTTAATATATATTTTATGTCTGTAGATGTAGTAAAAGGATTTGGATAAACCTGACTGAGTAAGATATTCCCATCAGAAATTTTTGTTTCGGCAATCGCAACCGGTCCCCAGACTGTCAGTCTTAACGGTTCTTTGATCAATAATAGATTATTGATTGTGACAAGTCCTGCATTATCTACACTTACATTCCCGCTCTGGAGGGTCTCACCATTTGCTATTCTTACAAGATCCCAGGCATAGATAAATCCAGGCTGGGGATGAAACTGCTGTAATCTACGCAAAGTAACATCGGCTAAAATGGTATCAGCGTCTGGTATATCATTCGGATCACTTGACTGGTAGACAACCCACATAATTACCGACCATCTATCCGGATTATCAATGATACTACCTGGGTCCCATTCCAAATAACCACTCCAGGTTCCCCAGGGGTCACCATTATTAGGATTCCCATTACCAGGATCAGGCTGCCTGCCTGGCGTTATTAGGTCTAAATCGGTATTTGAAAATGCCGGAAAAGATTGATTATTATGAAATCGCGTTAGATATGTGAGTTTGAGATGTTCTGAAAATTGGAAATGGGCTCCATTCCAATTCAAATGCTCACGTTCATCCCAGTATAATGCAAAACCAGTCCTGGATGAATCCAGTTGTCTATACATAGCAGGCTTTTCTGACCAGGTAGCATTTGTGTCATTCTTACCTGAGACGATTAGTGTAAATGGCCAGTCAGAATGTGGTTGCTGGAGTCTCCACTCCCCATCAAGGAGGTCATAAATTCCAGGGTTACCATCAAAATTTGTAGGAAGATTCTGATTTGGAGTTCCAAAAACTGGATAAACCCGGTACTGGTCATTCAAAACCTTTATCCCTTTTATCACAGGAACATATGATAAACCAGCACTGAATAAGTAAGGTTTCAATTGGGTATGGAGCAATGTGCCGGTTCCGCCCATACTGATTCCATTCACAGAGATCCTGGTTGAATCTATCGGTAGGTTTCTCTTAAGCCATTCTATTTCCCACCACAACCTTCGTGCAGTATAATTTACTACGACTGCGGAATTATTCGGAAGCGAAAAAACAAAGGGATTGAATGTATTGGCATAGCCAAACCAGAAGGTGTTATATTCAACAAATAATCCAAGATGCCGGGCAGGAATGACATCATCAAAGGTAACAAATAGACCATTTGAAAGTAGATTTTTAAAAAACAAACCCTCTTCTATAAGATTACTACCACCGCCGTGGAGTCCTACGACCATCGGCAAATTAACAAGCGAATCACCCCTTTTCCAGACTGCAAAATTAAAACCCAGACCATTGCTGTATTGATTCCCCATAACTGGATAATCTGGACGGCCAGCATTATAATTTGTCCTGCCATCAATCCAGTGGCTATAGATTGTAACTATAGAACTCTGATACTGAATTATACAGGCAACCGGCTCAATTGTCTCTTGAATAGGGCCAATTGTGTTACTTGAAGAGACTATTGTATCATTGAACAAAACTACTGCATAATAACTCGTTCTCACACTATCAGGTGTTACAACAAAATATGCCTCATTATTTCCTATGGTATACAAACCTCCGAGTGTATCAGGTATTTTCCAATGGGCATTTGGAACATATTGCTGGATACGCTTATTCTCGCCGTTATTTGCAAATACCCTGCCAATCCGGATAGCATTGCTAAGCGAATTAATTGGTTGTGGACTCCTGTATATTTCGTAAGTTGTGTCCTGTGGGACGGTCCCTGAATGTTCCCAGATTAAAAATGTCTGTCCCTGTGTATGCCAGCCCCTTAAATTCTGCTGGGCATAGGCAAAACTAAACGCAGATATAAGAACTATAATTTTCAAGAGGTATCTTTTAACCATTATGCCTTCCTACTATAGGAAATAGCCACCTCTATTAATAACACAAATTTCCAACCTTTTCAATACCAATTAAATTATCCATAAAAATTCAACCCTGTCAATCCATCAGATAAGTTATTACGATAGCATAATGAAAAAAGATATTAGAGAATATCAGGATAGCAGGTTGTCTGATAATTCTATTTTGTAATAACCTGCTATCCTGATGCATTGTGTTTATGCTTTTCTTTTACTCCTTAGGGTCTTTATTCTCCACCGCATTCTTTAATCAACGAAAACCATCTTTCTTGTTAGAGTGCCGATATCAGTCTCAATTTGTAAAATATATACTCCACTATTAACTTTTACATTTAAATCGTTCTTACCATCCCATATCATTTCATAGGTCCCAGGATTCTGTTTAGCATTGACCAGTGTTTTGACCAATTGACCATTCACATTATAAATTCTTAGAAGAACATGACTTTGCCGGGCAAGAGTATAATTGATTCGCGTTGTAAAACGGAAAGGATTGGGATAGATATATAAAAACTGATTATCATTGATGGCGCGTCTGGTATTCTCTTCAATTCCAACCGTGGGATATATTTTACCCCAGATACGATTTGCATTCACTGGATTATTATTAATATAGTCAACAAAGCCTGAATAGACAATCAGTAATTTATTTCCTGAACCACGCGCTAATGCAGGAGTTTTTTGAGCCCCTTGTTGAGTAGATAAAGGAAAAGTTCCAATGACCGTTCCACTGGTATCCAAACGCGCACCATAAATGTCAGCAAACCCGCTGCGCCAATCCTCCCAAACGACCAGATACTCTGTGCCGTCAAAGGCAACTCCAGGAGAAAGCTGACTATTCGTTGCAGCGCAGATTGCAATCCCTGATGGGTCAAGGACCGTGCCGCCTGGAGTTATACGCGCACCATAAATATCAGGCTAAATATAGGGGTCTTGCCGATAATCTTCCCAGACGACTAAATAGTTAGTGCCATCAAACGAAATGGAGGCATTAATTTGTTCAGAATATGCATTAGAGATAACAAATCCTGAAGGGTCAAGAACCGCAGCCAATGGAGTTACACGAGCACCATATAGGTCACCATCTGTAAGACTTGCCCGATAATCCGACCATACCACCAGATAGTTTGTGCCGTCAAAGCCAACCGCAGGATTTGTTTGTTGACCTAATTCTAAGGAGATTGGAAACCCATTGGGGTCAAGAACTTCACCATCTGTCCCTACACGTGCACCATAAATATCCGGGTCATTCTGGATACGTCGCCAATCTTCCCACACAACCAAGTAGTTCGTCCCATCAAAGGCAATAGACGGATTTACCTGACCATCTGTTGCAGTGCAGATTGCAATCCCTGATGGATCAAGAACAGTGCCATCCGTACTTACACGTGCACAATAAAGGTCATATGATCTTTGCCCAGTGACATCCTCCTGCCACACAACCAGATAGTTTGTGCCGTCAAAGCCAACCGCAGGATTTGTTTGGTCATACAGTGAGGGATGAATTGCGATACCTGTTGGGTCAAGGACTGTACCATTTGAACTTACACGCGCCCCAAAAATATTATTTGTCCCGATAAGATTACGGTCATCAGCCCATACTACCAGATAATTATTACCATCAAAGGCAACCGCTGGAACTTTTCCAGTCGAAGTCCCTTTAGATATTAAAATTCCTGAAGGATCAAGGACTGCACCTCCTGGGCTTACTCGCGCACCATAAATATCAAGATTAGTGTCACCACCACGGTCATCAACCCACACTACCATATAATATCCACCACCAAAGGTTAAAGAAGCCCAATATACTTGAGGAGAACCCGTGGAAATAGCAATTCCTGAAGGGTCAAGAACTGTGCCACTTGGAGTTACACGGGCACCGTAAATATCAAGATTACCGTTGTTACGTTCATCAAGCCATTCCACCAGATAGTTTGTGCCATCAAAGGCAATTGAAGGGTAACGTTGAGGATTTGAAGCAGTGCAGATAGCAATCCCATTTGGGTCAAGGACTGTGCCAGATGTACTTACTCGGGCACCATAGATGTCAGCATATTGATAACTGCCACCATTACGGGTGTCAAACCACACAACAAGATAATTAGTATTACCATAGGCAACCGCAGGAGAAAATCCCGCAGCTGGTGCTGATGATGACGATCTAATAACGAATCCCGTGGGATCAAGAACTGTGCCATCCGTACTTACACGGGCACCATAAAGCTGGATAGGAGGGGTGCGATTATCCTCCCATACAACCAGGTAATTCGTACCTCCATAGGCAACCGAAGGGTTAGTCTGTCCATTCTGAGCAGTGCTGATTGCAATTTCACCAAGAACATTACCATCTCCAGTCACAAGCTTCCCGTAAATGTCATACGCAGACCCACCAACCCTACCGTCTTCCCACACGACCAGGTATTTTGAACCATCTGAGGCAATTCTAACATTGAATTGGTCCAGGCCTGCAGTGCAGATTGCAATTCCATTTGGATCAAGGACAGTGCCACCTGGAGTTACACGGGCACCGTAAATATCAGTATAAGATGCAGATCCATTGCGATAATCCTCCCAGGCAACCAGAAAGTTTGTGCCATTAAAGGCAACTGAAGGATGAGTTTGGTTGCCATTTGCAGTGCTTATTGTAATTCCTGCTGGGTCAAGGACCGTGCCGTCAGGGTTTACTCTTGCTCCATAAATCTCAACATTCTCATCACCATTGCGCCAATCTTCCCAGACAACTAAGTATACTCCACCACCATAAGCAACCGCTGGTATAGATTGAGAACCCGGAGCAGAACTGGAAACCAGAGTTGAATCAATAAGAAATTCACCTTCCCTTGACCAATCATTAATTTTATCAATTTTTAATCGTGCCAGTTCACCCGAACATTCATCTATAATTGGTGTCTCTGTCCTTAACCGCCTTTCCTTAAACCTTAAACCAGAATTCTTGCCTTCAAAAATGACCTCACCATTTTCAGTATAATATACAACTTTATTATCCCTAATCTCAAGTCTCCCATTAATTGGAATAAACATTTCCTTAACATCAGAATTAGTGCCTTTTGCCTTCAAAATAATGCCGTTTTCGTCAAACATTGCCTCATAAACAAAGTCCTTTATCACAACCTTATCACCTTCTATGATCGGATAGTGAACAACCCTTTCTATTATTTCGCTCACATTGAACGGTGTTTCAACAATATTATCTTGTGCAAAGATATTTGCTCCCGGGAGCAATAACCCGGTCAAATAGACCATTATCCAAAAGATTATTTTTTGTTGCCTTGCCATTTTTATCCTCCTTGATATTGGCACCTAACATCACATATGTGGGAATTGATATAGGTTTATATCCTTTCTTCCCACTTATATTTATCTTCCTTTCTTTTTTTGGTCAATCACCCCCTTTCATAACTTTTAATCTCCACCAGATTATATAAATTATAATGCTAAGTGTGTGCAAATATCAATTACGCTATTATCTTAAAGTTAGGTAATTCTGTGCATTTATCCACCTCCAATAATACGATTGATGCCTTTACAATTTTTTGCCTTAATATCCCATTATTGTATAACAAGTTTATTCCTTAATCAGTTTCAATGTTTCAGAATATTCTTTTCCATCCGTAACCGAAAGGAAGTAGACACCTGATGCAAAATCCTGAATCCCTTATTTGTAGGAAGATTCTGATTTGGAGTTCCAAAAACTGGATAAACCCGGTACTGGTCATTTAAGACTTTTTAATAATTCCTTACCCGTTTTATCGGTTTTAACTGAATGACCGAAATCGTCAGAAAGTCCTCCATAATAGGTCGCCCACAAAACCCCTAAACCATTATTATTAGTACTAAAGAACACATTATCAACAGCCTTCCCATCAAAATCAGCTACCTGTCCCATATTCGCTTCAAAACCATTCTAACTATCAAGCAGGTTTGCTACAACCCCACCAGACACCCAAATCGCAAACCCCAAAACATAAGAACCAATGATTAACAAAAAAAATAACCTTAAACATAATTACCTCAAGCAAAATATTTTTCATCTTTTTAAATCCATTGTTTAACAATTTTACAAAATAGACAAACTTATTAAAAATCGCCTATCGTTATACAAATTTCGCAACTCGTATTAAGATTAAATTCCAACTTCCATACCAACTTCTCCAACCAACTTCCATCATCTTAACAATATCGCCTTCTCAACCTGCTTGAAATCACCAGCCTCTAATCGCACAAAGTAAACACCCGCAGGAAGTCTACGACCTGAATCATCCTTTCCATCCCACACAATAGTACCCAGTACGCAGTAGTCAGTAGTCGGTGAAAAAGATTTTACTAATCTGCCAGTCGCATCGTAGATTTTTATACTGACTACTGACTTCTGACTACTGGCTACTCCATTATTACTGGCTACTGGATACTGGCTACTGACTACTCCTGGTTCTGGAATTTGGAATTTAATCACAAGGTGATTCCGGAACAGACTCGGCGCCAACACCATACCCGTCTTTCCGGGCTCTAAACTCAAACCACCCTCCTCAATCCCAACCCCGGGTGGATAGGTCGTAAATTTCAAAGCGAAGTGGTCTGTTATCGGCACCCCCAGGGAATGATATGTCCCATTATAACAATACTGAATACCAACCGTGCCGGTATTATTTTCTATACCAATCGTTCGATAATTCCCCTCCAAATCCTCGTAATATTGAACCACTATCTCACCATCACCGGTCGGTGTCGGATAATAAGCAGGGTCATACAAAATTATCTGAAAAGTCGGGTATGTGGTTGGAAAATGAGTTGGATTTTGAACCCTGAACCATTCAACTACAAATCTGTGATTCGCCGTATCATTGTAATAATAAACATCACCTGGTTCTCCAGGAACTCCGGGATTTAAAAAAGTCCAGAAGGCAAAAACTGCTCTATTTGGCAATGTAGTATCAGGAATCCATAAATTTGAATGCGAGGTTGAGGTCGTCGGATTAAATGCTAACCAACCATTGGAACAAATTGAAACTACATAATAATTTGTTCCGTAATATTTGAAAATAAAGGGTAGACTGATGACAACGGTCTGATCGAGCTGAAGATTCAATGATACACCAGGATGCGCAGTTTGAGTCGTATCTATTGGAAACCAACTATAAACCGGAGCATACTGCGGATAAGGACAGCCTGACCAGTAAACATAGTAATAACCTGTATCTGAGGGCATCAACCGACCAATCATAATCTCAAAATCCACTGTATCACAATAAATTCCACTTGTCAACTCCAACTGCATGGGTACAACCGTGCCAATCGGCGCATTACCCACAGATGTCACCGTAAAGACATCCGAACTATTACTACCCGTCGCACCAGGATTGAGCGTGCCAAAATTACCATTCGCATCATTGATCGTTATATACGGCGAATTCTCCATCAAAATACCCGCAATATTACTCGCAGTCGCACCACCCTCATTCATTATCGTCACCACTAAATTCGCATTCTCTCCGGGATCAAGTATCCCATTACCATTCCCACCTGTAACCTGATAACCCTGATAGGTCAAGGCAGGTGCATAGACAGTAAGGCTTCTATGGGAAGTAAAAATAGTATCATTAACATCATAAAAATTGAGTGTGAAGTTTATCTGATGTCCATTCGGCGCATTGTTCGCAACCACAAACCGATAATACGGATTACCCAAAACCGAATCATTCTGCGGAATATTACTATACCAACTGGAATCTATACTCACCGTCACATAAGGACTCGTCTCGGTTAACTTTCCATAAACCTGCTGGGCAGTTCCCTGACCAATATTCTTTCCATAGACACCGTAATCCACGGTCTCACCAGGATTGATCTTACCATCACCACCTGAATCATTGATAAACTCCTTGCCCATTGTCACATAAGGATAATTGCTGTAAACAACAGGCACAATTGCCTCATACCGCTGATAGTTGTATTTGGTTACAGTCACAATCATCCTCTTGCCCGGTGCCTGTGCCGGGATATTAATATTAACCACACTACCCGTTCCCATCGCAACACCAATTATCTCACCATCAACCGTAAGTGCAATTATTGAACTATCATTTGCACTCACTGGAAATGAAGTCGCACCTGTAATCAAAGTTGGCGGATGGCTTACAGTTAAATTTCCGGGTATTTGAGAATATAATGTCATAAAGACATCACCAAAATGGTGAAATAAATGGTATGTATAAATCCGAGCAACTCCTGCTTGCACCGAATCTGGAAACCACACATTACGAAGATAATACTTCCCGTATGTCATTGCAAAACAAGGTCGCAGGTTTCCATAACCCACTAAATCAAAAGTCGGGATAATTGGGATCAAAGTTTGGCCATAAACAATCCCACATCCCCCAGAGATAAGTATCATTTACAAATGAATAACTAACATCACTCGCAGCATTAACACCCAATGCACCATACTGGATCCGGTGGAATTTCTCAGCAAAAACCTGATAGGGTTGATCATACATCCCTGTTGCACAATTTGTTGAATTCACAAAGGTATACATCGTGTTCGTCAAACCATCTAAATCCAAAGTATCATAGTCTGGTTCACCCCAACCATATGTTGCACCATGGTCACGATGCTGAACAAAAAACGCACCAGAGTTAATCGCATTATTGACACCAGATGCACTACCATTATTCCACCAGGTAGAATTGTAAGGATTGGTTAACGGTATATATCCATAGGAGTTCCAATACGCTACTACGGGCGCAGTGCCTGGTCTGGTAGACCATAAACAACCTGGTGTCGGATTTGCCGGCGAACCTAAACTATACTGCCGGGCTGGATTCTTACCCTGAACATTTATCCAGTAACCACGACAAACCTCAGCCGCTAACTGAAACCAACGGTCATCCTGCCAACCACATGCTACCAGAGGATTATTATAAAAATTCGCCGCAGTATAAGGATTGCGCTCATAACTCAACATTTTATTTATCATCGTGCTCAAATGCTGGTGATTCTGCGCACAAATCCGACCATGATGCATATCCGGTAAATTATCGCCATTGACATCCGCATAGATGTTATCTGAAACACAATAGTTATTCCATATTGGTGAAGTAATTCCATAGACATCGCCTGTAGATTCATGGTCTGAAAGAAGTAGAAATGCAACCGGGGCAGGATTCCAGGTATTATAAGCATTGTTTAAATAATTCTCAATCAATGTCGCATTATTACCACCAATCTCAGTCAAAGTAGTAATCTTCGTAGATATACCCTGTAATTGACGCCAGCGCTTTATCGTATCTGCCCAGGCAATGAAGACCGCATCATCGGGCACAATGATAATGTATTCCCAGCCAGCCCGCGCCTGCACACGCTCCGGAGAATAAAAATCAATCTTAGGTAGAGAATTGTAATTCAACAGGTGCCCCTGTAATATCGGCTCCCAATATTGGTTCCTTAATCGATCTTCACCAAAATGACCATTTCCACCAACAAAATCAATCCGAAAACGAATGTCTTTATACACAATTAATTCTTTCTTTACCGGATTATATTGAAATGGAATCACACCCACTACCACAACATCAACACCACGAATCTGCCCCTTCTCTGATAATTTTATAGGCAATGATGGCCAGTAGGCATCCTTTGAATAAATCGCCATATCCTTTTGATAAACCAATGGCTTATCATCAGTCTCAAGCGGAATATTCGGAGCAGGCGCTACATCAATATTATGATAAACCTCGGTCCGAGCATCAAGAATTACTAACCGTGCCTCAGCACCCTGGGGCAATGCCACATACCTGGATGCACCAGTAAGATTCGGCTTTCCAGGCTCTGCAATAAAGACCGAAGGCACACCAAAGACCTTCATCGGCACACCATCAACCTCAACATCCTCAATCACCATCTGATGCATACTGAAGATAATATCAACCCCATCCGGACGCTCAGAAACCACATTGAAAAGAGGATAACGGCCCCAGTTATCAGCAAAGTTTACCACCTGGTGGGCAGAAAAACCCACCATCACCAAAACAATCAGGGCTATCATAGCCCTTTTCATTTTAACCCCCTTCCTTGTTACTTATAAAACATAACCCAAAGATGGAAATAATATTCCGCCTTCCTTGTCCCAATCCGCCAAGCAGTGTGGCGGATGGCGGATGTTTGGCGAACAAAATCACAAATTCTAAACTATTACCAACTGCACTCTTTCTTAATACCCCCTATTTCCCCCTTTGCAAAAGGGGATTTAAGGGGATTTTTTGCTTCCAATTGCCTTTCTCTCTACTCTCTACTTGCTACTCGCTACTCTATCTCAACAATATCGCCTTCTCAACCTGCTTGAAATCACCAGCCTCTAATCGCACAAAGTAAACACCCGAAGGCAACCTGCGACCAAAATCATCATCTCCAAACCAGAATATGGCTGATTCATGATTCATGATACACGATTCAAGATCAAAAGATTTTACCAATCTTCCACTGACATCATAAATCTTTATACTGGCTACTGGATACTGGCTACTGACTACTCCACTCCTGTATCGTGTATCCTGTATCATTTTTCCTCCATCCTGTATCGTGTATCTGATCTGCAATTTTCCTTTAAATGGATTCGGCGCTAACATCATACCCGTCTTACCAGGCTCTAAACCCAACTCATTACCTTCCTCTACACCCACCACATAATAACCAAAGAAATGCATTATACTATCCAATAACACCGAACGTGTAGACACACCACTATAATCTGCCAATAGACCCAACTCAAATGATGTGCCAATGGTTTTATAGCCACTTGGGGATGAACGTGCCACACCACAATAATAGGAATTATCCTGGTCGCGGAATATTAGAAACGCACCTGTGCCTGAAGCAGTAATACGATCCATCCAATTATTTTCTCCACCATAATTATTGAACAACATACCTGCTGTAAAAGTTCCAGCCAGCCCCTGTACCGGGCCCATATCACTTATTCCGTCATCAAGAGGGTTTATTCCAAACAATGGGCCGAAATCATAACCTCCGTATTGCGGGTCATAATACCATACATCTCCACCCTCAAGATATATGCGACCGTTCTGATTCTGCAAGAAGTTTACTATCGCCTGAGCCTCCTGACTGTAACTATCTATCACATACTTGTTCGGCATTACACCAACACAGATAAACAATGTTTTATACACACTCAAATTACTTGGTAGTACTACCCCATAATCTCCACTATATCCCAAATTCTGTAATATTAAATGAATATTCTGACCCGATGCGGGTGTAGGATCTGGATTCCAGACATAATAATGCTTTTTCCCCACTAATAAACTGAAGTTGAAAGTATCATAATAGACACCACTTGTTATGAAAATTTTAAAATTAACCACCGTGCCATTAGGTGTGTTGCTTGCCGCGGACACTGTAAAAGGATCCCCACTGTTGTTTGCCGTAGTCCCCGGATTGATATTACCAAAACTTCCGTTGGCATCATTGACTGTAATATATGGTGAATTTTCCGTCAACAGACCTGTAACATTACTCGCAACCGCACCGCCCTCATTCTTTATAGTAACCACCAAATTCACGGTTTCTCCATGGTCTAACATACCATTACCATTTCCGCCTACCACCGCTACTGACTGATAGTTTAATATCGGTGCATAAACCACAACCGAAGGATAAGAAATCCAGGTATTATTGCTCGCATCACGAAAATTAAGAGTAAAATTAACACTATGGAAATTTGGACAACTGTTAGCAATCACAAACCGATAATAAGGAATTCCTAATACTGAATCATTCTGCGCAATATTACCATACCAGGAGGAATCTATGAGAATCGAAACATATGGATCAGATTCAGTTAATCTACCATAAACCCCCTGGGCTGTTGCCACACCAACATTTTTGGCATAAACACCATAATCCACTGTCTCACCCGGATTAACCTGGCCATCACCATTTGAATCATTAATAGTAATTTTGCCTAAACTGATATAAGGACCCATAGAATTTTTTACTATTGCATATCCTTCATAAGGAATGTAGTTGTGTTTTGTAACAGTCACAAACATTAAACTTCCAGGAGTGGTCGGATTTATATTTAGGGTTGCAACACCAGATGCATTGGTATATGCTGAAATATGCATTTCAGGATTCTGATTTTTTATCCAACAACAGACCAGAGCATCTTTTAAAGGGTTTCCACCAGCATTAACTGTGACAGTAAATTGCTGTGAGCCAGGGAATATTACTGTATCATGGCTTACAATAATACTCTGCGGAATATCAGTCCAAAAATCTAACGATGGGTCATTGAAGAGATGATATACTTCAAAGTAATAGCGCTTTTCTGTAGAATTTGTGTGTAGATATATCCAGTATAGCCCCCACTGGGTAAATCTGCCAGTCTCATAAAGTCGTCCGGTTACGCTATCCGTATATATAGCATCAAAATATCTTCTCTGCAGCCAATCATCTTCATCCCAGTATGTATATGATACACTTCCATAATAGCAAATTCCACCTTTTCCGTTTAATCGATCCCAGGTTTCGCCAAAACAATTTGAACTATAATCGTAATCACCAGTTAAACAGCAATGGCCACAAGGCACCGTATACATATTAAGGTTATTGGTCAGATTTATCAATTCATCAATTGTAAAATCTCCTGATTCACTTATGCTCCAGGCATCTTCCATTCCATGCCCTGTATAAACACACCAGATACGACCGGCATTTATTTGATTGACAATTCTCGGATGGTCTTCATTTGGAGCTATGATGAGGGTATCTACCTGGTATCCGTATGGCAACATTAAAGCACGGCAGTAAGCATTTGTCGCAATACCAACCTGTTGAAAATTTTGATCATAACCAGCAATCAAACAGGCTTTTTTCAACCAGTTATAACCAGCCGAGCCAAAATTGGCATGTTCCCAGTTAATTACCTTTTCTATGGCTGTATTCCCCTCAATTGTATCAAGCACAGAAATACGACTATAAAACATATCGGGCAGATATGTATTCCCTCCATTTATTTCGGCGTAATACAGGTCAGTCTGAGGTTCAAATAGAGAACCGATCTTTGATGGTGGAAGTGGAATTGAAAATGAATTTGGATCTCCAATAATCACAAGGAATGTTGCTATAGGACTCTGTAGCCTTACGGTATCATCAATCGCTTTCGCACTCCATCCCTGGGCATTCCACATCCTTACTTTATATCCCTTCTTCTTTTTCCACTGGGCGAGTTTATTTGCCACGGTCTGTGCCTGACCATTATAGAAGATATCGTAGTAAATGGGCAATGGAGGAACACCCTTCAAATATTCAGGGTAATTTATTACAATCCGTTTAATGAATTCTTCCCAAACAGTTGAATAATCCTTTGCAATCACACGCTGGGTTTCAAGGATATCGCCACCGATGAAATCTACTCTTAATCTTATCTTTGTATAACATCTAATCTTGCCAGTTACTGGATTATAGTGAATTGGATAAACCCTCAAGGTTACCAGTCTATGGCCGCGGGCAAGACCTCCATCACCCTCATAGACATCTGCTATTTTATCCGGATAATAGGCATCGGTAGAATATGTCTTCTCATCAATCACAAATTTAGCCTTTGCATTGGGAATCTTCGGAACACTCGCAAGTACTGGTGCAATCCTTTTGTCTATCCCGATGGTTTTTAAGTCATATTCCCGATAATCTGCACCAATTACCTCAACATTAATCTGTGCCCGGTGCGGAACATCAAGGACTGCGGTAACCATTGGCAATTTTGGTTTACCGATTTCTCCAGTAAAGGCATATTCATCTATTTTTAACAAAGCAAAAACTTCTTTACCAGAATCAGTCAGTTTGTTTGCGTCATATTCAGCAACATCAGCACCAAATACCTTTATATTAACCTCTACCGATTGCTCATTCGTTGATATAACATTGAAAAGAGTTTTCTTGGGTATTTGCTCGCGGCTGAATGATACCCATTTTGCCTCAATAAAAGATAATCCAAACAATAGAATCATTAACACCTTCTTTTCCAATGCAAAAGAGTAATTCATAAAACCCCCTTTTCTCTTATTAAATAGATTACCTATAATTCCCTGCAAGCTATATAAAATATAATATATCGTGTGTACAGAAATTAATATGTGACCTTCCAAAAAGCCTGTTATTTTATGTATTTGGACACTTTTCATTGTCCTGTTGACATTTCTCATTTTTTTTGTTATAATATCCCGATTATGTATAACAAATACTCCCTAATATATAAAAAGGTACTGGAAGATTACTTTGCCAACAAATCTTCTATTCGAAAGACCGCGGAAAAATTTAAAATCCATTATCAAACTGTTTATAAATGGATCAAAAAATACAAATTATTTGGCGAAAAGGCATTTTTTATGCACAAAAAGCATCCTAATCGTATTCCCGCAAAAATTGAGCATCTTGTTGCTGAATGTAAAGAGAGATTTCCCTATCTTACAGTGAAGGAAGCTCAAAAATTACTCAAAAAAAATGGCATCAATATCTCGTATCATGGTATCTGGAATGTCTGGCACAGATATGGGTATTGTGGATTTACAAATAGTATGCTTAGCAATGATTTCACAGAATATGTATCTTTTACCTCTGAATCAAGGCGAAAATTGCAGGAAGCTGAGCGTTTGTATGAATCGGGGAAAATATTAGAATCAACAAGACTGTTAAATCAGATACCCTGTCTTCCCAAAAATGAGCTCATCTTAAAATTACCATATGAATTACTAAATACAAAACGGAAAATAGAAAGACTGTTTATGGAATTTGGCAGGATACCTTTGGCTGAATATATCAAAAAAACAAAAAATATTTATCAGAAATGTATTAAGAATAAATGGAATTATTCAGCGCTGCGGATAGGTATGGCACTAATTGCAGCCCTATCCTGGAAGAGCACACCAAAAGATTACGAAAAATGGCTAAAAAAGATTGAATCTTTGATCCCACATAATAAAACAAAATCAAGGGACTTATTCCCTTTTTATTTTAGCTTATTGATTACAAGGAGTCTTGCCCTCGTCAAAAGTCTCAAGATAAAAGAGGCAATGAAAATTGCCGGTTTCTGTTATAATAAATTAATGTATCGTAAAAAGAAGCAATATGATTTCATGTATGACCTCGCAATTTTGTTTTCTCACCTTGAAGACTACAATAAGGAAGAAATATTGCTGAGACAGGCAATAGAAGGCATCAGTGAACAAAGAAAGACACGTGCCAAAGCTATATTAGCAAAAGATGTATACTTGAACAGGTGTGATAAAGATAGCGCAATGAAATTTCTAAATGAGGGCACAATTTATGATTGGGCAAACGATGCACAAATTCTTCGTATGCAATCTCATCTTTGTCTTATTGAAGGGGACATATCTGAATCATTAAATTTTGCCCTGAAGGCTTTGAATGTATCAAAACAAGTCGGGCTCCTTCAGGCTATAGCTGGTAGCTATATAGCGGTAGCAACTGCTCATATGTGTTTGAATGAAACAAAAAAGTCAAAGAGTTTACTAAACGAACTAAAAAAGTTCTTGAAAAACAAAAAAATGTATAGGGAATTATTATATGTTAATTCTCTGCTGCTAAAAATTCCCGCAAATAAGGATATGCTTTTACTCTCTACAATTAAACTAACCTGGTTATTGAAGCATAGAGGGTATAAAGTAGCTTATGAGTTTGCCCATAAAAAAGGGATAATGTTTTATTTCTATCGTTATGTTATCTTCAACCCTCAGATTGTACAAAAAAGGATAGCCAATAAGAAACCAGTTTTTTTGCCGAAAACAATTCTAAAACTGCCCATCTTTGACCCAGGTGCATTGTTATTACGAATTAATTTTTTAGGTGAAGTAGTCATTTATCGTAATCAAAAATATGTGAAAGATAAACTCACACCCAAGAATAATGCCATACTTTGTTATATAGCAAGTAAGTCTCCAGAACCACAAAAAGAATTTAATATTTCTGAAATCATTTTTAATTTCTGGCAAAATAACCCTGATTCGGCAAGACTTTTTTCTCATTCGCTGATGAGAATAAAGGAGACTTTAAAAATACCTGGTCATTATCTGGAGATAAAGAGATCTTATGGAGATTCTTTTCTGGTCAATTACAATTTGTATTTTACCACTGATTACGATACATTTCAGCAAACTCTTGCCCGGGCAAAGGCATTACAAAGGGCGGGTGAATGGGAGTTTGCAAAAAAAGAATATTTGCAGGCATTTAAATTATTCCGGGGTGAACCATTTAAGAAGAATTTTGATGACTGGTCAGTGAATATGAGATTTCGGATTTTGAGTGAACTTGAGACTGAGGCAATAAATTTTGCCAAAGCCTGTCTTGAGCATAATAACAAACGCGTTGCCATGAAGACTTTGGAAAAGGTCTTAAAGATTATTCCAGATTCAGAAGAAGTGCATAAGACAATTGCTAATCTCTAATTCAGCAAATTCCTAAATGATGATTATACCTGATTGACTCACTTGAATATTTAGGTATAATAAGATTGAAAGGAGAAAAATGGAAGTCAAAAAATATATTGGCAAAGTTTTGAAAGATGGACACCTTTCATTACCCAAAGAAGTGGCTAAGGAAAAAGGTAAAGTTTACGAAGTTATTCTTTTACCAATAACCGAACCTGAAATCTACAGTTACGCAGAAGAATTAGCTAAAGAAAAAGGATTCAATAGTCTGACCGAAGAAGATTTGGAGAAAATAATTCACCAATCGAGAAACATTAAGTGCTCCGTATAGTCCTTGATACCAACATTTTAATCTCGGCTTTTTTCTGGAATGGTTATCCAAGAAAAGTATACGATTTAGCTAAAGACAATAAGATCACAATCTTAAGTAGTCGAGAAATAGAGATGGAATTGATTAGAGTTTTAAGTTATCATGAGTTTGGGTTAAGTTCATCAGAATTTCTTCCATTAATTATCAATTTCCGTCGACACTCAACAGTGGTTGAAGTTAAGAGTGACATCAGTGTTATTAAAGAAGACCCCGCTGATAATATTTTTATAAAATGTGCAATTGGTGGTAATGCCAACTATATTGTCTCTGGTGACCATCATCTTTTAGATTTGAAGTCTTATAGCAAAATTCAAATTCTGCGTGCCAAAGATTTCCTCATAAAAGAGAAATTTATTTGAACTATCTATTAAAGTATTAAATTGAAATTTGTGGCATAAGATTTTAACTGAACTTGAGACCGAAACAATAAACTTTGTCGGGGTCTTTATTGATTCAGAAGAAATAAAAAATTTGTTGAATGGTTTGATGGTTGAATAATCTGATGGTCGGATAGTCTTATTGTCTGATAGTCTGATGGTCAGGGGTTAATGAGATTGCTTCGGCTCTCTACGAGAGCCTCGCAATGATAAAAAGAAAAAAACAGAGAGCGGTTTCCAACCACGATAAAAACTTGAAGTCTTGGTATAAACACATAATAAAAAATGTAGTGAAAAAAAGTCAAGCAAGATTGACCACTACAAACTCGCTCCTCGTAATGATAAAAAAAACAGAGTATCCCCTCACCTTAATCCTCTCCCCGTTAAAACGGGGAGAGGGAAGGGTGAGGGGCCAAAGAAAAAAACAGAGTG
>Ga0078972_1007950_pt1 | contig 22867 bp, 20 predicted proteins | sample YelNatPaOPGAMG01_FD_67568 | JGI IMG/M metagenome (GOLD analysis project Ga0078972, IMG submission 67568) | Hot spring thermophilic microbial communities from Obsidian Pool, Yellowstone National Park, USA - OP-RAMG-01 (SPADES assembly) (version 2) | ecosystem: Environmental > Aquatic > Thermal...
CCGCCCCCGCGGGCGGCCAGGTGCGCCCGCCAGCCTGCCAAACCCCCAAGAAGGGCTCTGCACCGGGATAGTGCGGAGCGCGAGACCCGGTTACCACGAGAGCGGCTCCGAGGGGCTGCTGGCTGCGAGCCCGCTGGCGGATCCTGGATGCACTCTGTGAGAACCGCTCATTGACAACCCTGCGCCCATGGCGCTATAATGCGCGCTGCCATCGGTCTTGTGGCTCCGTGCCGATCCCACCGGCTCCTCTCTCTGGCCTCGCGTTGGGGTGTTGGCGCCATTCACGAAGGACTTGCGGGGATGGACTCGACCGCTTGGGGCATGGTGCTCGCGGTGGGCCTGGTCGCAGGCGCAGCGGGTGCCCTGGTGTATGCGCAGAGGGTGACGCTGCTGCGGGCGGCGGCCCTGTGCCGCCGCGCCTGGGCGCAGCGGCAGCGCAGGCTCGTGCCACGTCGCCCCGCGCCCGCCGCGGTGGGGGCCAGCGAGCGACCGCCGGTCGACGACGCCTATGTGCTCATGCCCGATGGGAGGCCCTGGCCGCTCGCTGAGGCGGTGCGCGTGTTGGAGCTGGCCTGGCGATGGCAAGTGGTGCGCGGCGCCAACCTGCCCACGCGTGCACGCCAGGGCGAGGGGGCTTACGTCTGGCGGCCGCCCCTCCCGCGCAGCGCGGGCGAGCAAGCGGGCAGCGAAGCCGAGCATTGACCGCCCGGCACCCCCGGTGCAGCGGGCTATGATCTCCCTGCGTCGGCCGTGCTCCGGTGGGGCAGGTAGACGGTGAAGGTGCTGCCCACGCCCAGCTCGCTCGCGACCTCCACACGCCCCTTGTAATACTCCACCGTGCGCTTGACGATGGCCAGGCCCAGGCCGGTGCCAGTGATGTGCTGCGTCTCGGGGCGCTTGACGCGGAAGAACTCGGAGAAGAGCTGGGGCAGGGCCTCGCGGGGGATGCCCAGGCCCGTGTCTTCGACCTCCAGGCGGAGGTAGTAGCCCTCATCGCGGGCGCGCAGGGTCACGCTGCCCTGGGGCCGGTTGTACTTGATGGCGTTGCCCAGCAGGTTGGTGAGGATGCGCACCAGGTCCTCGCGGTCCATCTCCACCGCGGGCAGGCCGGCGGGCAGTTCGGCGTGCAGGCTCACGCCGCGCTCTTCGGCGGTGGGGCGCAGCAGGTCCAGCACCTCGCCGGCGACCTGGGCCACATCGAGGGCCGCAATCTGGCGCTCGACCCGGCCGCTCTCGAGGCGCGACATATCCAGGAGGTCATCCACCAGGTTGACCAGGGCTTGCACGCGCTGGCTGCAGCGCTCGAGGATGGTGCGCTGCTCGGGGGTCAGGTCGCCGGCAAAGCCCTCCAGCAGCGTGCCCAGGTAGGTCTCGACGGCGGCCAGCGGCGTGCGCAGCTCGTGCGAGGTCATCGAGACGAACTGGCTCTTGAGCCGGTCGAGGGTCTTGGCGGCGGTGATGTCGCGCAGCAGGGTGACCGTGCCCAGCAGCTGGCCCTTCTCGTCGACGACGGGGGCCACGCTTGCCAGGAGGGTGCGTTCGCCGCTGGCCAGCTCGCGGGCCACGATGGCGGGGCGGCTGCCAGGTTCGCGCGCGATGGTGGCGATCAGGTTGGCCAGGCCCTCCTGCGCCAGCACTTCGCCCACGGGGGTGCCGATGGCGGGGGGGCGGGCCAGGCCCAAAAGCTGCAACGCAGCCGGGTTGAACAGCGCCAGACGCCCCTCGCGGTTCGAGACCAGCACCCCGTCGGCCAGGCAGTCGAGCACGGTGTGCAGGCGCGAGCGCTCCTCGGCCAGCAGGAGCAGCTCGCGTTCGCGCGCCTCGCGCAGGCGGCGCGCTTCGAGCACCAACGTGCGGTGCTCGAGCCCTCGGCGCACCACCAGCAGGAGGTCATCGGTGGTGAAGGGCTTGGGCAGAATGTCGTAGGCACCGCGCTTGGCCGCCTGCATGGCCGTGTCGAGCGTGGCATAGCCGCTGATCACGATGCAGACGATGTCGGGGTCGAAGCTTTGGATGCGTTCCAAGAGCTCGATGCCGCCGATGCCGGGCATGCGGATATCGACCAGCGCCAGGTCCCACCCGCCGGCCTGCACCAGGCGCCAGGCCTCCTCCCCATCGGCGGCCGTGCCCACCTGATAGCCCTCGTGCGCCAGCGTGCGGCGGCAGCCCTCGCGCATGCCCGGCTCGTCGTCAATCACCAGTATCCTGGGCGGTTGGCTCATCGCTCGCCTCGGCCAGTCGAATCAGGGAGCTGGCGGGGCAACAGCCGTGTCGCTCGCCCCTTCAGTTCCCCCAGTTCCTCCACTTCCCCGAGTTCCCTCAGTTTCCGTCGCCGGTTGGGCCTGCGGCAGAGCAAAGGTGAACGTGCTGCCCGCGCCCACCTGCGATTCCACGCGGATGGTGCCCCCGTAGGTCTCGACGATGCGCTTGACGATGGCCAGGCCCAGGCCTGTACCCCGGGCGGCCATAGCCTTGGCGGCCTCGGTGCGGTAGAACTCGTCAAAGATGCGGGGCACCTCATCGGGGGCGATGCCGATGCCCGTATCCTGCACAGAGCCTACGATGGTCCCTTCGCGCACCTCGAGCGATGCGCGCACCGAGCCCCCCGCCGGGGTGTACTTGATGGCGTTGGAGAGCAGGTTGGTCCAGAGCTGGCGCATGTGGTCGTGGTTGGCGCGCAGGCGGGGCCGGGCAGCGATCTGGAGTTCGACGTTCACGCCGCGGCGTTCGGCTTCCACCCGCAGCAGGCTGGCCGTCTGCTCCAGCACCTCGGCCAGGTCCACCTCCTGCATTTTGACCTCGGCCGAGCCCTTGATGCGGGCCAATTGCAGCAGTTCGTCGATGAGGGTCAAGAGCTCGCTGCTGCGCTCGGCGGCGCGCAGCAGCATAGGCCGCTGCTTGTCGGCCGACACGTAGCCGTCGGCGATGATCTGCAGGTAGCCCTGGATGGCAGTGACCGGCGCGCGCAGCTCGTGGGCCACGGTGAGCATAAACTCGCTCTTCATACGGTCGAGCCGCTCCAGCTCGGCCTTGGCGCGCGCCAGCTCGGCGGCCTGGGCCTCCACTTCGCGCAGGCGCCTCGACTCCATGCTCAGGCGGCGCTTCTCGAGCCCCTGGTTCACGGCCAGGATCAGCGTATCGGTATCGAACGGTTTGGACAGAAAGTTGTAGGCGCCGCGCTTGATGGCCTCGATGGCCAGGTCGATGGAGGCATAGCCGGTGATGATGATGCAGACGGCGTCGGGGTCGTGGGCGAGGATCTTCTCCAGGACCTCCATGCCGCCGATTTTGGGCATGCGCACATCGAGGAGCACCAGGTCGTATGGAGCGGCGAGGGCCTTCTGCAGCCCCTCCTCGCCGTCGGCAGCTACCTCCACATGGTGCCCCAAGGGCGTGAGGGCGCGGCGGCAGCCCTCGCGCATCCCCAGCTCGTCATCGATGACCAGGATCCGGGCACTCTGCTCCATGGCCGCGCTCCTGCCACTTGCCTCAGATCGCTTCGTTCTGGGCCACCGGCTGGCTGCGAGGCAGGCGGATGATGAAGGTGGTGCCTACCCCCACTTTGCTTTGCACGTCGATGGCGCCCCTGTGCATCTTGATGATGCCATAGCTGATGGCCAGGCCGAGGCCTGTGCCCCGGCCGATGGGTTTGGTGGTGAAGAAAGGCGTAAACAGCTTGGGCAGGTTCTCTTCGGAGATGCCGCAGCCGGTGTCTTCGATGGAGATCTCCACCCCGGCGCCGCCGGCGTTGACGTCGCGCGTGCTGACGGTGATGGTACCCCCGGCGGGCATGGCCTCGGCAGCGTTGTTGAACAGGTTGAGCAGCACCTGGCGAAGTTGGGCCGGGTCGGCCTGGATCACCGGCGCCACGGACTCGAAGCGGGTGACGAAGCGCACCTGCGCGAAGAGGGGCAGGCGCTCGACCTCGGCGATGGTGTCGGCACAGAGACGGTTCACATCGGTGGCCTGCGCCAGCACCTTGTTCTGGCGGGCAAAGTTGAGCAGTGCCTGGACGATGCTCTTGCAGCGCCGGGCCTCGTTGAGGACCATACGCAGGTCCTGGGCACGCGGGTCGTCGCGGGGCAGGTCTCTGAGCATGAGGTCCGAGTAGAGGAGGATGGTGCCCAGGGGGTTGTTGATCTCGTGGGCGACGCCGGCGGCCAGTTGGCCCATGGAGGCGAGCTTTTCCGACTGGATGAGTTGGTCCTGCGTCTCTTGCAGTTCGCGCTGGAAAAGCTTGAGCTTGGCGACGTTCTCCTCGAGCTGGTCGATCAGGTAGGGCAGGCACATCTCGGCCTCGGCCAACCCCTGATAGACGGCGATGGCCTTCTCGCGGCAGGTTGCGTAGCCGCAGGCGCCGCAGTTCAGCTCGTCTTCCTTGCTGCGCTTGTTGGTCTGGCGCAGGATTTCGGCGATGGCCTCTTCGTCGGGCATGGGCAAGACGATGGAGCGGTCGCTAAAGCCACGGCGCAGGTTCACCGAGCCGTAGCGAGCGAGGGCCTCCTGGAAGCGGGCCTCGGCTTCGGGGGTGCAGTTGCGGCGCACATAGCGCGCCACAATCTCTTTGCGGGCAAAGACCGACAGGTCATTGCCAACGACCGGCCCGGCGATGCAGCCCTCGCAGAAGAGGATGTCGAGGAAGCGCACTTCGAGCTTTTGCTCGCCCGAGGCCAACCCGCGGAGGATCTCGAGGACGTTGTCGCGCCCCTCGGTGACGAGGATTTCGTTGGCCAGGATGTCGCCCTCCATGAGGGCGGTCTTGAGCAGGCCTCCGGAGACGGGGAAGATGCGCCCGATAACCGGCGGTGGTCCGTCGAAGGGCTCTTCGGGCATGGTGGCCGGGTCGACGCCCGCTTCGGCCCACATGCGGCGCAGCTCGTCGAAGGTCAGCGCCGCGTCGACGGCGCCGGCCACGTTGGGGTCGACGATCTCGGCCTTTTTGGCGATGCAGGGGCCGATGAACACGACGGCGGCCCCGGGCCGGTAGCGCTCCTTGACCACCCGCCCGAGGGCGATGGCCGGCGAGACGATGGGGGCCAGGTTCTCGACCAGCGAGGGGGCATACTTTTCCACGTACGAGACGAGGGCCGGGCAGGGCGTGGTGATGATCAGCCGGCCGGGGTTCTCGCGGGCGTAACGCGCGTACTCGCGCCCCACCAGCTCGGCGCCAAAGGCCACTTCGAGCGCCTCTGCAAAGCCCAAGGCGCGCACGGCGCTGGCCACCTGGCCGGGAGCGAGCTCGGCAAAGGCGGCGGGGAATGAGGGGGCCAGGCAGGCCAGCACAGGGGCGCCGCTGCTCAAGAGCTCGCGCACCTGCTCGATGGAGCTCTGGATCTCTTTGGCCGACTGGGCACACACCTTGTAGCAATTGCCGCAGCCGATGCAGCGCTCCTCGATGACCTTGGCCTGCCCATCTTCAACCTTGATGGCCTTGGCCGGGCAACCGCGCACGCAGGTATAGCAGCGGCGGCAACGCGCCGGAATGGTGCGGATGACCCCAGGCATCGCAGACCGCCTTTGAAGAATCCTGTGAATGTCCTCATTTCTTACATTATAGGCGGCAAGGGGGCCGGGCGCAACTGAACCGCGGATGCGGAGCGTGTAGCCCGGTCCCTGGCCCGGTGACCGCTCAAGTATCTGAACAGGAGGCGGCGGCCAGCGGCGAAGCAATCTCCATCGTGGGTTGGGGATTGCTTCGCGCCTGGGGCGCTCGCAATGACGGTAGGGAAGGTTCGCAACAGGCGGCTGGCGCTACGGTGGTGGATTGTAGGCCGGGATTCTATCCCGGCCTATTGCAGGTCAGGGCGTGGCGGGCGGGGTTCCCTGGGGTCCGGGCGCTGGGGCAGGCGGTGGGCCAGGCGGCGCCTGGGCGGCCTCTTGGGGGGCCGCCGCTTCGCTTGCCGCCGGGAGCTGTTGGGCGGGCGGTGGCTGGGGCGGGGCCGCTCGGGTGGCGGGCGGCTGGGGTGGCCCAGCGAAGGTGGGTGGCACCACGGGCGGCTCGGGGGGCGCCTGGGGGCCTGTGCCCGCGCTGGGCTCAGGGGGCAGCTCGGCCCGCTCGCGTGCGCGCCGATGGCGCAAGCGGTGCTCGTGCTCCTCGAGGGCGCTCCGCACCAGGCCCACCAGGGCCACCATGAGCACAAAGATCAGCGCTGCCCACACGGCGCCTGTGACGATCAGATAGCCGGTACCACCCGACACCGCCCGCCTCCTCTCGGTGCCGTCACTCGGGGCACGTGCAGCAAGAAGCGTGCCCCCCCGCCGGGCGGGCATGGCCGGCTGCCGAGAGAACGCCGCTGCGCCAGCCGGCTCCGGTGCCGAGATTCTTTGACACTGAGCACCATCGCGGCTATCATGAGCCTACACCGATGAGGAGGGCTGGCGCATGGATCGTGTGGATGCCCTGCAGAGGGCCTTCAGTGAGCGCTTTTGGCGGCCGGTGGAGCACGTGGTGCGCGCCCCGGGCCGGGTGAACCTGATCGGCGAGCACACCGACTATAACGACGGCTTTGTGCTGCCCGTGGCCATCGAGCGCGACATGATGGTGGCGCTGGCGCCCCGCGCCGACCGGGAGGTGAACCTCTACTCGCTGGATTTCGGGGAGGCGGCCACTTTCTCGCTCGACGAGATGCGCAAGGACGAGGAGCACGCCTGGAGCAACTATGCGCGGGGGGTGGCCCAGGAGCTGCAGCAGGCCGGTGTGAGTCTGGTCGGGCTCGATGCCGTCACCCAGGGCAACGTACCCATCGGCGCCGGGCTTTCCTCGTCGGCAGCGTTCGAGGTGGCGATGGCGCTGGCCTTCATCCTGGCCGCCGGGGCGCCGCTCGACCGGGTGCAGGTGGCGCTCATCGCCCAGCGGGCCGAGAACCGCTTCGTGGGCATGCAGTGTGGCATCATGGACCAGTTCGTCTCGGCCCTTGGCCAGGAGGGGCATGCCCTGTTCATCGACACCCGCGACCTCAGCCACCGCGCCGTCCCGCTGCCAGAAGGGGTGCGCGTGGTCATCTGCGACACGATGACCCGGCGCGGCCTGGTCGGCTCGGCCTACAACGAGCGGCGGCGGCAGTGCGAGGAGGCGGTGCGCATCCTGCAGGGCGTGCTGCCGGGCATCCGCGCCCTGCGCGACGTGACCGCGGGCGATCTGGCGCGGTATGGGCACCTCCTGCCCCCCGTCGTCCTCAAGCGCGCCCGGCACGTGGTGACCGAGAACGCCCGCGTGCTCGATGCCATCCGTGCCCTGGAGGCCGGCCGGCCCGAAGAGTTTGGCCGGCTGATGGATGCTTCCCACGCCTCGCTGCGCGATGATTTCGAGGTCAGCTCGCCCGAGCTCAACCTGATGGTCGAGGTGGCGCGTGGCGCGCCCGGCTGCCTGGGGGCGCGCATGACGGGGGCCGGCTTTGGCGGCGCCACGGTCAACCTGGTGCGCGAGGGCCAGGTGCAGGCCTTTGTGGAGGCCGTTGGAGCCGGCTATCAGGCGCGCACCGGCCTCAAACCCGAGATTACCGTCACCCGCGCCGCCGCGGGCGCGGGCCTGGTGGGGTGAAGCCGGGCGCGCCAGGGCAATGCAGGTTTGCCCTCCCTGGGCCGGGCGGCCTCGCCGCGCTGAATGGGGGCAGGATGGCAGGAGACGACATGCTCGCACCGGTGGTGGTGTACGTGGCGCCGAGCCCGGCAGCAGCCGAGGTGGTGCGGGCCAAACTCGAGTTCTACGGCATCCCCGCGGCGTTGGGCTATGAGAGCGCCGGGCGGGTACTGGGTCTGGTCATCGACGGCTGGGGCGAGACGCGAGTCATCGTGCCGGCCTCGCGGGCCGAGGAGGCACGCGACATCCTTGCCGACCTCGAACTACCGCCGGCGCCGGGCGAGGTTTGATCGCGCGCATCTGCCAACACGCGTAGGGGTCAGGCACCGCCGGGTCAGGCACCGCCGGGTCAGGCACCGCCTGACCCCTACAAACGGTGCCAGGCGGCGTAGGGGTCAGGCATCGCCTGACCCCTATCCATCATGGCGGGCGGTGGGTCAGGCATCGCCGTGTCAGCGATGCCGGGTCAGGCACCGCCTGACCCCCTACAGGTGCCGGTAGACGCCGGTGACCAGGCCGAAGTACAGGGTGTGATAATCGCCGCGGGGGTAGGCGAGGGTGCGCAGCTCCTCGGCCAGCTCGGGCGTGACCTGGCTGGTGAAGACGGTGCGGCACTCGATGTGCAGCGCCGCCTCGGCCAGGTAGGGTGCGGGCTGCGTCTCGCCCATGCGCACCGTCCAGCCCTGCTCGGCGATCTTGTCCACATCGCGGCCCGACACCGTGCCGCAGCGGGTGACGGCCCGTTCGAACCCGGCGGGCATGCGGTTCACGGTGAACACGCCGGCCCGGTTGATCAGGTCGAAGGTGTAGCGCGAGGGCCGCACCATCACCATGCAGATGGGCCGGCTCCACACCCGGCCAAAGCTGGCCCAGCCGATGGTCATGGCGTTGGCCGGGCGCCGCGTGTCGGGCACCACCAGGAGCAGGCCGGGCTTGGCGAGCTGGGCCGTCAGGTCGGCCATTTCGGCGGCATAGTCGACGGGAACGAGGTTCATCGTATTGCCTCCTGAGTCACCAGACTGGGCAGGCTGGCGTTGCCCGCGATCGCCTCGCGCAGCCGCCTGGCCAGCTGCGCCTGCTCGGGGCCGGCGGCATCCCACGCCCGCGGCCGCGGCAGGTCGACCCGGGCGTCGAGGGCCAGCCTCCCGGGGCGCGAGGTGAGGACGAGGATGCGATCGGCCAGAAAGATGGCTTCGGCAATGCTGTGGGTGACCATGACGACCGTCTTGCCCTGGGCCTGGCAGATGCGCAGCAGCTCTTCGTTGAGCTGTTCGCGCGTCAGGGCGTCGAGCGAGCCAAAGGGCTCGTCGAGCAGCAGCACCTCGGCGCCCTGTACGAGCGCTCTCGCGATGGCCACGCGCTGCTCCATGCCCCCCGAAAGGTGGCGTGGGTAGTTCCCCTCGAACCCCTCCAGGCCCACCAGCCCGAGCATGGCCTGCGCCTGCCGGGCCGCCTCGCGCCGCGGCACGCCGCGGACCTCGAGCGGAAGCGCCACGTTCTGCAGGGCCGTGCGCCAAGGCATGAGGTTGGCCTTCTGGAAGACGTAGGCGATGCGCTGCTGAGGTCCGGCCAGCGGCCGGCCCTCGAACACCACGCGGCCGCCGCTGGGCCTGAGCAGGCCCCCCAGGATGTGCAGCAAGGTCGATTTGCCGCACCCCGAGGGCCCGAGCAGGCAGACGAACTCGCCCCGCCCGATGGCAAAGCTCGTCTCGGCCAGCGCCTCGACGGCTCCCTCGCCGGTGAAGGTCATCTCGACGCCTTCGGCCACCAGGAGAGGCTCGACCATGGGCTATTTTGCCTCCACGAAGCGGTTGGTGTAGAGCGTCTCGGGGTCCACATCCACGTTCAGCAGCCTGACCTGGCGCAGGAGGTCCACCACGGCACGCCAGGAGGCCGGGTCGCTCTGGCCCAGCGGTTCGCCCTGCCAGAAACGGATGCACTCGGCCAGCACTGCCCGCTGCAGCGCCTCGTTCTGGCCACCCACCTCGGGCACCATCTGCCTGGTGATGGCAAAGGCCGCGTCGGGGTCGGCAATGGTATCGCGCAGGCCGTGCAGGAAGGCGCGCACCATGCCCTGCACCAGTTCGGGATGGCGCTGGATGGTGTCTTCGTTGGTGATCAGGCCGTTGGAGGGCAGGTTGGCGTACTGGTCGAAGTAGAAGACGCGCACATCCTGGCCCGCCGTGCGCAATTGGACGGGCTCGTTCATGGCATAGCAGATGGCTGCATCCACCCGCTTCTCGGTCAGGCTGGCGGCCTGCGTGTAGCCGATGACCTGCAGGTTGACCCTGTCGGCCGGGATGCCGGCGGCGTTGACAAAGGCGCGCCAGCCGATATAGCTCGCGCCCTCGAGCACGGGCGTGCCCACCGTGCGCCCCACCAGGTCGGCCGGCTTCTCGATGCCGCTGGAGGCCAGGGCCACCACACAGACGGGGAAGCGCCGGTACCAGTTCAGCACGTAGCGCACCGGCAGGCCGTTGCCACGGGCCAGCGCCACCTGGTCGCCCGAGCCAATGACGAACTGCCGCTCGCCGGCGGCCAGGAGCTTGAGGAGGTCGGTCTCCATGCCATAATCGAAGGTCAGGTCGATCCCCTCCTGGGCGAAGTAGCCGCGGCTGTAGGCCACATAGACCGGCGCGAATTGGACGTTGGGGATGTAGCCCATGGCCAGCCTCACCGGCACGCGGCCCGGGGTGGGCGTGGGGGCAGCAGGCGTGCAGCCGGCGAGGACCAGCGCAAGGGCCAGCGCCAGCCCCATAGCAGCCAGGGCAGGCGGGCAATGGAGCGAAAGCCCTGTCGCCCCGCCATTGCGAGCACATTCGCTGCGCTCAGTGTAGACTCCGCGAAGCAATCTCCAAGCTCGCACCATGTCATTGCGAGCGGAGCGAAGCAATCCCCAACCTGCGGCTTGGGGATTGCTTCGTCGGCGCTCCGCGCCTCCTCGCAATGACAGCTTGCGGTCTACCTTCGGCATGTTGGCACATCGGGTCATGGGCTACCTCCAGAATGGGTGTTGCAGCTTCAATTGCCATCGCGCTGCCAGGCCAGCAGCCTGCGCTCCAGCGCCACCATCAGGCCGTAGAAGGCCAGGGCAATGGCCATCAGGACGAACAGCGCCACAAAGAGCAGGGGCGTGTCGAACATGCCACGCGCCAGGTTGACGAGAAAGCCCAGCCCCCGGTCGGCGGCCACGAACTCACCCACCACCGCGCCGATCACCGAGAGCGTGAGGCCGATCTTCAGGCCACTCAGGAAGACGGGCAGTGCCGCCGGCAGCTCGAGCATGGTGAACATCTGCCAGGGCGTGGCCTCGAGCGAGCGCATGAGGTCGCGCAGGCCGCGCTCGGCCGAGCGGATGCCGACGACGGTGTTCACGAGGACGGGGAAGAAGAGGGTGAGGGCGCAGACGACGACCTTGGAGAGGCGCCCCGTTCCCAGCCAGATGACCAGGAGCGGCGCCAGGGCCACAATGGGCAGGGCCTGCGACGCCACCAGGTAGGGGAAGAGCAGTTGCTCGAGGGTGCGCGACTTGGCGAGCCCGTAGCCCAATAGGGTCGCTACCGACAGCCCCAGGGCCAGGCCGCCCAGGATCTCGGCCAGGGTCACGGCGGTGTGGGCGAGCAGGCTGCCGTCGGCCAGGGTCTGCAGGAAGCGGCGGCCCACCAGGGCGGGCGAGGGGAGGATGAAGGGCGGGTATGCCTTCCACCAGATGAGGGCCTGCCAGATGCCCAGGAGCACCAGGGGGGCCACGACGGCGAGCCACTGCGGCGCCAGGCGGCGCACCCTCTGCGCGCCGGCCGGCGGCGTCGGGTGCCAGCGATTGCGATCAGCCATAAAAAACACCCCGAAAAGGATACAGCTCCCCCTCGGGGCGTGCGGCAAGCGCAGACGACCGGCCGTCCCCTTCTTCCATCCGGACTATACCGTCGGCCCCGGCTTCACACCGGGTCTGCCTCAGCGCGCTGCTCCCAGGCTACGGGTGCCTGGAGGCCTCGTTCGGCTCGCGGGCTCGCCGCAGGTCTTGACCTGCAGCCTACCGCCGATCGGGAATTGGCGCATGCTGCGCCTCACCCTGCCCCGAAGGTTCGGAATCTTGATTTGTAGCTGCATTATATGCTCTCTCAGCGTGGTGTCAAGACGGCCAGCGGGGCAGTTCGTCCTCTGGGGCGAGGCACCGCCTCGCCCCGACGTGCCGGGAACGCCAGGGCGCTTCGCCCCTACGTGCTCAGGGGGCGGGAAGCCAGTGCAGCGAGCGGCCAATCTGGTCGAAGACGGGCTCATAGTGTGCGGCCTGGGCCGGCGCGGTGGCCAGAGTGACCACGTACCCTTCCTGGCCGTGGACGAGCAGGAGCTGCGTCAGGGCCAGGCGGCGGCCGGGGTCGGCCGGGTCGACGGCCAGTTGGTAGCGCAGGCGCACGGCGGGGCCGGCGGGGAGCTGCAGGTCTTCCTGCAGCGGGGGCGCCAGCAGCCCGGCCATGGCGGCCAACTGGCGCGCGTTCGCCGAGGCGAACTCGGCGAGGGTGGCGGGCGTGGCGAGGTGCCGGTGAACGACGCTCAAGTTGGCCAGCACCTCGCTCGCCACGCTCTCGGGCGCCAGGTCAAAGGCGAAGAAGCGCGTCTCGGGATCGATGGCCGGCCGGATGGCGGCCAGGCCCGGCTCGCGCGCGTTTTGCGCCCGCAGGACGGGGGCGGGCGGATGGTCGAGGTCGACCTGCTGCCACGAGGGTGGCAGGGCCAGGGCCAGCCCATCCTCGGCCAGGGTGTACTGGGTCCAGCCGCCCGGCGAGGGGGCGGCGGCAGTGCCGGTGGGCAGGGGGGTGAGCGTGGGGGCGACGGTGGGCAGGGGCGTGGCGTTGAAGCTCAGGGTCACACCGCAGGCGAGGAAGGGCACCCCCATAACGGCCGCGAGCGCCACCCGCAGCATGCGGTGGCCAGGTGAACCGACCATGCGAGCCTCCTGTGATGGACCATCCGCAGGTCGACAAGCAACATGCATACCAGTGGTACGGTGGCGAAGCTTAGAAAGCGCGCCAGGGGCTTGGGCCGTGGCGACGGGCCGGCCGCGTGCTAACGGCGGGGCGCCTCGGCCAGCGCAGCGGCGTGCCAGTCGGGGATGGACTCGCCGGCCGGCAGGTAGTAGGCGCGGCGCCAGAGGTCGAGGTAGGCGGCCTCCTCCTCTTCCCAGCGGGCGTCGCTCCAGCCCAGCTCGCGCTGCACAACGGCCCGCACTTGGGGCAGGATGGCGCGGCCGCCCTCTTCCAAGAGCAGGCCCAGGCGCACGCGCCTGAGGAGCAGGTCGTCGAGGTGGCCCACCCCCTCGGCCCGGGCGGCCCAGCGCAGCTCGGCCCAGAGGGTCTGCGTGCCGGCGATGGCCTCGAGCTCGCCGGGGGCAGCGGCGGCCACCAGCGCTGGCGCCTCGGCGCCGTAGCGGCCCAGCAGGCGGCGGCGCTGGGCTTCGTCGAGGCCTGCGGCCGGCAGCGGGCCATCTACCCGGTCAAGCACGGGCAGCCGGCGGCTGGGGCGAGGCATGCCTGGGAGATGGCGCCGCGCCGCCCGCAGGGCGTCGAGGGCAATGAGGCGGAAGGTGGTGAGCTTGCCGCCGGTGACGGTGAGCAGCCCCTCCTCCTCCCACACCACGTGGTCACGCGATTCCTTGGAAGGGTCCGCGCGCCCTGTGCCGATGACCGGCCGCACGCCGGCAAAGGTGGCGATGATGTCGTCGAGGCCCAGCGACAGGGAAGGGAACTGGCTATCGACCGCGGCCATCAGGTAGCTGACCTCGGCGGGGGCGATGGCCGGCTCATCGTCGAGGGGGGCATGGTGGTCGAGGTCCGTGGTGCCGACCAGGGCGATGCCCTCCCAGGGGAAGATGAAGACGGGCCGGCGGTCCTGCGGGTGCAGGAAGCTGAGCGCCTGGGCCACCGGCAGCCGCCAGGCGGGGAAGATGAGGTGGCTGCCCCGCAGCGGCCGGATGCGCGCAGGGGCGCCGACCTGGGCGCGCAGGCGGTCGGCCCAGGCGCCGGTGGCGTTGATCACCACCTGCGCCCGCACCTCGGCCGAGCGCCCCTGCAGCCGGTCCACCAGGCGCGCGCCGGCCACCCGGCCGCCCTCGCGCAGCAGCTCCTCGGCGGCCACATAGTTCAGGGCCACGCCACCGGCCGCCACCGCCTCGCGGATCACCCGCAACACCAGGCGGGCGTCGTCCGTCTGGGCATCGCCGTAGCGGAAGCCGCCTTTGAGGCCCCGCCGGTCGAGGTGAGGGGCGAGCAGCTCGAAATCCTGGGGCGAGTAGTAATGGTGGCTCCACTGCAGGGCCAAGAGGTCATAGATCGAGAGGCCGGCCTTGTAGGTCCAGCGGCCGGGGCGGTCGCCCTTGTAGGTGGCCAGCAGGAAGCCCAGCGGGTCGATGAGCCCCGGCCCCTCGGCCAGGAGGCGCTTGCGTTCGCGCACCGAGGCGCGGGTCAGCCCGATGTGGCCCTGCGCCAGGTAGCGCAGGCCGCCGTGTACCAGCTTGGAGGAGCGGCTGGAGGTGCCCCAGGCAAAGTCGCGCTGCTCCACCAGCAGCGCCCGCAGGCCCAGGCGCACCGCCTCGCGCAGGATGCCCGCGCCGGTGATGCCGCCGCCGATGATGAGGACGTCCCAGGGGTCGCTGAGATGGGACCAGGTTTCATCACGCCAGGTAGTTGTCCACATGGGCACCTCCCTAAAACGTAAGACGTAAAACGTAAGGTGCGCGATGCGAGCGATCAGGACTCAGGCAAAGGCACCTGTTCGAGCAGGCTGGCCGGGGCTGACGGCTGGCCAGTGCAGGGAGCCTCGTAGGAAGTGTTCGGCTCACACAGCGACCGCTGCCGCTGTTGGGGGATCATGGTCAGCAGCAGGCGGATGATCTCGGCCAAGAGCCGCATGCGGTGGTCGGCAACCTCTTCCCCGAGCACGTGCCTGCTTTTGTAGTACCAATCGCGGCTCTCCCTGGCGGAGCCAAGGGCATACTCGTAGAAGTGGGCCCGGTCGCGGCCTGTCCCACGCGAATAGCCCTCAGCCAGGTTCGCGCTGATCGACCCCAGAGCACGGTACAATTGCTCGGCCAACGCCCGCGTGCGGTGGTCGCCAGCCGCCTTGGTCGCGTCGTGCCAGCCTAGGTCCGCCAGGAACAGCGCCAGACGGTAGGCAGCCATCTTCCAGAGCGAATCGGAGGTGATGGCTCCTGGAACTGTCTTCTCCCACTCCTCGTAGTTCACGTCTTCCCCCTCCACGCTCCTCCCGTACGCTATCGCGCCGGAACGCAACCCACGGGACCCTCCCAACCCCCAACCTCTCACGCCTTACGTTTCACGTTTTACGTTTTACGTTTCACGTTTTACGTCTTACGTCTGACCTCTCCTGCCCCACCAGTTTCCCCGGATTCATCATCCCCCCCGGGTCGAAGCGCCGCAGCACGTCGCGGAGGGTGGCCATGCCCAGCTCGCCCTTTTCCTGGGGCAAGTAGGGCAGGTGGTCGGTGCCGACGCCGTGCTGGTGGCTGATGGTGCCGCCGTGGGCCAGGATGGCGGCGCTGGCGGCCGCTTTGAGCGCCTGCCAGCGGCGCAGGGTCTCCTCGGGGTCGGGGGCGATGCGGTAGAGGTAGGTGACGTAGATGCTCGACCCGTAGGGGTAGAGGTGCGAGAGGTGGGTGAAGACGTGCACGCGCTCGCCCACATCCTCCAGCGCCCCATGCAGAGCCGCCTCCACTGCCTCGACGAGGGGCGCCACGGCCGGCCAGGCCACGGCCGTTTCCAGGGTGTCGATGGCGTAGCCGGCCTCCCACAGGGTGTTGCGCAGGTAGGGGGTGGTGAAGCGCGACTTGTGCCACTGCCTGCCAAAGGTGGTGCCCACGTGGACGCCGCCGTACTTGCGGGCGATGCCCAGCGCCTCGTGGCGGGCCACCTTCACCAGCGCCTCGCGCCCGGCGCAGCCCAAGATGAGCATGCACTTGCCCTCGCCGACGCCGCGGATGGCCAGCAGGCGCTCGAGGGTGCCGATGAGCCGCTCATGGCCGGCCAACACGAGGGTGGTGGCCGTCTCGGCCGGGGTGCTCAGGCGCACCATGGTGAGGGGCAGGCGGGCCTGCAGGATCTCGCGCACGGCGCCCCGCGCCCGCTCCCAATCGGGGAAGAAGACGCCGCGGAAATCCTCGCGCTCGGGCACGCCGGTGGCCCGCACGGTGGCCTCGGTGAGGATGCCGAGGCGGCCTTCGGAGCCCAACACCAGCTCGCGCAGGTCGGGCCCGGCGGCCGAGGCGGGGAAGGGCGGCAGGTCGAGGGGGCCAGCCGGGGTCTCCAGATGGCCGCCGGCAAAGAGGCGCTCGATGCGGCCGTAGCCGAGCGACTGCTGGCCGCTGGAACGGGTGGCCACCCAGCCGCCAAGGGTGGAGTACTCGAACGACTGGGGATAGTGGCCCAGGGTGCAGCCGCGGGCGCGCAGTTGTGCCTCCAGGTCGGGGCCGGTGACCCCGGCCTCGAAGGTGGCCAGGCGGCTGGCTTCATCGAAGGAGCGCAGGCGGTTCATGCGCGCCAGGTCGATGGTGAGGACGGGCGCCTCGCCCGGCAGCGGGTTGATGTGGCCCACCACGCTGGTGCCGCCGCCGTAGGGGATCACCCGCGCCCCACACGAGGCGGCGTAGCGGAGCAGGCTGCGCACCTCTTCGGCTGTGGAGGGGAAGGCCACGCCGTCGGGGAAGGCAGCGATGCGGCCGCTGCGCAGGGCGATCCAATCGGGCAGGCTGTGGCCACGGGCGTGGCGCACGCGCGTGGCCGCATCGGTGGAGACGAGAGGGTGGGCCGGCAGGCGCGAGGGCGGTACCGACGCCACTACCTCTTCAAGGCTGGCGTCGCGCGGCGGCGAACCCGGCCCTACCTGCGCTTCGAGGAAGCGAGCAGCCGCCGGCGGCAATGGATAGTCGATCGTATCATCGCCCCAACCGTTCCAACGTTTCATGGTGCACCTCCCGATTGATGCGCGACGCGCGACCGGTGATGTGCGGTCGTGTTCCGTGGTGCGTGCTCCATTCGCCTGGCCGGGCTGACGGGCAGGCAACCTGGGCCGCCCATCACCCATCATGCATCATGGGTCGCCCGCTTCCAGAGCTCGATGCTCTCCCTCATCACCTCCCTGGTCACGCGCTCGGCCTCGGCAGCGTCGGTCCGTTGGGCCGCGCCGAGGAGGGCGGCGTAGAAGGCGCGCGAGGTGGCGCGGGCCTGGGCCGGAGCGAAGTAGATGTGGGCCACCTGCTGGTAGAGGCCGTAGAAGCCGTTGAGGATGAGGGTGTAGACCGGGTTGCCCGAGGCGACGGTGAGGGTATGGTGCAGCCGCCAGTCGAAGGCGGCGAAGGCATGGGGGTCGTCGGGCAGGGCGGTGTGGCCGGCCAGGCAGGCGGCGACGGTGCTGGCGGCGCGGGCCACGGCGGCGTGGGTGTAGGCGGGGGCCAGGGCCAGGCGCACCTCCAGGAGCTTGCTGGTGAAGCCGGGCGGCAGGTGGTTGCCGGAGCGGACTATGCCGCTCAGCACGTTCAGGCCGCCGGCGGTCCAATAGTCGTTGACCAGGGTGGGCTTGCCGTGGGCGATGGTGATCCAGCCATCGCGCTCCAGGCGTTGCAGGGCTTCGCGCAGGGTGGGCCGGGTGACGCCGAGCTCTTGGGCCAGGGTGCGTTCTCCGGGCAGGGTCGAGCCGGGCGGGTAGGTGCCGTCGAGGATGGCGGAGACGAGGGCCTGCTCGGCATAGGCGGCGGGGCGCTGCGGGCGCGACCAGAAGGGCATGCTGTGCCTCCGGGCATCTGGTAAGTGGTCTGACCAGTTGCCTCCAGTATACCACGCCCTCTGTGCATTTGTCAATCACTTCGGCACCCCCACATTGACCACCTCTGAATTCCATGCTAGTATTGAAAGTGTGGTTCCTCAGGAGACGAAGGAGTCGAGTGGGCGATGGTGAAGACTGGGTTGGATGTGCTGCTGGCCGAACGGCGCGACCTCCTGAGCGGCCGGCGGGTGGGGCTGGTGACGCACCCCGCGGCGGTGCGCGCCGATCTGACCGGCATCCTCGATGCGCTCCTGGCGGCGGGGGTGCGGGTGACCGCGCTCTTTGGGCCCGAGCACGGCTTCGATGCGGCGGGCGCCGATGGGGCGGCGATCGACAACAGCGTGGAGCCGCGCACCGGCCTGCCGATCTTCAGCCTGTATGGGCCGGTCAAGGAACCTAGCGCCGAGATGCTGGCCGATGTGGACCTGCTCCTCTTCGATATGCAGGACGTCGGCGTGCGCTTTTACACCTTCCTCAGCACTCTGTACTACGTCCTGCGGGGCGCGGCCAAGGCGGACCGGCCGGTGATCGTGCTCGACCGGCCCAACCCCATCAACGGCCTGGCCATGGAGGGGCCGCTCCTGCGCAAGGAGCTGGAGTCGTTTGTGGGCGTGGCGCCCATGCCGATCCGCCATGGGATGACCATGGGCGAGCTGGCGCGCTACCTGAACGGCACCTGCGGCCTGGGCGCCAGCCTGACGGTGATCGGCATGCGCGGCTGGCGCCGCTACATGTGGTTCGACGAGACGGGCCTGCCCTGGGTGCCCACTTCGCCAGCCATGCCCCATCTCTCCACCGCCACCATCTACCCCGGCACCTGCCTGGTGGAGGGCACGAACCTGTCGGAAGGGCGGGGCACGGCGCTGCCGTTTGAGGTGGTGGGCGCGCCCTGGCTCGACGGCTACCGGCTGGCCGAGGCGCTGAACAAGGTGGGGCTGCCGGGCGTGCGCTTCCGGCCGCTCAGCTTTGTGCCTGCCAGCTCCAAGCACGCCGGCCAGGCCTGCGGTGGCGTGCAGGTGCATGTCACCCGGCGCGACGTCTTCTGCCCGGTGCTCACGGGGGCGCACCTCATCGCCGCGGCCCGCGCCCAGGCGCCCGGCGAGTTCCAATTCCTGCCCTCGAGTTGGGAGGGCAAGCCGCCCCATTTTGACCTCCTGGCGGGCACGCCGCGCCTGCGTGAGGGCATCGAGGCGGGCGAGTCGGTGCAGGCCCTCGTCGATGGCTGGGGCGTGGAGGTGGCTAGGTTCGACCAGGAGCGGAAAGCGTATCTGCTCTACGGGTAGGGCGGCAGGGAGGCAGGCTGTCGGTCTCACCTGCGGCGGAGGCCCCATGTCTGGCGTAAAGGTTCGCCCTTACCGTGGGGCCTGATGGCAGTGGGCTACTTGCCGGGCCCTGAGCCGGCACGGGAGGGGCACGCCAGAGGATGCACCATCTACACACCCCATTGACAGTTGGCACAATTTGCAGTATGATAGTAACGCTATAGACCACTATACCTCTATCCCACGACGCTTGCGCGGCCGTGCTCTCTAGGCGGCCCGCAGGCCCTCGAGCCCCACCCGTGGCCAGGTGTGCTGTCAGGCAGGTTGCACCGCACCCCGCGGCGGGCCCGTTCCCCCTCGCGGGTGGTAGAAAGGGAGGTGAGCGCAGGAAGACGCAGCACCGGGGGCAGGGAAGAGCGTGTTGCCCTTGCCATTGCGCACCGTCTTTTGCACCTCTGAAAGGAGAGTGAGCCAGTGAAGCGCCTGTTCAGCCTCGTATGCGTGCTGACCATCGCCGGCATGCTGTTCGCGGGCTGTGCACCTGCGGCAGCCCCCGCACCTACGGCCAAGCCGGCCGAGCCCACCAAAGCTCAGGTGGCCCAGCCGACCGCCGCTCCGACCACCGCGAAACAGGTTACCATCACCTTCTATCAGCGCGGCTATGTGGAGGGCGGCACCGATGCCGGCTCTGTCACCACAGCCAAGGCTGTGGAGATGTTCCAGAAGGCCCACCCCAACATCAAGGTGAACATCGTGGGCATCCCCTGGACGGCCGAGGGCGACACCAAGCTTGAGGCAGCGCTGGCAGCCAAGACCGACATCAACGTCTTCCGCGTGACCAGCCCCAACCTGCCGCGCTATGCCAAGCAGGGCATCCTCTCGGAGATCACGCCCTACCTGACCGAGGAAGACAAGGCCGACTTTTACCCCTCCGGCTTCCAGGTGGCCACCGTCGACGGCAAGGTCTGGGCGTGGCCCCTCTGGGTGACGGCCATTGCCATCTTTGCCAACAAGGACATGTTCCAGGAGCGGGGCGTGGCCCTGCCCACGCTGGAAAAGCCCTGGACGTGGGACGAGTTCGTCGACGCCTGCAAGAAGCTGACCTACAAGAAGGCCGACGGCACCCAGATCTACGGCTTTACCGCCTCCTCGAAGTGGGGCGCGGTGGAGTACTACCCGCTGATGTACATGGATGGCGGGCGCATCCTGAGCCCCGACGGCAAAAAGTTCGTCCAGAACCAGCCGGAGGGCGTCTCGGCCCTGCAAAAGATCGCCGACCTGGCGCTCGTCCACAAGGTCACCCCGCCCGACTTTGGCACGGTCGACCAGGCGGGCGTGCGCGCCCAGTTCAAGGACCGCAGGACCGTGGCCATGCTCATGAGCACTCCGGGCTTCATCCCCGACCTGGAGAAGGACAAGTTCCCGCTCGCGGTCGTGCCGCCTCCGGTGGGCAAGCTGGGCAAGACGGTCACCAACGGCGCCTTTGGCCTCTATGCGGTGGTCGATGTGAAGGATCCCGACGTGCTCAAGGCCTCGCACGAGTTGGCCAAGTACCTCACCGGCAGCCAGGTGGCCAAGGACGTGCCCGGGTGGCAGTTGGCGCCCGGCCTGCGCAAGAGCAACACGGCCTACGGCACAGAGCCCAACCGGGCCATGGTCGAGAAGCTGGTGGCGTACGGCGTGTATGAGGCGCCGGTCGCCACCTCGGCGGAGCTGGGCAACAACTATGGCGCGGCGCTGCAGGCCATCATCCTGGGCAAGAAGACGGCCCAGCAGGCGATGGACGAGATCGCGCCCCAGTATCAGAAAGAGCTCGATGCGCTGAACAAGTAGCCGCGGCGTGGTCGCGCGCCGGGTGGAAAGGCGCGACGCCCCTGGGGCCGCAGGCGCGTCGGTGCGCCCGTGGCCACAGGGGCACCCTTGAGGCGACGGAGGGGGCCGGAGGTCGAGGCTTTGGGCCAGGCCGGCCCCCTTCCTGCCGAACAATGCAGGATGGGACGATGGACCGCACGATAGCCGCGCACCCCGGCGTGCTTCGCCAGCTCGTCAGGGCGTGGAACCGCTACAAGTGGAGCTACTTCTTCATTGCCCCCAGCATGCTGCTCTTTGGCATCTTTATCGTCTACCCTGTGCTGCAGGCCTTTGTGTACGCCTTCCAGAAGGTGGACCTGCGCGGGGCGACGTGGGTGGGCCTGAAGAACTTGCAAGACATCGTGAACAGCGAACTCTTCTGGGCGGCCATGCGCCACACGGTGGTCTATGCCGTCTGCGTGGTGGGCGCCTGGATCACCACCTCGCTCCTGGTGGCAGCGCTGATCCAGCCGCTGCCCAACTCGATCCAGTCGCTGTTCCGGGCGGCCTTTTACCTGCCCAACGTCATCAGCATCGTGGTCATTGCCTTGATCTGGCTGTGGATCTTTGACCCCGACTATGGCTTCTTCAACTGGTTGCTCGGCGTGGTGGGCATCCCACGGGTGCTCTGGCTGCAGGACCCCGACATCGCCCTCTGGAGCATTGTGCTGAGCACGGTCCTCATCGTGCCGGGGAGCGGGGTGGTCCTCTACTCGGCGGCCATCGGCGCCATCCCCCGCGAGCTGTACGAGGCGGCCGATGTGGAAGGGGCGAGCCCACTGCAAAAGTGGCTGCACATCACCATCCCGCTGCTCAAGCCGACGACGCTCTACCTGATGGTCATCTATACCATCGCCGGCTTTCAGATCTTTGAGCGGGTGTACATCATGACCGCCGGCGGGCCGATCAACGCTACCACGACCATCGTGCAGTTGATCTACCAGACCGGTTTCAGCGATTTCAACTATGGCCGGGCCAGCGCCGAGGCGCTGATCCTCTTTGCCATTATCGCGGCCTTTTCCTTTGTGCAGTTCAGGTTCCTGAGCACCGACGTGGAGTATTGAGGATGGGATCGATGGCGAGCACGGCCGTGGGAGGTAGCCCTGGCGGAGCAGCCCGGCAGCGCAGGATGTCGCCGTGGCGGCGCATGTGGATGCGGCTGCCGCGCCTCGTCGTGTATGCGCTGCTGACCCTGGTGGCGGTGGTCAGCCTGTTTCCGCTCTACTGGATGTTCAACACGGCCTTTACGCCGGCCAGTTCCACCGTCAAGCTGCCGCCCGACCTGATTCCGGTCAACGCCACGCTGAACAACTTTCGCGGGGTGATCAGTGCTGCCGGGCGCGGGCGGCTGCTGCTCTTTGGGGCGGAGCATCCGATCCCCATGCCGAGTTTTGTCATCTGGTTCATCAACTCGGCGCTGATCGCCGTCTTTAGCGCCGGGGTGCACCTGCTCTTCGACTCGATGGCCGGCTATGCTTTCGCCAAGCGCAAGTTCCCCGGCTCGAACCTCTTCTTCTGGATGATCCTGGCGGCCCTGATGATCCCGGGCCAGGTGACCTTGGTGCCGCTGTACCTGTTTGTGAGCCGGGTCAAGCTCAATACTATGCCTTACGCGGCCGTGATCCTGCCGGGCCTGGCCGACGTGGTGGGCATCTTTATGCTCAAGCAGTTCATCCAGACGTTGCCCAGCGAGCTGGAGGAAGCCGCGCGCATCGACGGCGCCTCGGAGTGGGCCATCTACCAGCGCATCATCATCCCCCTTTCGGCCCCCGCGCTGGCGGTGACGGCGATCTTTGCCTTCCAACGCTACTGGAACGCCTTTGTGTGGCCGCTGATCGTGTTGCCGCGCTCCGACTATTACACGCTGCAGGTGGGGCTTTCCTTCATCCACACCAGCGAGTTCGGCCTGAACTATGGCTACCTGTTGGCCGGGGCCTCGATGGCGGCCATACCCATGATCGTGGTCTTTTTTGCCTTCCAGCGCTACTTTATGCAGGGGCTGCGCATCGGGGCGCTCAAGGGTTAGGTATGTGTGCGCCACGTTGGCAAGCCTGCAGAACCTGTTGCTGAGGACGTTCTGCCCTGTCATTGCTTCGCGCCGGAGGCGCGAAGCAATCTCCAGCCCGCGATGGAGATCGCTCCGTCGGCGGCTCAGCCTGTCCTGAGCCGGAGCGAAGGAGCCGCCTCCTGTTCAGGAACTTTGGCTGCTACCGGGCGAGGGACCGCGCTACACGCTCCGCACCCCGCCCGGTGCGAAACCGTTTGGGGGTGGCATAGACCGGAGTTGGCGAAAGCCGCGGCTTGCGGGCAGGGTCGGGCGCGAAGGGGCCGGGCGGAGGGG
>Ga0078972_1007952_pt1 | contig 22865 bp, 17 predicted proteins | sample YelNatPaOPGAMG01_FD_67568 | JGI IMG/M metagenome (GOLD analysis project Ga0078972, IMG submission 67568) | Hot spring thermophilic microbial communities from Obsidian Pool, Yellowstone National Park, USA - OP-RAMG-01 (SPADES assembly) (version 2) | ecosystem: Environmental > Aquatic > Thermal...
TGACCTTGAGGGCGACCTCGGTTTCCAGGCGGGTGTCGTAGGCCTTGTAGACGGTGGCCATGCCGCCTTCGCCCAGGAGTTCGAGGATGTGGTAGCGCCCGACCGATTGTCCGATCTGAAGCCCCATGGCCGGCCTCCTTTTCGGTTATCCATGATCGCCACCTTCCCACCGGCCTTCTGTGGCCACCGGTTTGGGTGGTTTCTCAGCCCGAACCGTTTGCCCGGCCTTTTGCGGCGTTGGAAGGACGGGCCGGCGGGTCGGCGAGCGCGATTCTGGCGACGATAGCCCTGTTTGGATTATACATTACCGCCGGCGGGAGCGCAACGCGCCGCCCCCAACCTTCAACGCTCGACCGTCCCGGCCAGGCGATAGGCCTCCTCGGCCCGCTCCACCAGGCGTTCCCAGTCGTACTCCTGCCAGACACGCCGGCGGGCCGCTTCCCCCAGGGAGCGGCAGGTCTCCGGCGAACGCAGCAGGGCGACCAGGGCCTCGGCCTGGGCGGCGATGTCGCCGGGCGGGGTCAGCCGGCCGCTTCGACGGTCCTCCAGCACCTCGCGGTTTTCCCCCACAGCGTCGGTGACCACGGCCCGGCCGGCCGCCAGGAGTTCCAACAACTTCATGGAACCGCTGGCCCGGTTGATGAGGTTGTCGTCCATGGGGTAATAGGCCACGTCGCCGGCGGCCAGATAGGCCGGGAGTTCTTCCCCGGCCACCCAGCCGGCGTAGACCAGGTTTTTCCCCAGACCCCGGCCGGCCATCTCCCGCTGCAAGACCTCCTCCTCGCCGAAAAATCCCCGGCCGACCACCAGAAAGCGCACCTCGGGGATTTCCCGGGCCACGCGGGAGAACACCTCGACGGCCCGTCCCAGGGAAAAGCGGTCGAAGCGGGTGTAGAGCAGCACCACCGGGTGCCCGCTCAACCCCAGGCGCCGGCGTAAGGGGGCCGGGTCGACCTGCTCCCAGGAGGCGTATCGGTGGCGGTCCACCCCGTTGGGCAGGTAGATGACCCGCTCCGGGGGCAGGCCCAACCCCCACATCTGGGTCTGCAGGGTGCGGCTGACCACCGTGACCACCCGGGCGCAGTGGCGGGGAAGGAAGGTCTCCTGCCACTGGAAGAAGGCCTTCTGCGTCCGGGTGTAGGGGTTGACCTCGTTCCAGCCGCCGCGGCCCTCCCAGTCGTCGCTATCCAGGAGGAGGGGGAGGGGAGTGCGGCGCAGCCACAGCCAGAGGAGGGCCAGGCCGGCGTGGGCCTTGGGCTTGAAGACGTGGATGACCTCCGGACGGGCGCGGAGGGCCAGGCCGGCCAGTTGCCAGGAGAGGCGGGGGACGAGGGCGCGGCGGGGAAGGGGGAGCCAGCGGAGGTGCAGGGACCCCTGGATTTCCTCGCGGCCGGCCTCCTCCGGGCAATCCCAGGGGGGAATGAGCACGGTAACCTGGTGGCCGCGGCCGGCCAGGGCGCGGGCCAGCGGCAGGACACGGGCCCGGGTGGTGCCTTTGGGGCGGGTGGCAAAGGGGGCGATCAGGACGATCTTCATGGCTACGGCGCTCAGCCTGACTCCAGGCCGAGTTTCCGGGCAACCAGGTCCAGGGCCAAGCGGGCCAGGGACAGGGCTTCCTCCGCGTTGTGCCGGCCGAAGACCCGTGCCGGGATGCTGTCGGGCAGGCTGTTGGGGTAGCGAGCCGGGACGTAGTAGCCGTCCAACGGCGCTACCTGGGGGCGCAAATTCCCAAACGCCGGGTCGTATTCGGCTGCCCGGCCGGCCAGCACCTCGACCGAGTGGCTGAAGACGTACTCTTCCCCCTGGGCATAGAGGAAGGCTTTCAAGGCCTTTTCGGCCACCTGCTGGGCGACGAAGCAGGCCAGGTGGTAACTTTCCGCAGCCAGTAGCGCCTCTCCTCCCTGCAAATCGGCCCGGGCCTGATCCAGCCAGCGCTTCCCTTCCTCCAGAGGCGTCCTTTTCACAGCAGCACCTCCCCTTCTGCCAGCGCCCGACGTACCAGCGGATTGCTTTCCCGCAGGTCAGCCATTTCCTCGGGAGTATAGGCCAGGATATCTACGTCCACCCGCGGCAACAGCATCCGGTAGAGAAAGGCCAACCGCTCGACAAAGTTCAGGTCGGTCTCCAGCACAACCAGGAGGTCCAGGTCGCTGTCCAGACCTGCTTCGCCCCGGGCGGCCGAGCCAAAGAGGATGACCTGCCGGGCCCCGATTTCGCGCAGAACCCCGCACAGCCGCTCCAGTTCGGTGCGCCGATGTTCCTGGTATTTTCTTCGCCGTTCTTCGATGGCCGTCCGATGCGTTTGGGGACCTTGGGCCTGCCCTGCCACCGCTTCCAAAGCGAACCTCCCGGCTCGTCATGGGGAAAATCGGCTACAGGCGGGAGACGGGATTCGAACCCGCGACCCTCTGCTTGGAAGGCAGACGCTCTGCCCACTGAGCTACTCCCGCGAGGCACATCTTTATTATAGGCTCCCGCCGGCCCGCTGTCAAATCGGCGGGGCGGACGCCGTTCTCAGGAGATGACGCCGACCTCTTTTCCTACCCGCTCAAAAGCCTCCAGGACGCGGTCCATCTGGGCGTCGGTGTGGGTGGCCATATAACTGGTGCGCAGGAGGGACATGCCGGGGGGGACGGCCGGCTCGATCACTGGATTGACATAAATCCCCTCCTCGAACAGCCGCTTCCACATAAAGGCCGTGCTCATCCGGTCGCCGATGATGATGGGGATGATCGGGGTGACCGATTTCCCGGTGTTATAGCCCATCCGCTGGAATTCCCGGCGCATCCGCTCGGCGATGCTGAGGAGGCGGGCGCGGCGTTCCGGCTCGGTCTCCATAATCTCCAGGGCGGCCATGGCGGCGGCGACGTTGGGCGGGGTGATGCTGGCGCTGAAGATGAGCGAGCGGGCCATATGCTGGACGTAGTGGATGACCGGCTCATCGCCGACGATAAAGCCGCCCAGCGAGGCGAACGATTTGCTGAAGGTGCCCATGACGATGTCCACCTGGTCGTGCAGCCCGAAGTGGGCGGCCGTGCCCCGGCCGTCCCCCAGGACGCCGATGGAGTGGGCGTCGTCCACCATCAGGCGCGCCCCATACTTTTTGCACAGAGGGACGATCTCCGGCAGGTTGGCCAGGTCGCCGCCCATGCTGAACACGCCGTCCACGACCACCAGTTTGCCGCTCCCCTCCGGGCAGGAGGCCAGGACGCGCTCCAGGTCGGCCATGTCGTTGTGGCGGAAGCGTTTGACCGTGCCGAAGGAGAGGCGGCAGCCGTCCACGATGCTGGCGTGGTCCTCCTTATCGGTGATGACGTAGTCGTTGCGTCCGACCAGGGCGGAGATGGTGCCCAGGTTGGTCTGGAAGCCGGTGCTGAAGACCAGGGCCCTTTCCTTGCCCATGAAACGGGCCAGCCGGGCCTCCAGTTCCTCGATCAGGGCCAGGTTGCCGTTGAGGAAACGGGAGCCGGTGCAACTGGTGCCGTAGCGTCGGACGGCCTCGATGGCCGCTTCCCGGACCTTGGGGTGGGTGGTCAGACCGAGGTAGTTGTTGGAGCCGATCATGATCAGGCGATGTCCCCGGATGGTGACTTCGGTGCCCTCGGTATCGTCCAGGGGGAGGAAGTAGGGGTAGTACCCCCCGGCCATAGCCTCTTTGGCCTCGGTGAACTGGTAGCACTTTTCGAACAGGTCCATCTTGCTCCTCGCTTTCTCCTGACCCGGCCGGCGATGCGCTTGCCGGCCGCACGGCGTCTCCAGACGTTGGGGATTTGCCTCCGGCTGGCTTTTCAGTATAGCACAGGGGAGGCCAGGCGGTCAAATGCAGTTGACGGGAGGGCCGGCCCCTGTTATAATCTCAGCCAGAGCCTGATGGAGGACAAGATGCGCAGGTTGCCCCATTGGATCATCGCCGGCCTCTTCTTCCTGCTCCTGGCCTGCACGGCGGGGTCGGGAAGCGTCCCCTTTTACGAACTGGTGGCCGACCCCTCCCGCTACCACGGCCAGGAGGTCACCGTCCTCGGCTTCTATTACCAGAAAGGAGGAGAGCAACTCCTGGTCATCGGGGTGCGCACCGACGACGGTTTCCAGAACCCGGTTCCGCTGGGCCAGGCCATCTGGGTCGAGGGCATGCCCTCGGAGGTGCTGGAGCGCCTCAACATGGCCTCGGGGGCCATCTACGGCATGGTCGAGGTCACCGGGCAGTTCGAGGCCGGCTCCTTCGGGCCGGAGGGCCGCTGCCCGGCGCGCCTGGTCGTCCGCGACCCCCGGCGCGTCGTGGCGTTGGAGGCGGCCCAGATGCGGGAGGACTGGGTGCCGGCCGGCCTTTCCCTCCCCGACACATTGCGCCTGGCCGACCTGCTTCAAAACCCCGAGGCCTACCGGGGCCAGACCGTCTCCGTGGTGGCCTTTTACTACGCCACCCCCAAGCCTTCGCCCGAAGAGGCCGGGCAAAAGGGATATACCTCCGTCCTGGCCGAGGGCATCCGCAGCCTGGACGGCGTGCACAACGCTGTGCCGATCGGCAAGCAGATCTGGGTCGAGGGGATGCCGCCCGACGTGCCGCCTCAACTGCACCAGGCCGAAAACGGCATCGTCCACGGCCTGGTTCGGGCGACCGGCATCTTCCAGATCGGCCGGTATGGGCCTGACGGAGCCTATTCCTATCGGCTGAACGTGCGCCGGGCCGAACCGTTGTCTTCGCGTTAACACGTTACACGCTACACGCTACACGTTACACGCTACACGCTACACGTTACACGCTACACGCTACACGCTACACGTTACACGTTTCCGTATGGGAGGATACCTTGGCCCTGCCCTATGTGATCGAGCCGATGACGCCGGCCGACCTGGACGAGGTCATGGCCATCGAACGGGCCAGTTTCCCCCTGCCCTGGTCCAAGCGGGCCTTTCTTTCGGAACTGTCGCTGCCCTATAGCGTCTTCCGCGTGGCCCGGCTGAGGCGGGAGGAATGGGGCCGGGTGGCTGGGGAAGTGACAGCGCCGCGGCGCTGGTGGTCGGGGAGGCGAAGCCGGCCGGAACGCCCTCCGGTGCTCGGCTACACCGGCTTTCAGGTCATCCTGGATGAGGGACACATCATGACCGTTGCCGTGCATCCGGAGCATCGCCGGCGCGGCCTGGGAACCCTGCTTCTGCTGGACCTCTTCGAGCAGGCCCGGCTGCGCGGTGTACGGCGGCTGACCCTGGAGGTGCGGGTTTCCAACCTGGCCGCACAGCGCCTGTACCAGGCCTTTGGCTTTCACCTGGAGGGCCGTCGCCTGCGTTACTACGGCGATGGGGAGGACGCCCTGATCATGTGGTCGGAGACGCTGGACAGCCTCGAATCCCAGGCCCGTCTGGAGGCGTTGCGCGGCCAACTTTTGGCCCGGCTGGAGGCGCAAGGTGTCCCTGATTCTGGCGCTGGAGACTTCGTGCGATGAGACGGCCGCGGCCCTGGTGCAGGACGGCCGGCGGATCGTTTCCAACGTCGTGGCCTCGCAGGTGGACCTGCACCGTCCGACCGGCGGCATCGTGCCCGAGGTGGCCTCGCGCGAGCACGTCCTGAAGGTCCTCCCCGTCCTGGAGGAGGCGCTCTCGCCCCTGGAGGAGCCGGCCCGGGAGGTGGATGCCGTGGCCGTCACCCATGGGCCTGGGCTGGCCGGCTCCCTCCTGGTGGGGGTGAACGTGGCCAAGGCGCTGGCCTGGGCCTGGGGAAAGCCGCTCCTGGCGGTGCATCACCTGGAGGCCCACATCTACGCCAACTGGCTCCTGTGGGGGGAGGAGGAAAAGGAGCCGCCCCGGTTCCCCTGCCTCTGCCTGGTGATCTCCGGTGGACATACCTCCCTCATCCTGATGGAGGACCACGGGCGCTACCGTCTGCTGGGGCAGACGCTGGACGACGCCGCCGGGGAGGCCCTGGACAAGGCCGCCCGCATCCTGGGGCTGGGCTATCCAGGGGGGCCGCTCATCGAGCAGGCCGCCCGGCAGGGCCAGGCCGGCCGTTACCGCCTGCCCCGCTCCTGGCTGCGGGGGACGCACGATTTCTCCTTCAGCGGGCTGAAGACCGCGCTTTACCGCCTGGCCCAGGAGGAACGCCGCCGGGAGGCCGGCCTGCGCTACGGCCGGGAGGGACGCCCCGGAGAGGTGCCCCGGCTGAGCCGGGCGGGCGAGTTTCCCCCTCTGGATCCCCAGGTGACCGCCGACCTGGCGGCGGCCTTCCAGGAGGCGGTGTTCGAGATTCTGGTGCGGAAGACGGCCGAGGCGGCCGGCATCTACGGGGTGCTGGAGGTGCTCCTGGCCGGCGGGGTGGCGGCGAACGCCCGGCTGCGGGAGGAGATGCAACTCCACCTGAACGTGCCCCTCCGGGTCCCGCCGCCGTTCCTGTGCACCGACAACGCCGCCATGGTCGGCGCGGCCGGCCATTACCACCTCCTGCGGGGCCAGACGGCCCCCTGGGACCTGGATGTCTATCCGAACCTTCCGCTGGTCGCCAGCGGTTGAGCGTTTCCGGAGGAAACGATGCCTTACAAGATCGTCGTGCGGGTCAAGGAGGTCAAAGGACGCTGCGCCTTTGGCCACCAGGTTGGAGATGAGATCGTCTTCGACGGCGAGACCGTCCAGGGGCGGGTCTGCCTCTCGGCCCTCTACAGTTTCCTGCCCAAGGTCTTTGCCATGGCCTATGGGGCGCACTTCCCCTGGCTGCGCGACCCCAACGTGGCCACCCACGCCTGCCCGGACGCCTACAACCCGGTGGTCTTTGAGGTCGTGCGGCTGGAGGGGGCGCAGGAATCGGCGTGAGGCCCTGCCCCGTTGTTGCCGGGCCGCCCCCCTGCCCCCGGCATACGGCGAACTTTCGTCGGAGGTGGCCGTTGAACGGCCTGGTCCGAGATGGAGGTGCTCCATGAAAAAAGTCTTTCTTTCCGGTTTGCTCCTCATCGCCTTGCTCCTTCCCCTGCCCGGCCTGGCCGGGCCGGCCTGGGGAAATTCCGACCGGGGGGCCGCCGGGGGACGCCCCCAGGCCTATCCTCACGTCTCCATCATTGAGATTCAGTACACCGACGACCCCGGCGACGGCACCTATCCCTCGCCTTATTACAACCAGTACGTCGCCACTTCCGGGGTGGTCGTGGCCGTCTACCCCTCGTACTACGGCGGAGCCTACGTGGTGGAGGACCCGGCTGGCGGCCCCTGGAGCGGCATCATGGTCTTTGACAGTTGCCACAAGCCGGCCGTGGGCGACGCCCTGGAACTCGTGGCGTTGGTGGACGAGTATTACGGCTTCACCGAACTCAAGAGCATTCGGGCCTACACCCTCACCGCCTCCGGACAACCCCTTCCGCCGGCCGTCCTGACCGATACCGCCCACCTCTCCACGGCCAACCCGGCCTGGGCCGAGGCCCTGGAGGGCGTGCTGGTGCGGGTGGAGTGGGCCACCGTGACCAACCCGAACCTGGGCTACGGGGAGTGGCAGATCGACGACGGCAGCGGACCGACCCGCGTGGACGACGTGGCCGGCTATGGCTATACCCCCCAACTGAACGATGTCCTGGAGGCCATCACCGGGACGCTCTGGTACACCTACGGCGACTACAAAATCGAACCCCGGGGCGATGCCGACATCGTCCTCTACGACGCCACTCCCCCCTCCGTCCTCTCCACCGTCCCGGCTCCGGGGGCGAGCGGCGTCAGCCTCTACGAACCGCTCCAGGCCACCTTCAGCGAGGACATCCGTCCGGAGACGCTGGACTGGGACCTCGCCGGGCCGGCCGGCCCCCTTTCCGCCACCGTCGCCTACGACCGCTCTTTCCACCGGGCCACCCTGACCCCGGCCCGCTTCCTGGAGGCCTATACCCGCTACACCGCCACCATCGCCGGAAGCCTGGAGGACCTCCGGGGCAACCCCATGGGAACCGACTATACCTGGTCCTTCACCACCGGGCCGGCCGATACTTCCCCTCCCCTGGTGGCCCGGGTATACCCACCTCAGGGAGCCACCGGCGTCAGCATCTATGCCTCCGTCCTGGTCACCTTCAGCGAGGCCATGGACCCGGCCACGATCAACCCGAGCACCATCCGCCTGCTCCGGGGCGGGACAACCCCGGTGGCCGGCAGCGTCTCCTACGACCCGGCCCGCTTCCGGGCCACCTTCACCCCCCAGTCCCTCCTGGAGGAAAACACCCTCTACCAGGCGAAGGTAAGCAAAGATGTGACCGACCGGGCCGGAAACCCGCTGGGTTTCGATTACTCCTGGACCTTCCGCACCGGGACGGCCCCCACGATGCACTGCTACCACGGCGACCTCCATAACCATACCTCCTACTCCGACGGGGCCCTGACCCCGGCCCAGGCCCTGGCCGTCGGCCGGGCAAACGGGCTCGATTTCATGGCCATCACCGACCATTCCTACGCCATCGACGACGCCGAGTGGGAGGATACCCTGAACGCGGTCAACGCGGCCACCGTCCCCGGCGACTTCGTGGCCATCCGGGGGGCCGAGTGGACCCAGGGGTCGGAGGGCCACATCAACGTTTACAACACTGTCCGCCATCCCACCCGTAGCGATATGGGCTATGCCTACGGCGATTACGTCCCCGGCCTGGAGGATGGAGCCACCGTCATCGGCTTCTACACCTGGATGGTGCACACCGGCACGCAGTCGGTGGATGGTACCGGAACGTTCGCCCAGTTCAACCACCCCGGCTGGATGAACTTTAACGACTGGGCCTACCACCCCGAGGCGCTGGACCTCCTCCCCCTGGCCGAGATGGGCAACGGCTACGGCGCCTCCTATGTCTGGTCCGAAGAGCAGTCGATTCGCGCCCTCGACTACGGCTGGCGGGTGGCCCCCAGCGACAACGCCGACATGCACAGCCCGGAGTGGGGGGCCTATCCGATACGCACCGGCATCTGGGCGACGGAACTCACCAAGGCCGGGGTGATGGAGGCCCTCCGCGCCCGGCGCACCTTTGCCACCGAGGACGTCAACTATGAACTGGCCATGAAGGCCAACGGCTACTGGATGGGTTCGGAAATCCCCAACGCCGGGACCATCCAGTTCGAGGTCACCGGCCACGACCCCGACGGCGAAGGAGATGCCCTGGTCGAACTGGTGAGCGATATGGGCCGGGTGGTCCTTTCCACGACCGCCGGGGCCGATTTCTCCTGGAATCCGGTGCTGGATATCGCCCCCGGCGTGCACTATGTCTATGTCCGCGTCACCCAGGCCGACGGAGACCGCATCGCCTCCGCCCCCATCTGGACACAAGGGGATGCGGACGTCTCCATCACCGATTTCACCATCCAGCCCTCCATCCCCACCACGCAGACGACCTCCCTGCTTACGGCCCGGGTCAGCAATCGGGGCGGCGGCAACCTCCAGGGCATCACCGTGACCTTTGCCGCTGAAGGGGTGCCGTTTGCCCATGTTTTGGTGGATGTTCCCCAGGACGGCGACGCCTTCGCCTACGCCTCCTGGCGGCCGGAGCAGGTGGGGCCGGTGCGGGTTACGGCGGCGCTGTCCGGCGTGCCGGCCGGCGACAACCCCGACGACAACGCCGCCGGGATGCTTCTCACGGTGACCGGCCAGGAGGTCCCCCTGATCATGATCGATGCCGGCCATCGGAACAAGAACGTCGGCGCCCCCATGGCCCGCTTCCTGGCCGACCTCTCGGCGCACCACTACAACGTCCTCTACAACCTGGACGAAATCACCGCCGAGGAACTGGCCCCGGTGCGCCTGCTCATCCTCACCGATCCCGGCGACGACCCCGACAACCCCTACAACCTCACCGAGACGCAGGCCATTGCCGACTATGTGGCCGCCGGCGGGGCGCTCTGGCTGGCCGGCGAGGCCGATTACAAGAACCAGGGCAACTCGGACGAGTTGAACTCGATCCTTGCGGCCATCGAGGCGGCTACGGGAGAGGAGATTCCCGTCCGCTTCAACGATGACGAGGTCATCGACGGCGACGACAACAACGGATACCCCTGGGGGGTAACCTGGCACACCTTCCCCACGGATACCGTCTTCTCCACCGGCGTCGGGGTGAACGTGACCGCCACCGCTTCCTGGAGCGAGTGCTCCCTGACCGACCGAAGCCACGACGCCCTCACCCCGGAGGACGGGGCCCTCCTGGTGGCCACGGGCGACCTGGACCCGGGGATGTGCCAGACGCGCTACGGCCCCCGTCCCTGCCGCACCTATAACGAGGATGCCTCCGGCGACTGTGCGGAGGACCACGACCTGGCCTACATCTACCCCCTGACCGGGACGGTTCCGGTGCCCCTGGCGGCCCTTTACGAACTGAGCGGCGGCGGCCGCATCGCCCTCTGGGGCGACTCCAACGATACCTTCTCCACCTACGGCTACACGGCAGGCGACCACAAGCAGAACGAACTCCTCAACCTGGAAGTGGTGATGTGGCTCCTGGGCGATCCGTTGCAAAGGTGGCCCATCGCCCAGGTCCGCACCGACGGGGATGGGGACGACGTGCCCGATTACCGGGGCCGGCTGGTCTGGGTGGAGGGCACGGTCACCGCCGCCTTTGGCGAGTTCTTCGACGTGCTCTATGTGCAGGACGAGAGCGGCGGGATCACCGTCTATGCCCCGGCCGGCGACATCGAGGGCGAGTTCGGGCGTGGGGCACGGGTGCGGGTGGTGGCCACGGTGGACGTCTACCAGGGCGACACCGAACTCCAGTTCGCCGAGGCCGAGCAGATTCGCATCCTGGGCCAGGGCCCGGTCCCCGAACCCCGCGTCCTTTCGACCGGGGAGGCGGCCCGGGAGGAAAGCGAGGGCTGGCTCCTGCAGACGGAGGGGCTGGTGACGGCCTGGTACGACTCCCAGTCCTTTATCATCGACGACGGCAGCGGCCCCTGCCGCATCTTCCTGGACGGCTACAACAACGACCCGGGCAACCCCACCTTTGAAAACATCCGGGTGGGCAACTGGGTGCGGGCGGTCGGGCTGGGTTCGGAGGACTACGGCGGCCAGCGCATCCGGGTGAGGACGGAGAGCGATATCGTCGTCCTGGAGCACTTCTGGCACGTTTACCTGCCGCTGGTGTTCCGTTAGGGCGTTACACGTTACACGTTGCACGTTACACGTTGCACGTTGCACGTTTACACGTTGCCCGTTGCCAGGGGGCGGGTGGGGGAGCAAGCCCATCCGCTCCCTGGCGGCGGAGGTCAGGAGGTTCCCATGCCCTACCTCGGTGCCCATATGTCCATCGCCGGCGGGGTGGAGCAGGCCATTGTGCGCGGCCGTTCCCTCGGCTGTGAGGCGGTGCAGATTTTCACCAAGCAGCCCAACCGTTGGGCGGCCAAACCGCTCACCCCGGAGGAGATCGCCGCCTTCGGGCAGGCCTGGCGGGAGAGCGGCATCGGCCCGGTCTGGGCCCACGACGCCTACCTCATCAACCTGGCCTCGCCCGACCCGGGCCTCTGGGAGCAGTCGGTGCAGGCCTTTCAGGTGGAGTTGGAGCGGGCGCGGGCCTTGTCGCTCCCTTACCTGGTCACCCACGCCGGGGCACACAAGGGGGCCGGCGAGGAGGAGGGGTTGCGGCGCATCGTGGCGGCGCTGGACCGGGTCCTGGACCGGGTTCCGGAGGTCATGGTCCTCCTGGAGACGACGGCCGGCCAGGGGGACTATCTCTGCTACCGTTTCGAGCACCTGGCCTGGGTGATCGAGCACGTCGCTCACCCCGAGCGGCTGGGCGTTTGCTTCGACACCTGCCACGTCTTCGCCGCCGGCTATGAACTGCGCACCCCCGAGGGCTATGAGGAGACCTTCCGCCGGCTGGACGAAGTCGTCGGGCTGGAGCGGCTGCACGTCTTCCATCTGAACGATTCGCTCAAGGGGCTGGGCAGCCGGGTGGACCGGCACACCCACATCGGCCAGGGGCAACTGGGGTTGGAGCCGTTCCGCCGCCTCCTGAACGACCCCCGTTTTCAGGAGCACCCCATGGTGCTGGAGACGCCCAAAGGGCCGGAGATGGAAGAAGACCGCCGCAACCTGGCCGTGTTGCGAGGGCTGCTGGGGAAGGGCGGTTAGTGCAGCAGGAGGTAGACCAGCAGGATCATCCCCTGGAAGAGGACGTACCCCAGCAGGCTCAGGGCGTCCCCTGCCGTGGACCAGGAGAAGACTTCGCGGCCGGCCAGGAGGATAAGCACCATCCCCCAGAGGGTCCCCAGCGCCCACCAGAGCAGGAAGAGGGGCTGGACCAGGCCGGTGGCGGCCAGGACCAGGAGGACCAGGGCCAGGAGGAGGCGCGGCGACTGGATGCGGGGGTAGAGGGTGAGCGTTTTCCCCAAGGTGCCGGGCTGTTCGTGGGCTTCGGCCACCAGGCTCAGGAGGAAGGCGGCAAAGGGCCATTCGGCCAGGGCCAGGAGGCCCATGAGCAGGGCGGTCAAAAGGACCATCGCCCAGCCGCGCTCATAAAGGTTGGGCGGGAGGGCCAGGAGCGCCAGCGGACGGGAAAGGGGAGGGAAAAGGCCCTCTTCGGCCAGGATGAGCAGGGCGGGGAAAAGGGCCAGCAGGAGGGCCGCGTTCCTGGCCCGGCGCCGCTCCGGGCGTTCCTGGACCTTTTCCTTTTCCCCGGCAGTTTCCACAGCGGCCGGCCCCGGGCTTTCCCAGGGAAGGGGTTCGGCGGCCGGCGGGAAGAATCCCGGCCGTTTGAAAAGGCCCTCGGCCTTTTCCTCCTCCTTCGGGCCGGCCCAGCGGCGCAGGGTGGCCCGGGGCTCCCGTAGCATCAGCAGGAACTCGGCCTCGCCGTGCTCCTGGAGGACGGCCCGCTCCGGGGGAGTCGGGCTGCTCTCGTGGGCCCGGACGATGCCCAGGTGGACCTTTTCCCGCAACTCTTCAAAGCCGGGCAGGAGGGAGGTAAAGAGCACGCCCCGGCGCAACCCGGCCCCGTAGAAAAGGCTGTAGAGGACGTGCCAGAAGGTGAGACAGGAGCGCTGCACCTGGAGGAGGATGACGCCGCCCCGTCGGGAGAAGATTGTCTCGCGGATGGTCCGGATGGCCGACCAGGGGATGGCTTTCCAGGCGCGCCGCACATACACCGAGGGACCCTCTGCGCCGAGCAACCAGTCGGGGAAGAGGTCGCGGAGAAAGGCCAGGACCAGGAGGAGCAGGACCATGCTGACCTGGGCCATGAGGAGGGCCAGGTAGCCTTCCGAAAGGGAGGCGCTTTCGTCGCGGGGGCCGTAGGTGCGGAGGAAGGAACCGAGGAGGGGCCAGTCGAGGGCGTAGAGGAGGTCGGCGAAGCGGTTGGTCAGGAAGCGCCACCAGACCCCCAGGTAGCGCCAGAGGCCCAGGACCAGGAGCAGGATGGAGAACAGGCGGATGGAAAAGGGCACCCATTTGGGGTGGGCGTAGGCGTCTTCCACCCGCTCCCGGGGGGCGAAGAGGGACTTCCAGGTTTCCCGGGGGAGGAAGAGCAGGGCGTAGAAGAGGGAATAGGCCGTATCGTCCACGATCAGGGGCAGGCCCTGTTCCCCGTGGAGGGCCTGCAGGTGGGCCACCAGGGCGTCGGCCAGGACGTTGAAATCGGAGATGTGCCAGGTGACCAGGAGGCCTTTGCGCAGGCCGGCCCCCCAGAGGAGGGGGTAGAGGCGGAACCAGGGCCCCAGTTTCCACTTTTGCCCCTGAATCAGGAGGACCAGCCGTTCCCCGGGAAGCAGCATGGAGCGCACGTCGGTGATTCGTTCCCAGGGCACCCGGACCCAGCCCAACCCCCGGCGCACCTCCAGGCCCTCCTCGCGCACCCGCAGGGCGGGCAGGAAGTTACGCAGGGTTGCGGCCAGGAAGATATAGAAGGCGGTCCAGATGTGCAGGGAGAGGAGGCCGGGGAGGACGTCTTCCCAGGGCTGTGGGGGGCCGGCCGGGATGGCCGAGAAGAGGAGGAGCAACGGCCGGCCCAGGTAGGGAAGGGCCAGCACCCGGTCCAGCAGTTCGGACTGCTGTTGAAAGACGGCCTGCCCGAGGGTGTGCAGGTAATTCCAGCCGGTCAGGAGGACGATGACCAGGGCGGCCAGTTCCAACGGCCCGGCCAGCCAGAAGGGATAACGGTGGCGAAGGGGCTTCTCGGCCATCCCTCAGCCTCGGGCGTGGCTATGGCCCCGCCTCCGCCGCCTCCAGGAGTTCGCGCAGGCGGGCCAGACGGCGGGGGCGCTCCCGGGCGAAGCGCTCGATGCCCTCCAGAATCCAGCGGGGCGAGAGGTGGGCCTCCTCCAGAATTTCGTCCACCGTGCCGCCGGTGCGCCAGCGGTCGTCCCAGTCGGCGGAGAGGGCATATTCCTCGGCCAGCGGGTTCAAGATCCAGTCGTGCATCAGCCAGCGGGCCTGGGTGGTGATGAAGGTGGAGTCGAGGAAGTCGGCCGGGGAGAGGACCTCCCGACGGTACTCCTCCGGCTGTCGGGCGAAGAGTTGGGGGCTGATGGCGGCGATGATCTTGACGTTGAGGCCGCGTTGCTCCAACTCCGGCAGGATTTTGCAGATGGCCAGCATGGCGCTGGTCCCCTGGACGATCACCGTGCCCATCCGGGGCCGGCCGGGCCGGTAGTTGCGGACGATATAGGCGCCCCGGGCCGCCTCGAAGTGTGAGGGCATGCCCAGCGCCTGCCGGTCGGGGATGGGGATGGGCGGGCGGGTCAAGTGCAGGGCGATGAGGGGGGCCTCCAGCCGTAGCGCCGCCCCCAGGACGACGGGCACCTCGTTATATTCCCATGGATGGAGGTTGATGATCTGCCCCCTGGGGAAGAGTTGGGTGACGCCGGGGGCGAAGATGCCGAAGTGGGTGCGCGAGTCGTCGGCGGTTTCCGGGCCGGAGTGGCCGGCCACCCAGATGATCTTGCCCACCTTCCACTGGCAATCCTGGGCCAGCTGGCTGAAGAGGCGGAAGGGGCCGTACTTCAGGTAGGCGAAGGAGCCGTAGGTGGAACAGGCCCCGTAGAAGCCGTCGAACTCCTCCTCCGGGTTTTCGGCAAAGTTGACGGTAGCCACGCCGGTGAGGATGCCGGCGTTGGCGAACTCGGTGATCTCCTGGGGGAGCATGACCCCCTCGGGGCTGCCGTAGCGTTCGTACCAGCCGTAGCCGGGGAAATCGCCCCAGCCCCGGGCGAAGCCGATGATGTTGGTGGATTCGGCCAGGTCGGCCGAGCAGGCCAGGAAGAGCGGCCGGCCGTAGTGCTCGTGGCCGAAGGCGTTGACCCAGGCGCCCCAGCGGAAGAGCGCCAGGCGGTTGGGCACCTCGGTGCCCGGGGCCACGTACATCTCCGGCGGGTAGTTGCGGTAGTCGTAGAGGCGCTCGTCCCGGAAGGGGTTGCCCCGTTTCCCCAGTTGGAAGGTGGGAATCGTCTCGGGCACGCTCTCGCCGAGTTCCACCAGGCGCTCCGCCAGATAGTCCACCAGGGCCTGGTCGCGGCGAAGGACCTGGACGACGACCTCCAGGTTGGCCCGGAACTGGGCCCGCAGTTCCTGGGGGTCCTTGGGCGCCGGCTCGCCCATGCCCACGAAGGTCACCCCGTACTTCTCGGCGAAGCGGCGTTTCGTCTCCCAGAATTCGGGGCTGTTGATCTTGTGCGGGGCGCCGTGGGAGACGTTGTCGTACTTGAGGTAGTCGCGCCCCTTGCGTGTCTTCAGCCAGGCCACGCTGGGCCGTCGCTCCGGGTTTTCCGAAAGGACCATGGTGAGGATGGCCTGGGCCACCGGCCCCCAATCGTTGCCCAGTTCGGCCGAGAAGACGCGCCAGCCGTGGGAGGCGAACCACTCGGTGGGCGTCCCGTAGACGGTGGTGCTGAGGGGGTGGTCGTCGATGCCGTAGTCGTTCCAGTCGATCAGGTAGAAGAGGTTGTCCAGGGCCATGGCCCAGGCCGAATTCATGGCCTCGTGGTTGGCCCCGGGGGTCAGGCCGGCGTCGCCCTCCAGGGCAAAGACCTTGACCCCGTGGGCGCCGGCCCGCTTCAGGGCCAGGGCTTCCCCGACGGCGGCCGGCGTGCCGTGGCCGGAGGGGCCGGTGTTGTACTTGAGGAAGAGCGTCTTGCCCTCCATCTCGGCGTGGCCGGAGAGGCCCTTGTTCCGGCGAAAGTTCAGGAGGTCCTCCCAGAAGAGGGCCCGTTCCGGCGGGGCCGGCCGGAAGCGTTCGTCCCCGGTCTGTTCGTACTTGCAACGCAGGGCCTCGTTGAAGACGGCCAGGGTGCAGTAGATCAGGGGGACGTTGTGGCCGGCCACCAGGATGAAGCGGTCGGCGAAGCGCTTTTCCGGATGGCGGATGTCCCAGCGCATGACCCCGCTCAGGAGGAGGGTGACCAGCGCATGCACCTTGGAGCGCGAGCCGCCCGGATGTCCGCTCTGGCGGTAGTTGAGGATGATGTCGATGAACTGGTCGATCAGGTCTTTGATCTTTTCCCAGTGCGGGAAGTGCGGCAAGAGTTCGCGGTAGCGGAAGGCGATCTTTTCTTCCTCGGCGCGGAGCATCAGGAACTCCTTTCTGGCGGGCCTCCTTGCCCGGAGGCTGGCGGGGCATCTTTGCCCCAACGGGTCCGACGTCCAATACCTCGGCCCACATCGCTGGGGGCCTCGGCCGGTTGAATTGTACTACATCTGGCCGCGATGTGCAAACCGGTTTGCGTTCCCGGCAGGGGCATGGTAAAATAACCCCACTACTGCCCACTGGCCTTGATGAGCAAGCCGATAAGGAGAACGATGATGGCTCGTCGCGTTGTGGTGACCGGGATGGGGGCGATCAGCCCCCTGGGCCTGGATGTCCCTACCCTTTGGAAAGGCCTGCTGGAAGGCCGATCCGGGGCGGCCCCGATCACACTCTTCGATCCCAGCCCCTATGACACCCGCTTTGCCTGCGAGGTCAAGGGATTCGACCCGCTGAACTATATGGACCGCAAGGAGGCCCGCCGCTCCGACCGCTATACCCAGATGGCCATCGCTGCCGCCGAAGAGGCCATGCGCAATTCCGGGCTGAAGATCGACGCCGGCAACGCCGAGCGGGTGGGGGTGATCATCGGCTCCGGGGTGGGGGGACTGATCACCATCCGGCAACAGTTCGAGGTTCTGATCACCAAAGGGCCCCAGTCGGTCAGCCCGTTTACCATCCCCATGATCATCGGCAACATGGCGGCCGGCCAGGTGGCCATGCGCTACGGGGCCAAGGGCATCAACTTCTGCACCACCTCGGCCTGTGCCACCTCGGCCCACGCCATCGGCGAGGCCTTCGAGGCCATCCGGCGGGGAGCGGCCGAGGCCATCATCGCCGGCGGCAGTGAAGCGCCCATCGACCCCTTCGGCGTGGCCGCCTTCTGCGCCGCCCGGGCCCTCTCCACCCGGAACGATGCGCCGGAAAAGGCCTGCCGGCCCTTTGACGCCCGGCGCGACGGCTTTGTCATGGCCGAAGGGGCTGGCATCCTGGTGCTGGAGGAACTGGAGTTTGCCCGGCGGCGGGGGGCGCCCATCCTGGCCGAGGTGCTGGGCTATGGGGCCACCGCCGACGCCTACCACATTACCGCTCCGGCCCCGGAGGGGGAAGGGGCGGCCCGTTCCATGCGCCTGGCTCTGAAGCAGGCCGGATTGCAGCCGACCGATGTGGACTATATCAACGCCCACGGCACCTCCACCCCCCTCAACGACCTCACCGAGACCCAGGCCATCAAGGCCGTCTTCGGCGAGTACGCTTACCGCGTCCCGATCAGTTCGACCAAGTCCATGGTCGGCCACCTCCTGGGAGCGGCCGGGGCCGTCGAGTCCATCGTCTGCATCCAGACCATCCTGACCGGCATCATCCATCCGACGATCAACTACGAGTTTCCCGACCCGGAGTGCGACCTGGATTACGTGCCGAACGTGCCCCGGCAGGCGGACGTCCGAATAGCGCTTACCAACTCCCTGGGCTTTGGCGGGCACAACGTGACCCTGATCTTTGGCCGTTACGAGGAGTAGGCGCAATTCCGATGAGGTTTTGGAACCGCGAAGGCACCACGGTGGCTTCGTGGTAGGTGGTTATCGAGGATGGAGGATCTGGACGACCTGGAGGAAGCGCTGGGGCTGACCTTTCGGGATCGTTCCCTCCTCTTTCAGGCGCTGGTACACCGTTCCTATCTGAACGAGAATCCGGACAGCCGTCTCCTCTCCAACGAACGGTTGGAATTTCTGGGAGACGCCGTGCTGGACGCCCTGGCGGCCGAATTTTTGTTCCTGCGGTATCCGGAGAAAGGGGAGGGGGAACTGACCCTCTGGCGTTCGGCGCTGGTACGGACGGAGACGCTGGCCGGCTTCGCCCGGCAACTGGGCCTGGGGCGTTTCCTGGTGTTGGGGCGGGGTGTGGAGGCCGAGGGGGGGCGCGACCGGCCGACCCTTCTGGCCGACGCTTTTGAGGCTGTGCTGGGGGCGATTTACCTGGAACAGGGGATGGAGACGGCACGGCGTTTCTTGCAGCCCTTCCTGGAGCGGGCGCTGGCCGAGGCCTCCGGCCGGCCGCCGCTGGACGATAAGAGCGCCCTGCAGATCGCGGTGCAGGGCCGGCTGGGCCTCACCCCGGAATACCGCACCGTGGATGCCTGGGGGCCGGACCATGCCCGCACCTTCCGGGTGGAGGTATGGGTTGGGGGGCGCCTGTTGGGCGTGGGCGAGGGGCCGAGCAAGCAACTGGCCCAGCAGGAGGCGGCGCGTCTGGCCCTGAAGCGATTCCAGGAGGAGGGATGAACGTTTCCCTGTCCACGATGTGGTGGGGAGAGGCAGAGGGCGAGGCGCTCGCCGGGTGGGCCCGGAAGACCTGGGAACTGGGCCTGACCACGGTGGAGTTGGAGTACCGCCGTTCGGCGGGCAGCCTGTCCCATCTACGTCAGGCCCTGGCCGGGTATGGGCTGGGGGTGAGCAGCCTCCATGCCCCCTTCCCCCATCCGGAGGTGGAGGGAGACCCGTTGCAACTGGCCGACCTGGCGGCGGAGGAAGCGGAGGCCCGGAGGTATGCCGAGGGGCTGGTCGCGCGCACACTGGAGGAGGCGGTGCGTTGGGGGGCCGGGGTCGTGGTGTTGCACAGCGGGAATATCCGGAGGCTGCGCCCGCTGGAGCAGCGGCTGAAGGAGTGTTACCTGGCCGGCCGACGGGATGGGGAATTCCGGCGGTTGTGGGAGGAACTGCGCCGGGCCCGTCAAATCGAGGCTCCGCGCCATCTGGAGTGGGTGCGAGAGGCCCTGGGCCGGCTTTCCGTTCGGGCCCGGGAGTTGGGGGTGGTGATCGCCCTGGAGAACCGGGCCGACTACAGGGACATCCCCTCCCCGGAGGAATTGGGGATGCTTTTGGCCGAGTTCGGAAGAGAGGTGGGCTTCTGGTACGATGCCGGCCATGCCCATCGGCTGGAGGTGTTGGGCTTCTATCCCCGAACCCTCTGGCTGGAGCGTTACAGAGAGCGGCTGGTGGGCGCGCACCTGCACGACAGCCGGGGGCTGAGCGACCATCTTCCGCCGGGGATGGGGGAGATCCCTTTTGAGCAGGTCTTCTCCCTCCTTCCGAGGCAAGGGTTGCGGGTGCTGGAGGTGGATGCGGGGCACACTCCGGAGGAACTGGCCCGGGGGCTGGCCCGGTTGCGGGCCCTGGAGGTGGCGGGATGAAGGTGATCGTGCAGATACCGGTGTACAACGAAGAGGAAACGCTGGGGCAGGTGCTCGAGGCGATTCCCCGGGAGATTCCGGGGGTGGACCGGGTGGAGACGCTGATCATCGACGACGGTTCGACCGACCGTTCGGTGGAGGTGGCCCAGGCCCACGGGGTGGACCACATCGTCCGGCATGTGGGCAACAAGGGGCTGGCCGCCGCCTTCCGCACCGGGCTGGATGCCTGCCTCCGCCTGGGGGCGGACATCATCGTCAACATCGACGGGGACAACCAGTACCCGGCCGAGGACATTCCGGCGCTCATCCGCCCCATCCTGGAGCATCGGGCCGATATCGTCATCGGCGACCGCCGGCCGCAGGCGGTTCCCCACTTTTCCTGGACCAAACGCCTGTTGCAACGGGTGGGGACGTGGGTGGTGCAGGTGGCCTCCGGGGTGGAAGTCCACGATGCCCCCAGCGGCTTTCGGGCCTATTCCAAAGAGGCGGCGTTGCGCCTGAACGTGCTCAGCCACTTTTCTTACACGGTGGAGACGGTGATTCAGGCCGGGAAGAAGGACCTCCTCATCGCCCATGTGCCGGTGGAAGCCCGGCCGGTGGCCCGCAAGTCCCGGCTGATGCGGGGGATGTGGGATTTTGTCAAGCGGCAGGGGGCGACGATACTGCGTACCTACGTCCTCTATGAACCGTTGCGCACCTTCACCTATATCGCCTTGCCCTTTTTCCTGCTGGGGGCAATCCTGCTGGGGCGGTTCCTGGTCTTCTATATCCAGGACCCCGGGGGAGCGCAGGGGCGCTATATCCAGTCGGTCATCATCGGCGGGGTGGCTTTGCTTCTGGGCTTTCTCATCTTCCTCTTCGGCATCCTGGCGGACCTGGTGGCGGGGACCCGCCGGCTGACGGAGGAGGCGCTCTACCGGATTCGCCGGCTGGAGTTGGAGAGGGGGGACAGGGATCAGGGCTTAGGGCCCAGGGATCAGGGCTTAGGGCCCAGGGGCCAGGGCACAGGGCCCTGATCCCTAAGCCCTGATCCCTGATCCGGGGAGAAGCAGAGCCGAAGGGTGTTCGGGGTCGTGATAGACCTCCTGTTCGGCCACGGCCATCCGGGTGGCGGTGGCTGCCGGTTCTCCCGTTCCCAGGTTGCGGGCCCAGCGGGGGTGGGCGCCACTGGCCACCAGCAGGCGCAGGCGATGTCCCCGGCGGAAGCGGCAGGCCGTCGCCCACATATCCACCTCGATACGGAGCGTCCCATCGGGCAGGCGTTCCCCTTTTCCCGGTTCGATGCGGAACAGCCCATCGCAGATGTTGATCGAGCGGCCGCTGGGGTGCACGTCGCATAGCCGGCCGAAGAAGTCGGTGTGGGCCAGGCTGGAGCGGACGTAGAGTTGCAGCCGCACCGGGCCGATGACCTCCAGGTCCTGCTTCAGGGGTAGTGTGGTGTAGACGAGCACGTCCGGCCGGGCCTCCAGGGGGCGGTTGTCCACCGGGCCGGCCGGGGGGAAGAGGAGGCCTCCGCCCAGGTTGGGGGTGGGGTCGGCCGGGTCGTAGCGATAGCGGTCGGGCGGGGAGTCGGCCGGAGGTTCGGGCGAGAGGAGCCCGTGGGGCTGGAGGAAGAGGCGGGTCGTGGGGTTGGGTGGGGGCCAGGCTTCCATCTCGCGCCATTCGTCCGCGCCCAGGATGTAGAGGCGCACCGGGCGTTCCCGCAGGCGTTCGCGTCGTCCCTGGAGGTGGGCATCGAACCAGGCCAGCCCCTGGCGCAGGGCCTCCGGCACCCAGGAGAGGTCCATATGATACCAGGGGCCGATGGTGAGGTAGGGGGAACGGCCGGCCGCCCGAAGGAGAGCATAGTCGTCCAGCAGGTCGCGCAGGAAGAGGTCGTACCAGCCGGAGATGAGGTGGACGGCCGGGCCGGCCGGCTCCGGGGCGGGGTGGTGGTCCAGGGCCTGCCAGAAGGGGTTCTCGGGCTCCGGGCGCAGGGCGCCGCTGCGGTAAAAGGGCACGGCCCGGCCGACGGCCATCCGGTCGGCTTCCAGGAGGGGCAGGTGGCGGAAGGCCGGGGCCAGGATTTTCTCCCGATTCCTCCAGCGTCTCCGGCTTTCCCGAGGGGGACGTTCCCGGTTGCCCAGGGCATCGAAGAGGAAGAGGGCGTTGAGGGCCAGGTCCAGGGCCGGTGCTCCGTCCATATAGGCGGCGGCGTAGCCCCGGGAGAAGGTGATGATGGGGACCAGAGCCTTCAGGGGAGGCGGAGCGGCGGAGGCGACGGCCCACTGGACATAGCCCAGGTAACTGGGGCCCCACATGCCCAGCGTCCCGTTGAACCATGGTTGGCCGGCCAGCCAGTCCACGGTGGCCCGGCCGTCGGCGGCCTCATGGGTCAGGGGTTCAAAGTCCCCCTCCGAGTCGAAGCGTCCCCGGGTGTCCTGGACGAGGACGTGGTATCCGCGTTCGGCGAAGCAGGTGAGCAGGACGGCCATCCCCTGGGCGAGGAGGCCTCCGGCGGATCCCCGGCCGTAGGGGGTGCGGACCAGGATGGTGGGGTAGGAGCCGGCCGGCCGGGGGAAGTAATGGTCGGCCCGGAGGGCGACGCCGTCGGGCATGGGGATGGCCAGGTTTCTTTCGACGGCCACTTCATATCGGGGGGCGGGCAGGCGGAGCAGCCGGGCCAGGGCCTTCCGCCGGGCAGGGAGGAGGCCGCAGGCGGCCAGGCCCAACCCCAGAAGGGCGAGAGTATCCTTATTTCGTGTTTGGACCAGTCTAATCAACAGGTTTTCGGACATAGCCGTTCACCGCTTCCTCCATGGATGGTTGTGTTTTAGCATGGTTTTGGCCCTCTGTCAATTGGCCGGCCAGGGTACGGTCTCTGGATGGCCGGCCGAGGTTCCGGGTCCTGAGCCTCCATCCCTGGGCCCTGTTTCCGGTATCCCCTACGGATCGAGCCTGGGTAATCAGGGCCCGGGGATGGAGGTCCTGGTCCCTGGTCCCTGAGCCCTGAGCCCTGATTCCCGAGCCCTGATCCCCGGATCCTCTTCTATCCTCCCCATTTTCCTTGAGTTCAAGAAGAACGCATCGCTACCACCGCAACACCAGGGGCAGGTAGATGGTCCAGGTCGGACGCAACACCCAGACCATCGTCGTCGCGCTCATAGCGCTGACGGGGTTGGCGGCGGTGACGGTGGCGGTGTAGCGGCCCACGGCCGGGTAGGTGTGGGTGACCAGGGGGGAGGGGCCGGCGAGGGGCGGGGGGG
>Ga0078972_1007953_pt1 | contig 22865 bp, 42 predicted proteins | sample YelNatPaOPGAMG01_FD_67568 | JGI IMG/M metagenome (GOLD analysis project Ga0078972, IMG submission 67568) | Hot spring thermophilic microbial communities from Obsidian Pool, Yellowstone National Park, USA - OP-RAMG-01 (SPADES assembly) (version 2) | ecosystem: Environmental > Aquatic > Thermal...
ACAGAAGTTGTCCATCATATAGACCACAATCCGAGCAACAACAAAATAGAGAACTTGATGCTATTTCCGAACAATATGATGCACAAGAAATACGAAAGTGGAAGGGTTGGGGCACAGCACTTAAACCTGCTTGGGAACCAATTATAATGGCAATGAAACCTCTTGATGGGACTTTTGCCAATAATGCTTTGAAATGGGGAGTGGCGGGATTGAATATAGATGAAGGAAGAATAGAACATAGCGAGCCATTGAAATTGACAAATAGAAATCTTGATAGCATTTATACCTCATTTGCTAAAAAAGTTGGAGGCATTGCTGGATATAAAAAACCTACCAATATAGCATCTGCTTCCCCTCAAGGTCGCTTCCCCGCTAATGTTATTCTGGAATGTATTTGTGATGAGGTGATAGAAGGAAAACACACCAACCCCGAATGTCCGTGTTATATGTTAGATAAGCAGAGTGGAATAAGTAAAAGTATTAGAAGTAGACGGGGGGTTCAATGCAAAAGATATTCTGCGGGGATAGAATGGGAAAGAGCAACTGAAGAAACTAATACAGTGAGAGGACATAACGATTTAGTTGGTGCTTCTCGTTTCTTTTATGTAGCAAAGGCAAGTAGAAGTGAAAGGAATATGGGATGTGAAGATTTGCCAGATAAAATAGGTGGTGGGATGAAAGGAACTGAAGACCAAACTTTATTAACTGGTTCAGGGAATATAAGAAACAATCAAGTGAAAAATAATCATCCCACCGTCAAACCCCTTAAACTTATGGAATATCTTTGTATCTTAACCAAAACTCCCACAGGTGGAGTAGTTTTAGACCCCTTTGCTGGAAGTGGAACTACAGGTATGGCGTGTAAGAAAACAGGAAGAAGTTATATCTTAATAGAAAAAGACCCTGACTATGTAGAAATAGCAAAACGAAGGATAGACGCTACAATGGGGAGTTTGTTTTAGAAATGGTTAAGGAAGAACTCAAAAAAATTTTATACAACGAATTGTATCCTATTAAGCAAACATTTGTATCCTATGAACAACTTTCGCATAATTCCGCTTTTCATTTTTCACCAAAAATATTTAAGAATTGCATAAATAAAATAGATTATTTAGTAGAAATAGTTAAAAAATTAATCCAAAATGCTTAATCTTAATCGTCTCAAGAAAGACGAAATAATCTGGCTCTTTAATCAGAAATGTAAACATCGGCATAGATTACTAGAACATCCAAGATGTTTAGAGGAGTTTTTAAAGAATAATCAATCTTTCTTATCCGAAAGAGTAGGTCATCTGGATATAGAAACCGTCGGTTTAAATGCGAATTATGATTATATTATTTCTTACTGCATTTACGCCGACGGTAAATTTTTAGGTAGAGTTTTAACGCCGAAGGAAGTTTTAAATTGGAAGATATTAGATAAAAATTTAATGTATGAGTTTTGTAAGGATATAAAGCAATTTGACAGGGTGACGGTCTATTGGGGAAAAGAAAGAAGACACGATATACCATTTTTAAGGTCAAGGGCAATTAAGGCAGGGGCGGATTTTCCTTTATATCGGGAAATCTTTGTAACGGATGTATATGATTTATGCAAAAACAAACTCCGACTTGATTATTATAGACTTGAAAATGTTTGTAAATTCTTAAATATCTCCGCAAAACAACATCCCTTAAATCCAGATATTTGGCAACAAGCAAAATTAGGAAATCAAAAAGCACTGAATTATATCTGGCTTCATAATAAAGAGGATGTAGTATCTTTAAGTAAGGTATATGCGGTAATAGAAAAGTATAGTAGCAGGAATAAAACAAGTATTTAGGAGGCTAAAATGCATCCGATAACTCCGATTAGAAAAGTTAAAGAAGGGGCGAAGGGTTCGTATTATGAAGGAAAGGTCTCCTGTGGAAATATAAAGATTTTTATTGCGGATGATGAGGATGGGTATCCCGTTAGACTTACCGCTCAATATTCTGGCGGTGGATGTGGGGCAAATTTAGAGGTAATACAACGCTTAATAACCTTACTTTTAGAATGTAATGTAAGGGTTGATATTATTATTGGACAACTAAATAAAGTCTTCTGTCCTGCTTGTAGAACTAAATTTGCAAAAGGAGATAAAGAAATTGCCCTATCTTGCTCAAGAGCAATTGCAAGGGCTTTAGAAAAACATCTCAATAATGGAGGTGAACAAAATGGCAAAAAGGACTATCAAAAAGAAAAAGTTGGGGAAAAGGAAGGTTAGGCGAACTTTAAAACCTTTCTTTTATGAAGCAATTTAACTATTCGGAGAAATCAAATAGATGAAATGTGAAGGCTGTCAATATAAAAGAGGAGAAATCTGCGGGCTTGCTCAAGAAGGACTTTTAAGCAAGATGGATTTAGAATGCCTTATCCGTTGCCAAGTTATGCTTTTAAGAGATATTTGGATTGAACTGCGAATTTTAAATTCTGATGAAATAGAGGATGAAGAATGAAATATCTTCAAAAATCCTTTGTAGTCTATATGCATAATCAAAAAAATACTTGTAATTTATGTGATAAGGAAGCCAAATACTATATCCAGACAAAAGAAGGAAGATTTTGTTATGATTGTTATCAAAAAATAAAGGAAAAAATAAAGAATGAAAAAAGTAATTTGTAATTTTTTAGGAGAACATTTATATCCCTTTTTAATTTATGAAGATGAGACAGGAACTTGGTGGTTAAGGTATGAAGGTTTCTGGGGCTTGAAAATCCCCTAAAAATATGTTATAATGTTTAATGGGGATTAAACAATGATTTTATTAAGAACCCAGAAACTTTTAGATTGGCTGAATATAATTGAAAGAAATCAGACTTGGCTTGCGAAAAAGTTAAGGCCTCATCAGCCATTTACTCGTTCTTATATCTCTCAACTTCTTTCAAACCGCTGTCAAATTTCTAATGCGATTATAGACAAACTTCTTTCATTGACCCAAATGGAATTTAATACTTTGTTTTATTCTGATGGTGAGGAAGATACGCGAGAATTCTACGGAAAAGAAATTTTCTGGAAAGATAAAATGTGGACTTATGAAGAATATAAACAGGAAATTGACCGCATTTTATCAGCTCCTTTCAAAGGCAATAATATTCCCAAAATTACTAAACAAAAAATTTAAAAAACTTCTTGACAAAATTTAATTTTTTGGTATAATTAGAGCCAAGATGGATAAAAAGAAATCTGTTAAACTTCGTATAATATATCAAAGTCTTCTTAATCCCGTCGGTATTTTATAGTTAAATTAACAATTCATTTCTTTTTATCCATCCCCTTAAACCTTAATTAAACAAATGATAAAAAACACAGGGTTAGTGTTGGACGAGGTGCTAGGGCAACCTTCTGATAGCGGTGACGCTATCGGTGAGATAACCCAAAGGTTGCCCATTTTTTTTATAAGGAGGGTTACCTTATGGGTCAAAAAATCACTATACCTTATCGCAAAAAAGAAAAATGGATAAAAGAACATTGTTTACATTGTGAGGATTTTTTAGACAGACACGTACACGCAATAATGATAGAAAATTTGGGAATGAGTGCAGGAAAATGGGATTTTGAAACTTGTTATTCTACTTGCTGGCGGGATATTAAAAGTTTATGAACGAAGAAATAAATTTAAACAATTATGTAGTTTTAAGAAAGGAGGTAGATATGGGCTGTGGCTGGGAAGATAAACATTTGTTTTGTAATGAGAACGATTTTAGAGATGCGGTGATAGTAACAACTTGTCTGATTGTGGGTTTTTTATTATTGTTAATTTCTTGGATAGTAAGAATTTTAAAATAGGTGAATAAATGTATTGGCACTTAAATTCTAAATTACCTAACCCAAAATGGTTTATCCCAATAGTTATCTTAATGTTTCTATTATTTGTAGTTATCTTTGCAAAAGCAGAAGAAATCAATGATAAATTAGCAATTAGGGCAATCATCGGGGAAGCCAGTAATCAAGGTTATCAAGGAATGCTGGCAGTAGCGGTAGCAATCCGTAATAGAAATACATTACAAGGTGTTTATGGAATAAAGGCAAAACATATTGATAAAGAACCAAAATGGGTATGGTTAATGGCAGAAAAGGCGTGGGAAGAAAGTAAATATAATCGCATTCATTCAGGAACACATTGGGAAAATATTAAAGCATTTGGAAAACCTTATTGGCTTAAAAATATGATTTTAGTTTATCAATATAAAGACCATAATTTTTACAAGGAAAGGAGGTGAGACTATGCCTAAATATTCTCTAATAAGGGCTTCTGGGATAAGACGACTTTGTAAGGAACAAGGAAAACAAGTAAGAGAAGATTTTCTCTTTGCCCTTGAGAATTATGTTAGGGCGAAAGTCTTGCGATGTTGCAATCAATTTAATGGACATAGAGTAAGGTTGGACGCGAGTTTAGTAGAATTAACAAAATAAAAGGAGGTGGTAGGTATGGATTGGGATGAGAAAGCAAGGAAAATCAGAGAATTGGCAGAAAGTCTGGATTGTTTCTGCAAAGAAGAAAAATTCTCTGATGGAGGGAAGAGATTGATTATCAGAGAAAAAAGAAGGAGGGAAGGTAAAGATGAAGAAAGAAATCCGAGAAGTTAAAAATGGAATATTACAAATCACCACCTTAACAGAACGCTGGTATGCCAGACAGACCACAGATAAAGCAGGACTGCCTATATATGAGTATGTCCCGTCTGTAACTTGGATTGCTGATTATTACCCAAAAGGAATTGGTTTTTACAAATGGCTGGCTAATCAAGGTTGGGATGAGGCAGAGGCACTAAAACAAGCCGCCGCCGACAAAGGAAGTAAAGTGCATCAGGCAATATTAAAGTTAATTGATGGAGAGATAATCAAAATATCAGATAAGTTTATCAATAACTCTACTGAACAAGAAGAAGAATTAACGCTTGAAGAATGGGAATGTTTGATGTCTTTTGCGGATTGGTATAAAAAGACCAAGCCAGAGATAATCAATCGTGAGTTTGTAGTATGGAACGATGAGTATGACTATGCTGGTACGATTGATTTGCTCTGTAAAATAGGAGAGGATACTTACATTATTGATATTAAAACTGGTCAACATATCTGGCCAAGTTATGAAATTCAGTTATCCGCCTATAAATACGCCTCCAAAGTAAATGCCAAATTAGCAATTTTGCAATTAGGTTATCAACGCAACAAAGATAAATATAAATTCACCGAAGTAGAAGACCAGTTTGAGTTATTTTTAGCAGCAAAGAAAATCTGGGAAAAAGAAAACAAGGATACTAAACCACAACAGAAGGATTATCCGCTAGAGATTGCTTTATGAATAAGACAATTTGCTGGTTTTGTGGAAAAGAGTTTGAGTATGACGGCGAGCAATACAGGGATGTAAACTGCTCTTTTTGTGGTATAGAAAACTCAATATACAATCCTTATCAAGCAAAGCAGGAATTTAATAAACCAAATACCACCGAAGAAGAGTGGTTAGAAAGAAAGGAGAAAAATATGATACTAACCGGAAAGCGTAATTTTTTAAGGGTGAGTGATGTTAAGGGCGGAGAAATAATAACCTTTCTAAATGAAGGCGAATGGGTAGAAAACAAAAAATATACCTATCCAGACGGAACTCCCCGCAAGGATTTTGTTATAAAGATTACTATATTTGAACTTGAAAAAGATATGCGGTTAAACGCCACTAATCGCAGTAATTTAATATCTGCTTTTGGCAATGATACCACTAACTGGATAGGTAAATCTGCAATATTAGAGAAAACAAAAGTAATGGTTGGTGGAAAAATAATGGACACAATAATAGTAAAACCAATTAAAGAAGAAGAACCCGCCCTATGATATACAAATGATATACAAAGCAAAAACCCTTATTGACGGCTGGAAGTTAGGCAAGGAATATATCGGCAGAGTTTTTGTAGCTATCCCACAGAAAAAGGCGAAAAAAGGAAATTGGGTAAAGTATCAAGACCAAACTATGCAAATTGAAGAAGAGCCTCTATTTGAACTTGAGTTTAAAGATAAGTTCGGTAGAGGCTCTTATGTTTTGTGCTATTTTGAGTGGAAGCCGAAAGAGATACAGGTCAGTTTGTGGTAAAGGAGAAGGTATGCCATACACTAACATTGTGTTTATTAAACTTGAAAAACGCCTATTTAATGACCCCAGATGGTATATGATGAGCGACCAAGCACAACTAAACTACATAAAATTTTTGCTTTTTGCAGCTGAAACCTACAATAAAATACCTAAAAATTTAGAGGCAATCAAGAAGGGATTTAAAACCGACCAAGATTTAGAAACTATAAAAAAGACAATAGAAGAAATCAAAGCCAATTTTCCTAAATTTAAGGAAAACAAACACTTCTATTACTTTGAAGGATTTGAGGAAAAGACAAACTACCTTATAAAGAAGGAATTCCGAAGGAAATCCCAAGGAAATCCTTTGGATTGCCCAGATAAAGATAAAGATAAAGATAAAGATAAAGAAGAAGATATAGTTATAAATAACCCTACGGGTTCTGTTAATAAATCTGTGGAAAACTCTAAATCTTCTCTTACACACATAGAAAAAGAAGTTTTGCAACAAGTATATAGCCGGGGGGTAAATATCTATGCTTTACTTGAGGAATTTAAAAACGAACATCGTATTTATCCCCCAAAGGAAATTTTGATAGGTATTTGTAGGCAAGGGTTAATATTAGAACAAAAGGGTGAAATTAAATCTGGGTTATATCCCTATTTAAAAACCTCTTTACATCGGGCTTATCTTGATATGGAGCATAATCAATGGAAGAAAGAAGGCGTAGCAAACTCAATAAAAGAGATTTTGGCAGGGATAGGAAGGGAGACAAAAAACAAAAATGACTAACTACGAACGAGGCAGAGCAAAGGAATATCAAACTATGAAAACTCTTCAAAAAATAGGGTATCATACTTTTAGGATGAGCGGAAGCCATACTCCTTTTGATGTGATTGCAGTTTTGTGGGAAGAAGAAGAAGAGTTGCCCTTAATTAGATTTATTCAGGTTAAACTTGGGAAATATGTAAGCAAAGGGGTTATTGAAGAATTAAAAAATTTTAAACTACCTTCGGTTATTCAGAAAGAAATTTGGCACTACCGCCCAAAGAAAAAACCGAGAATAATGATATTATGACTAATGATACAAAAAGGAAGGTGAGAGGTCGTTAGAAAATAAATAATATGAAATTATGAATGAAAGTAAAAAAAATTTAATTTTATTGAAAGAAAAAGAATATAGATGGGATGTTTATCAATTTTTAATTGATGAAAACGGGAAAAAATATATTAAGTTTTTCTCTGCTGATAGTTATTGGACGGAAAATAATGGAATTTTTGTTGCGGAATTTACAGAAGATAGTATTCCAGAACAATCTAAAACTTTATGGGAGGGATATCAGAAAGATTTTATTGACCATCTTAAAGAAGAATTTAATAACAATGATAATTGGGAAAGCAATGATGCTGACTATAATAAACCGAAATTAAAAAAGGTAGGAAGCAAGATTTAATTTTGTATATTGAGAGTGAATTTGCCAGAAGAAAACAAGTGTGGAAGAAGGAGTTGTTAAAGAGAAAAAAAAGACAGGTGAGTAAAAAATGCGAGACATTAATCTAAAAGTTAGAGATGGCATAGACATTTTAGGCATATTTGCAGTTATTGACGGAAAGTTGTATGCTGAATACGGTGAGTGCGATTTTAAAGAAGAAAATTCTACAAATTCTAAATGTAGAAAAGCAATAGCACAAACTTTACTTAACGCATTAGAATTAACTATAAAGTCGGGATTGAGAGTTAACAAAATACAATATGTAAAAAAGTGGTAAGAGAAAGAGGTGAACAATGAGTAAAATAAGAGAAATATTAGAACAAAATCATAAATGTAGATTAATACCGCCTGAAGATGCTAAGGTAGATTTTGACATAGATAAAGCCGAAGCCGAAATTGAAGCCGAAATCTCCGCCAGAAAAGAAGAATGGAAGAAGGAATTGCTGGAGAAGTTGCCGAAAGAAAAAGAAATACCAGATGAAACAATTTACCCTATTTATCGTCCTCCGCCTAAAGATGGAGATATGGTTAGTTATATTTATATTAACAAGGATGAAAGGAGAGGTTGGAATAATTGTCTTAATGAAATCAAAAAACTTATAGAGGAGGTGTAAAATGGATATTAAACAAGAAGTAGCAGAATTGTTAGTAATATTAAAACAGGGGATAGTGGAGGGCAAAGAACTAATTACCACGCAATTTCCTATTTTATGCCAGCAGATTGTGAAGTGGGGGATATGGGGAAATATCTTTCAAATAGTTATATTTTCAATAATGTTATACATTAGTTATCGTTTAATGCGATTAGGATTTAAAAAACTTAATGAAAGTGGTGAGGAGGGATGGGGAATATTATTTATTGGAAGTATATTAGGGGTAATTTTTTCAAATCTTTTTTTACTTATTTCTATTTATAATCTATTAAGGGTTTTATCTGCTCCTAATCTTTATATTCTGGAATATTTAAAAGAAGTGATGAAATGAGGAGACATAAATGAAAAATGAAAATAAAATAATAAATGCCTGAAGAAAAAGAGAAAAGATGATTAAAATAATCGTAGGAGATTATTCCGCTAAGAAAAAAGAAAGTTTATTAGCACGATGTCAAAAAATTAGAAGCAAATATGATGGTTTTCTTCACGCAGGGATTATCCACTATATTCAAGGAGAAATGCCATTTTTTATACCCAAAGGTATGATTGCAAGAGTTTTAGATAAATGTCCTTCGGTTTGGTCAGAAGATTTACCTGAACAAATCAAAGCAGGTAAAGACCCCCCTATAACAAAAGCGATGAAAAAAGAGTATATAGAATTACAAAAAGATTTTATGGTGCCGATTAGTGGCGATGAAATTGTGGAGATTATCAGATTAGCAAAAAAGTTTATTAAAGAAAACAAGAAAAGAAGGCATATATGATAAATCAGAAATTAAAAACTCTTATTCAAACTTGCGATAAATGCCTGAAGAAGAAATTAAAAAGGCCCTAAAACGGCTGGAAAATGCTGAAATAAAAGTTGTGATAAGAGGTGGGGAGATAGTGAAAATCCCCCACCAAGAAGTAGAACTACAAGAAAAAGACGGAGTTATAACAATTTATAAAATTCCAAGTGATATAGTATAACCTACCCAAGAACCACCGAAGGCGAGTAAAAAACTCCACCAGAGGCGTTCAGCGGGTTAACGAAAGGAGACCCAATGAGCGCCTTTTCTTTTAGCCGGCCAAAATATCTTGTCGGCAATAAACCTTTTAACCGCTTACCCTTAAAACAGAGAGCAATTTTTGTTTTATGGCTTGCTGGCTTTACTTACCGGGACATAGAAGCATTAGGTATGGCAAGCCGAAAAACTATAACTAACGCAATTAGAAAGGGTTATGAAGAATATGGACACCAAAAGTAGGGCAAATTTACCCTATATAGGAGGTAAAATGTATTGTAAGACTTGTAAAACAAGAAAAAATTGCAAGAAAATCTGTCCAGAATTAGAAAAATATCTACGGGAATTTACTACTCCGCAAAACGATTATATAGGGCTATATAATGACAGGGGCGAAGACGCAACTTATGAATGGGCAGGAGGTCAAGACAAAGACTTTATAGACGCAAATATGGGATGGGATTAGTCCAGTCTTTGGCGGAGTTAACTGGATAGAAAACAAAAACCGCCTTTTCTCACTTTTTAATTTTATGCAAATAAAACAAGCAGAATTAAAATCTATAACTTTAAAATCTTTGGTGAGTTTAGATAAAAGCATCCGATTGGTTATAGATGTTAATTTAGATAACAATCTTTTAGATATAAATCAATTAAAAGAGTTTTTATATAAGCCTTTGGTTTTAGATATAAACGAGGATAAAAATTATGGCAAGACCTAAAAAGTATACTGAAAGATGGCTGAAGAGATTGGCAGTGAAGGCGTTGCAATATGCACGAGAAACTACTCTACCCTTGAAGGAAGATTTTGCCAGCAAAAATAAGTTTTCTGCCCAAAGGATAAGTGAATGGGTTAATCAATATCCTTGGTTTGCGGAAGCCATAAAAAGATTTGAAGATATTTGCATTTATAAATGGTTGACAGCAAAAAATGTTCCTCCGGCAGTGAAAATATTTACTTTGAAAAATATTGCCGGTTGGCGTGATGCTTATGATTTCAAGCACGACGGAAAATTAGCAGAAACAAAAATTCAAATCATAAATTATGGAGCGAATAATCCAAGTTCCGAAAGCGCAGTTTCAACCTCACGCGTGGCAATTGAGAATTCTTCAGAAGTTTGATAGCGGGATAAGGTTTTTACTTTTAAACTGGCATAGGCGGGCAAGAAAAACTACTTTGATTTTGAATATCCTTATCCGTGAAGCAATCAAGAAAGCAAAATCGGTTGTAGGGTATATTGCTCCGACTTACAGGCAGGCAAAGGCAATCATTTGGCGAGACCCGAATATGCTTTCTAAATATCTACCAGAAGAGTTAGTGATTAAGAAAAACGAAAGCGAATTGTTTGTTGAGTTTAAAAACGGGTCAGTTTTGACAATTAAAGGCGCAGACCAGCCAGATAGTTTAAGGGGAATTGATTTTGCAGGCGTAGGAATTGATGAGTGGGCTCTTATGAAGCCAGAGATTTGGGAAGAAATTTTAAGACCCGTTATAGCCCAGAATAAAGAAAGATTTACCATATTTGCTTTTACTCCAAAAGGAAGAAATCACGCTTTTAGATATACCCAGATGGCTTTGCAAAATCCCGAATGGTTCTATGATTGTTTGCCTGTTTCGGTTTCAAAACTTATTCCTGATGAAGAATTAGAAAGATTGCGAAAAGAAAAACTGCCTGAAAATGTATATCGGCAGGAATTTGAATGTGAGTTTTTGGAAGACCAAGCATCAGTTTTTAGAGGGATTTCCAAGTGTGTCGCCGGAGAATTAGAGGAACCAAGAGTTGGTTATAGTTATGTTATCGGAGTTGATTTGGCAAAGACGCAAGATTTTAGCGTACTTGCCTGCATTTGCAGAGAGACCAGACACTTGGTTGCTTTTGAACGGCTGAATGAAATATCTTGGAATTTACAGAAAGAAAAAATCATCCTGATGGCAAGAAAGTATAACAACGCCGAAGTTTTAATAGACGCCACAGGATTAGGAGACCCGATTTTGGAAGATTTACAGCGGGCAAGAATAAATGTTTCGGGATATAAATTTACAAATATTTCTAAACAGGAATTAATTGAAAAACTGATTATTGCCATAGAACAACGGCTTATTACTTTTCCAAAAATTGATGTTTTGATTAGCGAGTTAGAAAGTTTTGAATACGATTTATCCTCGCAAGGAGTGAAATATAGCGCACCAGAAGGATTGAATGATGATTGCGTGATTGCTTTGGCTTTAGCAGTTTGGCAGATGGGAACTTTTTTATACACACCATCTATTACGGATTTAAGGGATTTACCAAGACAAGCAATTTTAACATAGGAGGGAAAATATGCCTTTTATAGCGAGTTTATTTGAAAAACCAGAAAAACCCCAACCCATTTATCTACCGCCTCCGCCAACAGAAAAAGCACCAGAGGTAAAAAAACAATCACTTGAAGAGCAAAAAAAACGAGCACGCAGGGCAGGTTTAGTGGGCAGGCAGTCAACATTTTTAACTTCACAAGAAGATTTAGGGACTGCACCGGTGGCTAGAAAGACGCTTTTAGGGGAATAGGGCTAAATATGCCAGACTTTATTATTAGAAAGGCAGAAAAAAAAGATATTCCAGAAGGGATTGAGTTAATTAAGCAATTTGAGAAGGACCAGTTTAACGAATATCACAGAATTATTACAGACGAAAATTACGCAAGACAAGTTGCAGAAACCTTTTTAGATACAACGCTCATTGCGGAGAAAGACAACAGAATTATCGGTTTTATCACGGGCAGAATTTTAAATGCTCCGATAAGTAATGAAAAAATTTTTCAGGAGTATTTATGGCTGGTTGCTCCTGAATACCGCAAAAATGGTACTGCTTTAGAGTTATTGAAAGCAATGGAGAAAAAGGCAAAGGAAGAGTGGGGCTGTAAATTGTTTATTTTGGGATTTTTAGGAAATAGACGCCCAATTACTTTTATGTATCTCTATGAACATCTTGGTTATAAGTTTTTAGAAGTCCATTATATCAAGGAGTTGTGATGGAAGATTTGATTGTTAATAAGATTATAAAACAATACGAAACTTTAAAATCAGAACGAGCCAATTTGGAAAGCACTTGGCAGGAAATAGCCAAGTATTGCTTACCCAGAAAGGCGTTTATTACAAAACAGGCAGAAGGACAAGTAAGAAAGGCGGAGTATGATATTTATGATAGCACCTCCATTATGTCCGCCCTTATTCTCTCCGCAGGATTACATAGTTATTTAACTAATCCTTCTTCAAAATGGTTTGCTTTACGGACACAAGAAGAAGATTTGATGAATGACCACACGGTTAAGGTTTGGCTTAAATCTTGCGAGGATAGAATTTATGATGCCTTAAACTCAAGTAATTTTGCACAGCAGATACACGAAACTTATATTGATTTAAATGTTTTTGGAACTGCCTGCTTGTATGAGGAAGAAGACCCAAAAACAATTACCAGATTTTACTGCAGACCAATATCAGAAATTTTTATCTCTGAAAATGAGCAAGAACGGGTTGATGTAGTTATCCGTTATTTTAAGTTAACTGCAAGGCAAGCATATGCGATTTGGAAAAAAGATGCAGGGGAAGAAGTTCAAAAGGCAATAGAAAGTAAGGAGTTTGAAAAGCCGATTTACTTTTTGCACGCTGTTTTACCAAGAGAGTTTTATCAGAGCGGTAAACAAGACAAATTTAATATGCCCTATGCTTCTTATTATATTGAGTATTCTAAAAAAAGATTGATTGCGGAAAGTGGATACAGGGAATTTCCTTTCTTTATCCCCAGATTTTACAAAGAAAGTAATGATATTTGGGGAACTTCGCCTGCATTTGTTTGTTTTTCTGACATAAAGACCGTTAATCAGATTGCTTATTTAATCCTGCGGGCTTCTCAAAAAATTATTGACCCACCTCTTGTTTTACCCAGAGATGGATTTTTATTGCCTATAGATGTTAGACCTGGTTCTTTAAATTTTAGATTGACCAAAAGTCCAGATGATAGGATTGAGCCTTTAGCAATTGGAGCGAATTTACCGATTGGAGATGCAATTGCGGAGAAATACAGGGAACAAATTCAAAAAGCATTTTTCGTAGATTTATTTTTACTTTTAACAAGCCAGCCTCCGAAAATGACTGCAACAGAGGTTATACAGCGAGTTGAAGAAAAAATGCTTATTTTAGCGCCTGTATTAGGGAGATTGATGTCAGAATTGCTTAATCCGATTATTCAAAGAACTTTTGCAATTTTAGGAAGAAATGGATATTTACCGCCCATACCACCGATTTTAGAAGGCAAAGAATACACAATTGAATATATCTCCCCATTAGCCAGAGCGCAGAAATTGCAAGAAATACAATCAATTACTCAATTTATGCAGATTTTTGCAAGTTTGGCGCAGATGAAGGGAGATATTTTAGATAGATTGAATTTTGACAAATTACTCCAAGATGTAGCGGATATTTACAAAGTCCCACCTGCAATTTTAAGAAGTGATGAGGAAGTAGAACAAATAAAACAACAAAGAGCGCAGATGGAACAATTACAGCAGGGATTACAGGCAGGAACACAAATAGCACAAATAGCCAAAGCAGTAGGGGAGGCGGAGAAAAATGCCAGAGTATCAGGACAACCTGCTTCTTACTAATCAAAAGAAGCAAATACAGGAATTAAAAGCATTACAAAATGATTTTAGAGAAGTTTTTTTAAGTGAAAGAGGGAAAAAAATTTTAGAACATTTAAAAAAAGTTTGCGGTTATGACGGAGATTTATTTGCGAATGACCCTTATAGAATGGCTTGGAATTTAGGTGTGCGTTCAGTTTATTTGCATATTAAGACAATGATTGAAATGGATTTTGAGGAGATAGAAAAGGAGCGGGAAAATGTCTCCCTTTAAATCTGAGGCGCAAAGAAGGTTTATGTGGAAGTATTTGCCCGCCATAGCGAGGAGATGGGCAAAAAAATACGGGACACCTCGCAATTTACCATACAAGGTTAAAAAAGGAGGAAAGAATGGATAATCAAGACCTTGTAATGACACAAGAAAATCTTGAGCCAGAAACAACGCAAGAGGCAAATGAGGAAGGAAAGGCGGAAGAAAAAGAAACACAGCCAACCGACATAAATTGGGTAAATTTGTTGGAAGATGATTACAAAAATCATCCTTCTATCAAAAAATTCAAAGATTTAAATGGGTTGGCAAAGAGTTATTTAGAGTTAAGTAGTTTTATAGGCAAAAAGAAAATTCCTTTACCGGGAAAAGACGCAAAGCCAGAGGAATGGGAGTTTGTTTGGAATGCTTTAGGAAGACCTGAAAGTCCAGATAAATACGAATTGCCAGAGTTAAAACTTCCTGAAGACCATCCGGGAATTGATGAGAATTTGCTAAAAGAGTTTAAACAAACTGCACATAAAATTGGGCTAAACAATAATCAGGTGAAATCCTTACTTGAATGGTGGGCAGATTTAGAAACAAGAGGATTAACAGATTTAAGTAATCTTTATCAAGAAGAGATGGAAGAAGCAGAAACTAAACTCCGTCAAGAGTGGGGTTCTGCTTATGAAACAAAACTTAATCTTGCGAAAAAAGTTTTACAGCAATTTGGGGATGATGAGGTTAAACAATTGCTTGATAGTGGGGCTGGAAATGACCCGGCGATTATTAAGATGTTTGCAAAAATAGGCGAGGCAATGTCAGAGGGGAATCTGATTAAAGGCAAATCTACATTTACTTTAACACCAGAAGAAGCGGAGGCAGAAATTAGAAAGATTTTGGGTGATAAAAATCATCCTTACTTTGATAAAAGTCATCCAGAACACGAATTAGCAATAAAAAGAATGTTTGAATTACATCAAATGGTTATGGGAGGTAAGTAAAAATGGCAGAGAAATGGATACAAAAGGCAGATATAAAGAAGGGAGCATTGCATCGTCAACTTGGCATTCCTGAAGATAAAGAAATTCCTGTAAGTTTACTTCAGAGATTAGCCAAGAAAGGCGGCTTGATTGGAAGAAGGGCAAGATTAGCCTTAACTTTAAGAAAATTGCGTAAAAAGTAATCATCCTAAATAAAGGCAAAAAGCGACAAGAGTTAATCCCGCTTTTTGTTGGAGTTTAGGAATATGAGACAACCCAGTAATGGGTCTCAAAATAAACAAACTGCGTAAGACCCTCTATTACGAGGATAATCTGAAATAAAAAACCAGTTTAATGGAGGGTTAAAAATGGCTGATATTTCTACTGCGTTCGTTAAGCAATTTGGAACAACCCTATATACCCTCGTTCAACAAAAAGGTTCTCGCTTAAGAGATGCAGTCCTTTTTGAGAACGATTTACAGGGTGAAGCCAAATTCTATGACCAGTATGGTTCAGTATCGGCAAAGACAAAAGTATCTCGCAACGCCGATGTTGAATACATTACTGACAACTTCAATAGGAGAAAGGTTGCTCCTATTGATGTTTATGTTGCTGATTTGATTGACAAGGAAGATAAACTAAAAATGCTTCTTGACCCGACCTCTACTATTATGCAGTCCTTCCAGTGGGCATTAGGAAGAAAGATTGATGATTTAATCATCTCTGCATTGGGCGGAACTGCATATACCGGGAAAGAAGGAACAACTCCAGTTTCTCTTCCATCAACGCAGAAAATTACCGCTTCATCTGCAGGATTAACTTTAGAAAAACTTCTTTCTGCTAAAGAAATCCTTGATAGCGCAGATGTTGACCCTGATGAGCCAAGATTTATCGTATGCTCTGCAAAGCAAATTACTAATCTATTAAATACAACCCAAGTAACCTCTAACGATTATAACGTCGTAAAAGCGCTTGTGGCTGGACAGATTGATACTTTTTTGGGTTTCAAATTCATCCGTAGCGAGAGACTTTCTGTAGATGCTTCAAACAATAGATTAGTATATGCTTTTGCAAAGAGTGGCGCACTTTTGGCTCAAGCAGGAGATATGGTAGCCAAGATAGACCAGATACCTCAAAAGCATTATGCTTGGCAGATATATGCGTCTATATCTTGTGGCGCTACCAGAATGGAAGAGGAAAAAGTAGTGGAAATTGCTTGCGTTGAAAGTTAATAAAAATTAAATCAAGAATAGGAGGTTAATATGGCAGTTTATGGTGAAAATGCCACTAAAGCCTTAAGTCCTTCTCCTTCCAACATTATCAATCCCGGTTTGGTGGGAGGTAGGTTAAGAGTATCTGTTGATACTTATGAAGCAGCTTCTTTGGCTGCGGGTTCGGAAATTTATATGTGTCCTCCGTTATCTGCGGGAGCAAAAGTTATAGGGATGGTTCTTTCCTATGACGCTCTTGGTAGTGGAGTAACCCTTAAAGTTGGAGATGCTTCTGATAATGACAGATACTTTACTGCGGCTTCTGCGGCATCCGCTGGAACAAGAGATAACATTCTAATTGATGCTATTGGTTATGAGATTACCTCGTCCACTGAACAGATAATCATAACCACTGGCGGTGCTGCTGCAACAGGAACTATCAAATTGGTAGTTCTTTGGTCGCAGGAATAAGGCAAAAAATTGGGGCAGGGCAACCTGCCCCTTTTTTTAACTATGAGACTAATTATTCTTGGAAGTGGTAAAGATTTATGGCTTGAGTTTGATTTAGCAAGGGATTTAATGCCTGATGCTGATTTAATGTGTGTAAATTTTAGTTTCTTTGGGTTAGAGTGGCTTATAAGGACAAATCAGATTTTTGTAAGACATTGGGCTTCTTTACATTCAGAATTCTTTAGAGGATTTAAGAATATGTATGCCCAACGGACAACAACGCATTGTAATCATTGGGATGAGGGCGTAGATATGGTGTGGGATAAAATTGAGGTTGGTGCAGGGACGAGTGGACTTTTTGCAACAAAAGTTGCTTTGGAATTAGGTTATAAAAAAATTATTCTTTGCGGTATGCCTTTAGATAAACAAGGTAGATTTTATGATTATCGTTTATGTGAAAGCGGATTTGATAAAGCAGTCCTTTTAAGTTGGGAAAATGAATTTAATAAAGGAACTTTTGGAAATAAAGTTAAATCTTTTTCTGGATTTACCAAGCGATTATTAGGCGAACCAGACCAGATATGGTTAAATACATAAGTTTTTTTACTATAAATACTTCGTATGAAGAAGAAATTAAAATTTTAGAGGCTTCATTAAAAAGTTTTAATTTGCCATATTATTTTTATCCTGTAGAAAATCTTGGTTCTTGGCGGGCTAATTGTCATCAAAAAATTAAAATCATTAAGTCCGCCTTAAATACTTTTAAACAATCAATTGTTTATTTAGATAGTGATTGCGTGATTAAAAAATATCCTGAAATTTTTTATAAGATTGAGCAGGGATATGATTTAGGGATTGGTAAAGTAGATTTCAAAAATAAATATTTGGCACATAGTCTAAACACTTATATTAGTTCTGTTATTTATTGTCCTTATAAAGAAACAACTTTTAAAATTTTGGATTTATGGGAAGAGAAAGATTTAGATTTTTCTATTCCTTATGATGATATTTCATTAGAGCGGGTTTTAAATGAACACCCAGAATTTAAAATTTATATTTTGCCTGATAGTTATTGCCAGATTTTTGACATTATGAAAAGGGCAGGCGAACCTGTAATTCAATTAAATCAGGCAAGTAGGAGATTTAAAGTATTAATTGACGGAGGCAAAAATGGCATTAAGTAAAGTCTCTATTGCTAATATGGCTTTAACTTTATTAGGAGCGGATAGGATTATTTCTCTTGATGATGATAGTAAAAATGCAAGAGAGATAAAGGCGGTTTATGATATTGCAAGGGATGAAGTTTTATCTTTGCACCCTTGGAATTTTGCTTTAAAGCGAGTAAAACTTGCACAATTAGCCGAAACACCTGAACACGGATATACTTATCAATACGCTTTGCCAACGGATTATTTAAGAAAGGTTACCGTCTATACAGGCGAGAGTGAAGACGATGTTTTAGAAGAAGAAAACTTTAGAATTGAAGGCGGAGTTTTATTGACTGATGAAAGCGAGGTTTATCTTAAATATATCTTCTCAAATGATGACCCTACAACTTATTCGCCATCTTTTGCCAAACTCTTTGCTATACATCTTGCTTCTTTAGTTGCTTTTTCAATTACAAATAACGGCAATCTTTTAAGCACTTTAACTAATTTATATAACGAGCAATTAAGAATTGCGATGGCGGTTGATGCCCAAGAAAGTTCGGATACAAAAATTATTGGTAATGATTATCTCATAGAAGGAAGACTTTAATATGGCAAGAATAAATTTTTTACAGACTAATTTTACTTCTGGTGAAATATCGCCCTTAATGTTGGGAAGGGTAGATTTTAGTAAATATTATAATGGAGCAGAGATTTTAGAAAATGTTTTTGTGAAAGCAACGGGTGGAGCGTTTAGGAGACCGGGAACTTATTTTGTAGCATCAACAAAATATTCTGACAAAAAAACAAGACTTATATCTTTTAAATACTCAACCGAGCAAGCATACATTATTGAGGTTGGACATCAATATATGCGGTTTTATAAAGATGGGGGAAGGATTGAAGTTAGTGGAAGTCCTGTGGAAATTGCTACCCCTTATGATGAAGCAGATATTTTTGATTTAAGTTTTGTGCAATCTGCAGATACTTTATTTATTGCCCATAGAAATTATGCTCCGAGAAAATTATTGAGATACTCTCATACTTCTTGGGCTTTAGAAATAATAGATTATTCTGATGATAACGCAAGACCTGCTTTAATGGATATAAATACATCAGATACAACTATAACTCCAACTGCAGGTACGGGAAATTCTATAACCTTAACTGCCTCTTCGTCTATTTTTGATACAGACCATATTGGTTCTATCTGGGAAATCTGCTCCGCTAAATCCGTTAATGCTTCTGCGTGGCAGGCAGGACATTCTTATGCTGTGGGTGATTATGTAACCTATGAAGAAGAAATTTATCATTGTATTTCTGCCCATACTTCAGGAAGCGATTTTGAAAGAGATTTAGATGCAGGCAAATGGTCTCCACAGGATATTTATGTAAAAATTACAGGAATTACAAGTGGCACTGTTGCTACAGGAGAAATCCTTTATGGAGCAAAATTAGAGCCATCTCCTGTTGCTACAAAATATTGGTATGAAGGAGCGTGGAGTGATTATCGGGGTTATCCTGCCTGTGTAACCTTTTTTGAAGAAAGACTTTATTGGGCTTCTACTTATGACCAACCGCAGACAATTTGGGGTTCTAAAACAAATGATTTTTATAATATGGAGTTGGGAGATAAAGATGATGATGCAGTTTGTTATACAATTGCAGATAATCAGGTAAATGCTATTAACTGGATTATTGCTTCCCGTTTATTAAGTATTGGAACAAGTGATGGAACTTTTACTGCAGAGGGAGATAGCAATTTAGGAATTACGCCCACGAGTATAAGAATAAAAAGACAAAGTAGTTATGGCTCATCCGTTTTACCACCGAAGCAAATAGGAAATTATCTTTTTTACATTCAAAAAAATAATCGCACTATAAGACAATTTTTCTATGATTTTACCTCTGATAGTTATCGTTCACAGGATTTAACTTTATTATCCGAACATATTACCGAAAGCGGGATATGGGATTGGGATTATCAGGAAAGTCTAGAAAATATCTTATGGTTTGTTAGAAATGATGGTTATATTGTGGCTATAACTTTACAATTAGACCAAGCGGTTGGGGCTTGGTATAAGATTATTACCGACGGAAAATTTAAATCTATTGCTACTATCCCTAATGGAGAAGAAGACCAAGTCTGGGTTATTGTTGAAAGAGAAATCAATGGCTCAACTTATCAATATGTAGAATACTTTATGCCTTTTAATATGCCAGATGCACAGGAAGATTGTTTTTATGTAGATTGTGGTTTAACTTATGATGGGACGCCTGTTGATGAATTATCGGGATTAGACCATTTAGAGGGAAAAGAGGTAGCAATTTTGGCAGATGGAGCGGTTCATCCTAAAAGAGTAGTTTCAAATGGAAGTATTACTCTTAATGATAATTATTCTGTGGTCCAAGTTGGACTTCCTTATACAACCGCAATTTTTACTTTGCCGATTGAAGTAAATTTTCCTTTTGGCACAACGCAGGCATCAATTAAAAGAATTTATGAGGTTACCGTCAGACTTTATAGAAGTTTAAATTGTAAAATTGGAAGACCGGGAACTTTAGATGAGATAACTTTTGAAGATGAATATGAAATAGAAGATTTAATTGAGTTTTTAGAAGGGGAATATAAGACAGGAAGGCGGGATATAGTTTATTTTAGGGATAGTAGTATGCCAATGGATTTTCCGCCTCTTTTAGTAACAGCAGATAAAAGGATAACTTTTCCTGTAGGTTATGATAAAAAAGCGCAAGTTTATATTACACAAGAAGACCCGCTTCCTTTAAATGTTTTAGCAGTAATTTCAAAAGTAGAAATAGCGGAGGAATAGATGAGTTATTTACCTGCAGTTTTATTATTTACTTCTGCAATTATGCAATCTGTTGGAGCAATACAGGAAGCCAAAGCCCAACAGGAAGCGATGGAATATAATGCCCGACTTGCAGAAATGCAGGCGGAAGTTATAAGGCGAAAAGGTGAGGAAAGAGAAAGACAAATAGAAGCACAGAAAGAGGTGATAGAGGCAAGACAAAGGGTATTGTATGCAAAGGCAGGGGTTTCTTATGCAGGAACTCCATTTGAAGTTATGATGAGGTCTGCGGAAGATGCTTTATGGGATAAAGTGGTTAATGATTACAATACTCAAGTAGGAATGTGGCAACAAGAAAATCAAGCCCAGATGTATAGATATTATGGCAAAGTTTATAGACAGCAAGGATTATTTAAAGCAGGAACTACACTTTTAACTGCAGGAGCAGAGATAGGAATGAGATTTCCTAAAAAACCTAACACTTCTTCCACAATTGAAGGTGGAAAAGGTGGACAATTTACAGGTTATCAGAGTTTACCGAATATAAATCAAGGAAGACCATTTCCTACTTGGTCGCCTTACGGAGAATAAGATATGGCACAAATACCAACTTACGAAAGAGAAGAAAAATTATCTACCGAGATACCAGCAGTAGAGACTAATCCTAAATTTGCTGGTTCAACAGGTAGAATTTTACAGGAAAGCGGAGAAGTTTTAGAAAAATTTGCTAATAAACTCCAAGAACTTCAGGATTTAAGGCAACGCAGAGAGGCAGAAGTTAACTTAATCAACTGGGGAAATGACTTATACCAGAGAGCAATAAATGACCCAGATATAGATAATGTGCCAAATAAAATAACGCAGGAAATAAATAAGAAAAAATCAGAATTATTATCAAAAATCACATCTCCAGAGGAACAACTTAATTTTGAGCGGGATTTTGCTTCTTTTGTTTCAACATTACAGACAAAAATTCAATCTCATTTATGGAAACAACAGGCATTTAAGAAAGAAGTTGCAGATGAAGAGTATTTTAAGGCACAAATACAACGCTATCCTAATGCAACCGAAGAAGAAAAAGCAATGATTAAAAATGATATTTTAAATCGTCTTAAAGAAGATGTTTTTAGAGGATTTAGAACCGATGAGAATGCTTTATCAAAATATAGACAGATTTTAGAGGATTTTAAAACAAATGATTTTTTTGCAAGGGTAGAAAAATATGGGGCAGAGAGAATGTTGGAAGAATTAGATAAAAAGGATAGTGAATTACTTTTAGGATTAGATTTAACGCCAGAGGATAGACAAAAATTTAAAGAGCAAGTTAATAGGATTATAAATAGAGATAAGAAAATAGAGGAAGTAGAAAAAGAAGGGAGCATAAAATTATTTGAAATAGCGAAAAATATATTTAATGATGCAACTCCCGATGAAATAAATCAGCATATTAAAGAGGCTTTGGATAGAGGTGAGATTACAGAAAAGCAGGCGCAAATTTTAACCTTATTTAATCAACAAATTTCTAATGAAAGCATAGAAAAACAGGCAAGCAAAAAATTATGGTTAAGAGAATTATTTAAATTTCTAATTCCTTTTCCTGAAGAAGAAAGGAAAAAAGCATTAAAAGAGCAGGTAAATAAATTGAAGACAGACTTATTAGAAAGATATTTATCAAGAATAAATGTAGGCGAAGACCCGCAAGCAGTTGTAATGGATTTAATAAATACTAAATTAAAAGATGATATAAGCAATTTTACTCCTCAACCATCTAACAAAGAATATGAAGTTTCTGCTACTGGATTAGCATTTTGGGAGAAAGAAGGAAAAAAAGAAGAAAAGCCTATTTTTTATTCTTTGGAAGAAGCCAAAAAAGCGAATTTACCTAAAGGGATAGAGTTTATTTTATATGATAAAGAAAAAGGCAAAAAATTTATTTATAGAATAAAATGAGCGAATTTGAACTTATAAAAACAGAGCCATTAGAAGAAAATCAATTTGAATTGGTTAAGGAAGAGCCTTTGCAACCTAATGAATTTGAATTAGTCCAAGAGCAAAAAATAAATCCCATCGCTACTACTATAAAGAATTGGATAAATAATTGGATAAATGCACCAAAAGAACCTGTTATGTATGTTTCGGGGACAGGATTAACACAACGGCA
>Ga0078972_1007954_pt1 | contig 22864 bp, 33 predicted proteins | sample YelNatPaOPGAMG01_FD_67568 | JGI IMG/M metagenome (GOLD analysis project Ga0078972, IMG submission 67568) | Hot spring thermophilic microbial communities from Obsidian Pool, Yellowstone National Park, USA - OP-RAMG-01 (SPADES assembly) (version 2) | ecosystem: Environmental > Aquatic > Thermal...
TGAAAAATTAACAGAAACAAATTTATCATCAAAATGCAATTTTGCGGAAATTGAAAAAATTATAGGAAAAGAGATAGATAGTGTATATAATTATAAAGTAGACTATCATGGCATTACAATATCGCCTGGTAGCGTAATTTCTGAAAATAATTATCCTTGCTATTTTATCCGACCATTTACCATGATTAATCGGAATTATAAATTTGACTTTGAAAATGGTATATTGATAGTTGAAGGTAGAGATAAATGGAATAGAAAATTCTCTAAAAAGATTTTTCAATTTGCAAAAGTTGGTTATAAATTAAGAACTATACACAAACCTGAAGGTTATATATGGGGAAATCCTATAGAAATTAATATTTAATATATTTAATTATTTATATTAATTGAAAAAAGCCTTATTATATTAAATTATTTTAAGGTTTTTTTATATTATAATACTATATTATAAAATATGTTATAATAATATTGTTATTTATTTTTACATATTTTAATTATATTATCCAATAAAACTATTTTAATATTTTTTATATTTTTTTAACATTATAATTTTGGTAATATCAAAATAAACACTTACCTTTGTAGTATCAAATTAAAAACAAACAAATAATACTTACAATTATGGAAACAAAAATTGGACAGACTTATTTACCCGTATTTCCAGGTTTTTATGGAACTTATTTTGAAATTGACGAGTCAAATGAAATGGATCAAATTAATACAGAAAGAGCATTAAATAATTTAGATCCGTTAGATTTTGAAGATATAGATTTTGATTATGAAGGGTATAAAAATGATGTTTGTGAAGCATGTACTAACTATGTTGAAGATTTATTATCTGATTTAAATATTGTTAAGAAAATTAAATTTGAAAAATTATATTCTCCGAGAGAATACAATTTTGAAGATGAATCAATTTATGTTGAAATTGAATTTTTTCCTGAAAATTTATCAAAATATATTAATGAACATTTTGATTCATTTCAAAAATATATTAAAAATAGGTATACTAGTTATGATGGTTTTTTGAGTTATCATAGTAATTATGCTGAAGATTGGAAATATGAGACAGAAAATTTCACTGAATTTTCTGGTTTTCACAAACTTGGATCATGTTTAGAGTTTGTGTGTCTTAATTATTATAATGAAAATATTGATGAGAGTGAAAATGATATTGTGCAAGATATGTACGATTATGTAAGTGAAAACGTATTTTTTGGAGTTAAAGATTATGAATTTGAAACGACAAAAGTTAAATGTCCTATTTGTGGGGAGTTTTATTTGCCTGCAAAAGAGCAAAGAGAATTATATGACAAACAAGTTCAAAAAGAATTAGCACTTATGAATGAATTAGGAGTTTCTAACCCTGAAATTAAAAGTTTTGAGAAATGGTCAAAAGAAAATGAATATGCTCATTGTAAATAATAAACTAAAATTAAAAGCCTTAATCAAAAATTAAGGCTTTTTTATTATATAATTATATATCATAAAATATGTTATAATAATTAGATATTAAATCTTTACATATTTTAATATATTGAATTAAGAAATTATTTTAGTATTATTTAATAATATAAATTTGGTAGTTTCAAAATAACAATGTACCTTTGTCGTATCAAATTAAAAACAAATTAAAAACTTATTATTATGGAAAAAACAATTTCTAATGCAATTATTAGAAAATTTAATCCATGTTATGATCCTTCAGAAGTTATCACAGATGAAACTGAAGAATTAACCGTAAAAGAATGGGTTGAAAAATATCGTAGTATTGTTCCTTACAAAGATATTATTTGGCTGCTTTCAAGAAGAGAATTTATGTCTGAAAAAGATTTAAGGCTGTTTGCAGTTTGGTGTACAAGAGAAGCCTTAAAATTAATTGAAAATCCAGATGAAAGAATTGTTGAGGCTTGTAATGTAGCTGAAAGATATGCCAATGGCGAAGCAACAAAAGAAGAGCTTTTGGCTGCTCATCATGCTGCTAATGATGCTGCTGATGCTGCTCGTGCTGCTTTTTATGCTGCTTCTACTCCTGCTTTTTATGCTGCTTCTACTGCTGCTTCTGAGGCTGCTTATGCTGCTTCTGAGGCTGCTTGTGCTGCTACTGAGACTGCTTCTGAGTCTGCTCGTGCTGCTGATTATGCTTATGAGGTTACTTATGATGATACTCGTGTCTCACAATTAGAACAATTATTAACATATTTTGAATAAAATAAAAATAATCATATATTATTTTCTTACTCAAACGAGTACCTATTTTGATTTATATTGACTATATAAATATAAAACAAAGAGTTTAGTTGAATATTACTAAACTATCAATGAATACTAATCTTATAACTATAATTATTAATATTAATAATAATTCTTTTACTACTAATAATAATAATAATTCTTTTACTACTAATAATAATAATATTCTTATATTATTTTAGTTCAATAATTCAGTTATTAATTATCAAAAATAATTATTTTATGAATATATATTACATTATTATTTAATATTATTATTTTATAATAATAAATTTTATATAGTATAATTTTATATAATATAATTATAAAATACAAATATATAATTATAATTTGATACTACCAAATATTTTAATAATTATTAACATTTTTTATAATTTACTAGTATATAATACAAATGTATAAATTTAATTTTATACTACCAAATATTTTAATAATTATTAATGTTTTTTATATTATATCATAAAATATGTTATAATAATATTCTTATATTTCTTTACATATTTTAATATATTAAATCAATAAGTTTTTTAATATATTTCATATTATTTTAACAATATATTATTTGGTAATTTCAATATAACAATGTACCTTTGTCGTATGAAATTCAAAACAAATTCAAAACAAATTAAAACTTACAATTATGGCAACAGAAAAAAAAATTAAAGAATTAGAAAAACAACTTGAGGAATTGAAAAAAGAAGCTCAAAAAGAAGAAGAAATGAAAGAATGGTTTAAATCATTATTAAATGGACTAAAAATTGCATTTAGAGATGAACGACCAAATTCAATATTTTATAAAAAAGATGGAAAAATTATTTTTGAATTATATCAAAATCAAGATAAAGAAGAAAGATGCTTTTGGTCTAATTATGATTTAGTTTGGGACGTTTTACAAAAAAAATATAAACTTGATGAGGTTGAAATAAAAGAATTTATAAAAGATGTAGTAGAACAATACTTAAAATTAGACGGATTAACATATGGCTACAGCTACTAATGCTTTGGCAGCTTTATAGTAGAACAATACTTAAAATTAGACGGATTAACACTCAAAGATTCATTGTTTTCACGAGAAAAGAAGTGTAATAACCTATATAATTAAGGATATAAATTTGGTAATATCAAGATAATATTATATCTTTGTAGCATAAAAATTAACCCAATTAAAATATACAATTATGAGAAAACTTGAAGAAAAAATTAAAAAGTTAGAAAAGCAAATTGAGGAATTGAAAAATCAATCTCCCAAAGAAAAAATGGAAGAATGGTTTAAATTATTATTAGATGGTTTAGAAATTGAAATTAATGACAATAAGCCAAATTCAGTATTTTATAAAAAAGATGGAAATATTATTTTTGAATTATATCAATATCCAGAAAAAAAATATTTTTATTGTAACTATAAATTAGTTTGGTCTGTTTTTGAAAGAAAATGTAAACTTAATTATGATGAAATACAGGCATTTATAAAAAATATGGTAGAACAACACTTAAAATTAGGGGTTGTAACACCAACTTTGCCTGATCCTCCAGGCTTTATTGGTGGTAACTAACATTTATTATATATAATTAAGAAAATAATAGTTTTAATTGTTTAATTGTTTTATTTTGATTGAAAAAGCCATATTATATTATAGTATGGTTTTTTTATTATTTATTACTATGTCATAAAATATGTTATAATAATTAGATATTAAATCTTTACATATTTTAATATATTGAATTAATGTTTTTTTCTAACATTATTTAACATTATAATTTTGGTAGTATCAAAATAACATTATATCTTTGCCGTATCAAATTAGAAACAAATTAAAAACTTATTATTATTATTATTATTATTATTATGTATAAAACAATTTCAAATGAAATTATTAGAACATTTAATCCATGTTATGACCCTTCAAAGGTTATTAAGGATGAGAATGAAGAATTACCCATAAAAGATTGGATTCAAAAATATATGAATGTTGTTCCTGCAAAAGATATTCTTTGGCTACTTTTAAGAAAGGAATTTATGCCTGAAAAAGATTTAATACTGTTTGTAGTCAGGTGTGCAAGAGAAGCATTAAAATTAATTGAAAAATTAGATGAAATAAGTGTTGAGGTCTGTAATGTAGTTGAAAAATATGCCAATGGAGAAGCTACAAAAGAAGAGCTTTTGGCTGCTCGTAATGCTGCTCATGCTGCTTCTACTGATGCTGCTTATTATGCTGCTCATACTGCTTATTATATTGCTTATGATGATAAAGCCGATATTGCTTATGCTATTTCTCATAATGCTTGTTATGCTGCTTATTATGCTGCTTATGCTTCTTATGCTGCTTATGCTGTTGTTAATGCTGTTTATGATGTTGATTATGATGCTCGTACCGCTATTTATGCTGCACAAGTTGATAAACTATTAACATATTTTGAATAAAAGGATAAAAAAATAAAAGTATTAAATAAAGATTAATACTTTTTATATAATCATATATCATAAAATATGTTATAATAATATGATATAGTTTCTTTACATATTTTAATATATTGAATTAGGTGTTTTTTTTAAGATTATTTAACACTATAAATTTGGTAGTATCAAAATAATAATTTACCTTTGTAGTATCAAATTCAAAACAAATTAAATATTATCGCTATGAAAACTGAAAAATTAACAAAAATAAATTTATCATCAAAATGCAATTTTGATGAGATTGAAGAATTTCTTGGAAAAGAAATAGATAGTGTATATAATTATAGAGGAGACCATCATGACATTACAATAGATCCTGGTAGCGTAATATTTGAAAATAATTATCCTTGCTATTTTATCCGTCCATTCACTATGATTAATAGGAATTATAAATTTGACTTTGAGAGAGGAATTTTAGAAATAGAAGGACGTGATAAATGGAAGAGAAAATTTTCTAAAAAGTTTTTTCAATTTGCAAAGGTTGGTTATAAATTAAGAACCAAACACCTTTCTGAAGGTTATATATGGGGAAATCCGATTGAAATTAATATTTAATACATTTATTTACATATATTTAATTATTTATATTAATTGAAAAAAGCCTTATTATATTAAGTTATTTTAAGGTTTTTTTATATTATAATACTATATTATAAAATATGTTATAATAATATTGTTATTTATTTTTACATATTTTAATTATATTATCTAATAAAACTATTTTAACATTTTTTATATTTTTTTAGCATTATTAATTTGGTAATATCAAATTAAATACTTACCTTTGTAGTATCACATTAAAAACTTATTATGTATAGAACAATATCAAATGAAATTATTAGAACATTTAATTCATGTTATGACCCTTCAAAATTTATCACAGATGAGAATGAAGAATTGACCGTAAAATATTGGGTTCAAAAGTATAGAAAAGTTGTTCCTGCAAAAGATATTCTTTGGCTACTTTTAAGAAAGGAATTTCTTTCTGAAAAAGATTTAAGGTTATTTGCAGTATGGTGCGCACGAGAAGCATTAAAATTAGCTGAAAATCCAGATAAAATAATTGTTAATGCTTGTAATGTAGTTGAAAAATTTGCAAATGGAGAAGCAACAAAGGAGGAACTTGATGAAGCTACTACTGTTGCTTATGCTTATACTGTTTTTGCTTCTATTGCTTATGCCTCTTATGCTGTCGCTTCTGCTGCTTCTATTGATGCTGTTCGTGCTGCTCATGATGCTTCTTCTTATGCTGTTCGTGCTGCTGCTATTTATGCTGATAATGTTGCTTATAATGATGCTGCTATTTATGCTGCCCAATTAGAACAATTATTAACTTATTTTTAATATATTATTAACATTATAATTTTGGTAATATCAAAATAAATACTTACCTTTGTAGTATCAAATAAAAAACAAATTAAATAGTATATTATGGAAGAACAATTATTAACATTAGAAGAATATTATAAACAAGAAAGTGATGGCAACGCTATTAAAACATCTGATTATAATAAAAAAGAGATTGATAAAGCTAAGAAATTAGCTAAAGAAGTATCGGAATTTTATCCGTGCGAAGTTTATATTGAATATTCAAATGAAGGTGGTAATAAGTATTTTGAATATGTTTTTGTACAACTTTCTCACCCAACATTAAAAATAGAAATTAGAAAAGATTCATTTCATAATATTGATAAATTTTTTATTATATGCGAATCTATTAATGAATTGAAAAATATTTCATATTATGATATGGAACGAATTAAAGAAAATATTGAAGCCCCTAAAAATATTGGAGTCTTAACATCTAAAAAAATTACTGATTGGATTAATTATCATGAAAAAATATATTATCAAGCAAAAATCATTAATGACAATAATCTATCTAAAAAAGAGGAGTTTCTAAAATCAATTGAAGGACTAGATGTTACATGGATTGAAAAAGATAAAAATGGTTATATTGTTAAAAATGGAATTGAATTTACCTTTATCATATCAGATAGCAATATTAGTACAGATATTAAGATTAATTATAAAGTAACTTCTTCTTTAGAAAATTTCTTAAAACTATCTGATAATCAATATAAAGAATAAAGTTTGTTTGTTTTGATGGAAAAATCATTTATGAATTAATTTTTATAAATGATTTTTTTATAATATAATCACATATCATAAAATATGCTATAATAATTATATATAATATTTTTACATATTTTAATAATATCAATTCAATGATTTTTTTAACATTTATTATATATTATTAAGAATATAAATTTGGTAGTTTCAAATTAATAATGTATTTTTGTGGTATCAAATTCAAAACAAATTAAATATTATCACTATGAAAAGTGAAAAATTAACAAAAACAAATTTATCATCAAAATGCAATTTTGCGGAAATTGAAAATCTTCTTGGAAAAGAAATAGAAAGTCTTTTTACAAGCAATTTTGAAACATTAAGCCCAAGAATTTACGACTTTAACGCTGCAACACTTAAAGTTAACGCTTCATTTGAATACGAAGGCGAATTTACAGACCCTGAATTAATTGTAAATGCTTTTGATAATGAAGTAAATGAAGAAGAAGTAAAAAACATGGTTGATATGTTTAAACAAGACCTATTTGAAGAAGTAAATTACAAACGTGTAAATGACGATTATTTTATTACAGCAGGTTGTCCAGAAGTTGTTTATTCTTTGAAGCTTCAAGTAATGAGAATTGCATAATACAACTTATTACTCAAGTGAGTACCTGTTTTTATTTATATATAATATAGATATAAAAAAAAAGAGTTTGACTGAATATAATCAAGCTCTAAATAAATATTGGCTTAATAGTATTTCTAATATTCTCATATAGAACCTAATAGGATGCTTAACTTTATTATCTAACACTATATAATAATCATTATCTATTATAACCTCCCCAGGATCTGTACTCTCAATTCTATCACCAATAAGTACATTATCGCATTTCTTTAGTTCGCTAAATGAACTTATTGAATTAAATTTTGAATCATCAACCGTGATGATTTAACGGTAGGTGTTTCAAAGATTTTTAATTGTCGCTTTCATAAAATTAAGATTTATTAATTTGAGACCACGAAATTCGGCATTTAATTTGATACTACCAAATATTTTAATAATTATTAATATTTTTTATATCTCGTTATTTTATTCTATAAATATATTATAATATTTATATATTTTAACATATAGATATAAAATATGTTATTAAATTAGAGTTATCTATTTTTACATATTTTAATATATTATACCCAATAAAATATATTAACATCTATTATATATTATTAACAGTATGTTATTTGGTAATATAAAAATAAATACTTACCTTTGTCGTATCAAAATCAAACAAATAAAATTTATTATTATGGGAACTTCCAATTTTTACAATGTAAATGCAAGTAAAATATTTGCTGTTTTAATGCCGTATGAAACGCCTGTATTAGATGAGAATTTTAATGAAACAGACGAATTAGAAACACTTGAATGTGATGAATTTGATTTAGAATACTTAATAGATTCTATTATAAATGATATGAGGGAATTAGGTGATGATTTATATTATGACTTTAAAGATAAAAGATCATTAAAAGAATTACGTTCTTTTCCATCATCTTATTTAGGTAGTCTTACAAAAGAAAAGGTATTTGACGATATGAACGTTCTTGTTTACGTTCATGCTTTTTTAAGAAGTGGATATTATGAAGGGGCAAATTTAGATTGGGAGTGTGATATATCAATTGATGATGATAAAGAGGTGTTTTTTGACAATAAATACGATGAACTAAAAGATATTTATCCTATTTTAAGCGATAAAAATAAAAATACAAGATTAATTGAATCTATTGATAATTGGATTAAAGAAACAAAATCGTCTTTAATTGAAAAAATGGAGAGCGTTTTTGAAAAAAATTCAGAACAATATGTTGTTGTTGCTCGATTCAGTAATGGTGAAACAATTTATGAAAAAATAGAGAATAAATAAAATTTATTAAAAGTCTTATATAATAAACAATATATAAGGCTTTTTTTATTATATAATCACATATCATAAAATATGTTATAATAATATGATATAATATCTTTACATATTTTAATGTTTATATCTAATGTTTTTTTTAATATATTTTATATTTTTTTAACAATATAAACTTGGTAATATCAATATAACAATGTACATTTGTCGTATCAAATTAAAACAATTAAATTCAAACAATTAAAAAATTATCATTATGTACAAAACTATTTCCAATGCAATTATTAGAAAATTTCATCCATGTTATGATCCTTCAGATGTTATTAAGGATGAGAATGAAGAATTACCTATTAAAGATTGGATTCAGAAATATAGGGATGTTGTTCCTGTCAAAGATATTGTTTGGCTACTTTGTCGAAGGGAATTTCTTTATGAAAAAGACTTAAGACTCTTTGTAGTTTGGTGTGCCAGTGAGTCGCTTAAGTTAATTGAAGATCCAGATAAACGAAGTGTTGAGGCTTGTAATGTAGTTGAAAGATATGCCAATAGAGAAACAACAAAGGATGAACTTGATGCTGCTTATATTGCCGCTGATAATGTTGCTGATGCTGCTCATGATGCTGCTTATGCTGCTGCTCTTGCTGCTGCTCGTGACGCTTATTATGCTGCTGATTATATTGCTTATTATGCTGCTCTTTCTGTTGCTAATGCTGTTAGTGCTGCTCGTGCTGCTGCTAATGCTGCTCGTGTTGCTTATTATGCTGCTCTTTCTGTTGCTAATGCTGTTAGTGCTGCTAATGCCGCTCGTGTTGCTTATTATGCTGCTCTTGCTGCTGCTAATGCTGCTCGTGTTGCTTATTATGCTGCTTATGATGATGCTAATGCTGCTGCTAATGCTGCTCGTATTGCACAAGTTGATAAATTGTTAACTTATTTTTAATAATAACATAAGAAATTAAAAGTCTTAACTAAAAATTAAGACTTTTTTTTAATTCAATATTATATATCATAAAATATGTTATAATAAATAGATATAATATCTTTACATATTTTATATTGATATATAATCCAATGTTATTAACATTCTTTATATATTTTTAACATTATATTGTTTGGTAATATCAATATAATATTATATCTTTGTCGTATCAAATTAAAAACAAACAAATAATACTTACAATTATGGAAACAAAAATTGGACAAACTTATTTACCTGTATTTCCAGGTTTTTATGAAACTTATTTTGAAATTGACGAGTCAAATGAAATGGATCAAATTAATGCTGAAAGAGCATCAAATAACTTAGAGCCGTTGGAATATGAAGATATAGATTTTGATTACGAAAATTATAAGATAGACACAGCTAAAGAATGTGTTAATTTTATTGAAGATTTATTATCTGATTTAAAGATTGTTAAGAAAATTAAATTTGAAAAATTAGTTTCTCCGAGAGAATACAATTTTGCAAATGATTCAATTGATGTTGAAATTGAATTTTTTCCTGAAAATTTATCGAAATATATTAATGAACATTTTGATTCATTTAAAAAATATATTAAAGACAACTATACGAGTTATGACGGTTTTTTAAGTCACCATAGTAATGACGCTGAAGATTGGAAATATGACACAGAAAATTTCACTGAATTTTCTGATTTTCACAAACTTGGATCATGTTTAGAGTTTGTGTGTATTAATTATTATAATGAAAATATTGATGAAAGTGAAAATGACATCGTGCTAAATATGTACCGCCATGTAATTGAAAACGTATCTTTTGGTGTTAAAGATTTTGAATTTGAAACGACAAAAGTTAAATGTCCTATTTGTGGTGAATTCTATTTGCCTGAAAAAAAGCAAATAGAATTATATAACAAACAAGTTCAAAAAGAATTAGCACTTATGAATGAATTAGGGGTTTCTAATCCTGACATTAAAAGTTTTGAGCAATGGTCAAAAGAAAATGAATATGCCCATTGTAAATAATAAAATAAAAACAAATTAAAAGCCTCAATCAAAAATTAAGGCTTTTTATATTACTCAAATGAGTACTTACTTTATTTAGTGACATCAAAAAAAATTAAATATTACTATATATACACATATTATTTTTAAATATAAAATACCATGACAAAAAAAGAAGAGGAGTACATAAAAGTACAAAAAATACTAGTAAAATCTATACGTATTAATAAAGCTTTAAAAGAATATAAAAGAAATGATATAGAGTACAAAAAATTATATAATCAAAAAAAACAATTGTTAAATGCAGCTATAAATAAAATAGAAACATATTCTTTGCCAATAAAATATGGCATAGGTATTAATGAAAATGATAAAATAGCAACCTATTTTCAAATAAATACCGATAAATGGATAGAACAATTATCATTTAGAGGTATTTATGGAACAAAAAAAACGTTTCATGGAATTTGGAAAAAATACAAATTCCAATATGTAGAATAAAATATAATTAAAATCTATTAACATTTATTAATATTTATTAACATTTATTTTATATCATAAAATATGTTATAATAATATGATTATTTATTTTTACATATTTTAATATATCAATTCAATAATTTCTTTAACATATTTTATATTTTTTTAACAGTATAAAATTGGTAGTTTCAAATTAAATGCCTAACTTCGTGGTATAAAAATCAAACAATTAAATATTACAATTATGAAAGCAATTAATAAAGAAATTGAACAACGGTTTAAGGCATTGTTAAATGAAATAGAACTTGAATTTGATGATGATTATCCCAATCGTTTATTTTACACAAAAGATAATAAAATATTTTTTGAATTATCTAAAAATAAAAAGAGCGAAATAATTCTTTGGTGTGATTATCATCTAGTTTGGAAGGTATTTGAAACAGATTATAATTTTATTGATGATGATATACAAAAATTTATAAAGAAAATGATAGATAAATATTTAGGAATGAATAGCGTAATACCTAATGTATACTTTAATCTATCATTTAAAAGATAAAAATTATTTAAACTTAAAAGCCTTAATTTTTAATTAAGGTTTTTTTATAATATTATATTATATCATAAAATATGCTATAATAATATAGTTATTCATTTTTACATATTTTAATATATTAATTCAATGAAATTATTTTAATATTTATTATGTTTTTTTAACAGTATAAATTTGGTAATATCAAAATAACAATGTACATTTGTCGTATCAAATTAAAACAAATTAAACATTACAATTATGGAAGGTATTAAGATTAAATTCAACAAAGTAGTAAATTATGATGACAATGGTAAAATTGTTGTTTTAGAATATGTTTTTAACGATAACGACGGATCTAAAGGAGCTGTGGGCTCTATTTTTTATCCCGTATCTATGAAGGAATACAAAAAACGAACTAGTAAAAAAGCAGTCATTGAATATTTAAAAAATTGTTTTACAGAAGAGAAAATAAAAAGCATGGGTGGTATTAATAAGTTTTATAATTTAATTAGAGATAATGGTACAATTGAACAAACAATATTTGTTACATCTTATGATGAACTATGGGACTCGATTCGCAAGGAATTAAATTTAAATAAAAAAGATGCCTATATTTTTGATTGCATTGGCATTGGTCGTTGTTTTGGTAAACATTTTCAAGGCAATATAAACTCAGAACTATCTGAGATTATAAGAGAATATGAATCATAAAATAAACTTAAAAAATCTTATTATTATAATATAATAAGGTTTTTTTATATTATAATTTTATATCATAAAATATGTTATAATAAATAGATATAATATTTTCACATATTTTATGTTGTTATATGATCCAATTTTATTTAATATTCTTTATATATTTTTAACCTTATATTATTTGGTAATATCAATATAGCAATGTACATTTGTCTTATCAAATTAAAAACAAACAAATAAATAACTACAATTATGAAAACAAAAATCAAACAAACTTATTTACCAGTATTGTCAGACCTTTACGAAACTTATATTAAGCCAGACGAATTAAACGAAATGTATCTAATTAATACTCAAAGACAGGAAAATAACTTAGATCCATTAGATTTTGAAGATCTAGATTTTGATGATGAGATGCATAAAAATATTGTTTGTAGAGGATATACTAGTTATATTGAAGATTTATTATCTGATTTAAAGATTGTTAAGAGAATTAAATTTGAAAAATTAGTTTCTCATAGAGGATATAATTTTGCAAATGATTCTATTGATGTTGAAATCGAATTTTTTCCTGAAAATTTATCAAAATATATTAATGAACATTTTAATTCATTTAAAAAATACATTAAAGATAGGTATATTAGCAATGATGCTGAAGAATGGAAATATGACACAGAAAATTTCACTGAATTTTCTGATTTTCACAAACTTGGATCATGTTTATTTTTTGTGTATCTTAATGAGAGTGAAAATAATATTATGCCAGATATGTACTTTTATATAAGAGCAACAAACGTATATTTTGGCGTTAAAAATTATGAATTTGAAACCAAAAAAGTTAAATGTCCTATTTGTGGGGAGTTTTATTTACCTGAAAAAGAAAATGAACATCTCCATTGTAAGTAAGCAATCAATCAATAAATAAATAAATATTATGGGAAAAACTAGAAAAAATACTCCATACACAAAAGATAATAAATGGAGTTAAATAATTAAGGCTAGTAATATATGTTATATAATTGAAAGATTATATAACATTTTTTTATAATATTATCATGTATCATAAAATATGTTATTAAAATAAGCTTTTATATCTTTACATATTTTATATCGAAAAATATAGTCCAATTTTATTTAATACTCTTTATATTTTTTTAACATTATATTATTTGGTGGTTTCATTGATTATCCGTACATTTGTATCGTAATCAAACAACAAATAAAAAATACTTACAATTATGGAAACAAAAATTTTTATTGAATTCAAAGGTGGTTGTGAATATGCACCTTTTGATGATACAAAAGACCCAGAATATCAATTAATTAAAGTTGCTGAAAAATATAAAGATAAAAATGTAACTTTAACTGTAAGATATTTTAGCGAAATATCTGATACATGGAATGGAATTTATGGATATTATCCTGAAGAAAAAAGATTTATTAAATTTACGTAATATTATATATTTATTATAAAGATTTAAGGTTGTTTGCTTTGTATGTGCGTTTTAAAGCCTTATTATATTATTGTAATATAATAAGGTTTTTTATATTATATAATTATGTATCATAAAATATGTTATAATAACTATATATAATATTTTTACATATTTTAATTATTTTACCTAATGGAAATCTGTTAACATTTATTATATATTTTTAACAGTATAAATTTGGTAATATCAATATAACAATGTATTTTTGTTGTATCAAAATTAAATAAACAATTTAATAAAGCCGTTAAGAGCGGTACAATAAAATGAACACTTTAATATTAATTACCCCTAGAATTAAAGAATATCTCCCTTTAGTTGAACCAGATCAACAAAAAGAAGTGGATAAAGCAAATAAAATGTTCCCTAATGATCTTTATAAACGAAATCAATGGTTATTAAACCAATCAGATAAACGTTTAAATAGAAAACATTTTATTGAAGATAATTTTGACGCTAGACATATAGCAGTAATTTTTTCAATAGTTATATCTATATTAATTGCTATAATTTCCATGCTATAACTTTATTGAGGCTTGTAATGTTGTGGTTATAAAAAGCTTTATTATTTTATAATAAGGCTTTTTTATATTACTCATGTGAGTACCTTTATATATTATTGAATTAAAAAAAGTCTTAATTTTTAGTTAAGACTTTTAATTTTCTATGTTTTAAGTGTTTTTCTACCTATTGTTTGTGATAAACTAAAGGTAGTACATTACTCATTTTTAAATATTGTTCTATCATCATCCTTATAAATTCCTGTGTTTCATCATAATTTAGTTTATATTTATTATGAAAAACAGACCAAACTAAATCATAATCACAATAAAAATATGTTCTTTTTGAACCTTGATATAATTCAAAAAACACATTTCCATCTTTTTTATAAAACAATGAACCTGGATAATCATCAATTTCAATTTGTATTCCATTTAATAATGATTGAAACCATTGTTCCATTTCCTCATGTTTTATCAATTTATCAATTTTATTTTCTAATTCCTCAATTTGATTTAACAATGATCTAAACCATTGTTCCATTTCCGCAGGTTTCGAGTCTTTTATCAATTTTTTAATTTGATTTTCTAATTCCTCAATTGGACTTGGACTTTCTAATGTATTCATAACAATAAATTTTTAATTGTTTATTTTAATTTGATACGACAAAGGTACATTGCTATTTTGAAACTACCAAATTTATAACGTTAAAAAAATATAATAAATATTAATAAAATATATAATTATTTATTTTTACATATTTTAATATACTGAACTAATGTTTTTTTATTGTATTGTTATATTCTATAAAATATGCTATTAATTTTAAGTTATTTATTTTTACATATTTTAATATATATATATATTGAACTAAGATCTTTTTAACATTATTTAACATCATAAATTTGGTAATATCAAATTAAATACATACCTTTGTTGTATCAAATTAAAACAATTAAAAACTTACAGCTATGAAAGCAACAATCAGTCAACTCTGGGATACACATAGACAAATAATCTCTTTTGATGATTCTGATGTTTATCGCCCAAAATCATTTAGTGATTTAAAAAAATGCGACAATGTCCTTATTGGCAAAAAAATCACTAAGGGAGGGCCGACAGAGGTTCTAATTGACAATGATATTTATTTAGTTATGAAAATTAGAATTATGCACCCCACTGGGTGCGGTTCAATGGATATGTTAGAAGCTTATTAAACATAACAAATTAAAAGCCTTAAATAAAAATTAAGGCTTTTTTTATAATATAGTCATATATCATAAAATATGTTATAAATCTATATATTAATTTTTTAATATATTTTAATATATAAAACTGATCGCAAACGATAAACATTTTTTATATTTATTTAACACTTCAAATTTGGTAGTCTCAAATTAAATGCCGAACTTTGTAGCATCAAATTAAACCAATTAATAAAGCCGTTAAGAGCGGTACAATAAAATGAACACTTTAATATTAATTACAGCTAAGGCATTAGTGTCATACGGACTAGCGATTTGTTTTTTATTTTTAGTTTTAATATTGATTGTATCTATTGTTGTTTTTCTATACAATGAATTTAAACTAGAATATGGAAAACACGAAGATAAAGAACAATAACTTTATTTAGGCTTGTAATGTTGTAGTTATAAAAAGCTTTATTATTTTATAATAAGGCTTTTTTTATTGTATTATTACATATTATAAAATATGTTATAATAACTAGATATTAAATATTTACATATTTTAATCTTTATATCCAATGATGTTTTTAACATTTATTATGTTTTTTTAACAATATAATTTTGGTAATATCAATATAATATTATATCTTTGTAGTATCAAATTAAAAACAAATTAAACACTTATTGTTATGAAAACAAATAAACTAAATTATGTAACACAGAAAGTTGATACAAATGGTAATAAAATTGAGATTAAAATTAATTTAGGTGATGATCATCACAATGGACATTGTGATTTTTCTATTACAGGTAGTATATGGGAAATTGGTAAAACAAAAAGATTCAAAAAAGAACCAACACGTGGTGGAGCTATAGGCGACATAATTGCAACAAAATTCCCCGAATATGAAATTTTTGAACGATTGCATTTATGCGATTCTAAGGGCGCACCTATGTTTGCTCTTTCAAATGGAATTTATCATTTTGCTAATAGTTCCAAAGAGATTGTAATGAAATATTTACGTATTAGTGAATCAGAATATAATATTTTATCAAATTGTATTAATGATCGTACATATTTCTCATATATGCTTGAAAATTTAGGAATTAACAAAAGATGGGAAATGGAAGCAAATGAAGCTATAAAATTACTTGAAAACTTAACTTGTAATGAGTTCGAAGATGACTCAATTCGTTATCACTATACGCCACTTACAAATGAGCAAAAAACTATTATTGAAGAAAGAATAGCATCTGGTTATTATACAATTGAATCTATTAAAAAAAGGCAAGATGATGAAAAAGAAGCTAAAATAAAAAAAGAAATTCTAAAAGTAAGAGAAGAATTAGAAAAAGATATTAATAAATTAAAAGAAGAAGCACAAGTAAAAATTTATGTATTAGAACATGGATTTAATATTGATAACTTTATTTATTATAATCATTCAAATGAAGTAGTTTTCAATTGGAAATCTTATGGTACATTAATAAAACAAGAAGAGTTTGATAATTTTATGAAATCAATTGATTATTCGGTATTACCTTCTGGAATAAAATTTAAAATGGAAAAAGTAGTTTGATTGTTTTTGTAATGATGTAAGTTGTTTGATTTGATGAAAAGTTCTTTATAAATTAAGTTTTGTAAAGAACTTTTTTTATATCATTATTATATATCATAAAATATGTTATTAATTTTAAGTTATTCATTTTTACATATTTTATATCTATATATAGCCTAATCTTATTAACAATTATTATGTTTTTTTAATGTTATAATATTTGGTGGTTTCATTGATTATCCGTACATTTGTATCGTAATCAAACAAATATTTATCATTATGAAAACAATGATTTCAACTAATATTATTAGGCAATTCACTTCAGACGCTGAGTTGTTGAATATTCTAAAAGATGACAATGAAATATCACCCATTAAAGAATGGGTCGAAAAATATATAAACAAAATATCATTAAATGAAATTCTCTGGATACTTCTTAGAGATAATTTTTTATCTGAAAAAGATTTAAGAATATTCGGAATTTGGTGCGCACGAGAAGCACTAAAATTAATTGAAAGCCCTGATATTAGAAGTGTCATTGCATGTGATGTTTCAGAACAATATGCTAATGGAAATGTAACAAGTGAAGAGCTTGAAAACGCTTACAATGAAGCATCTTTTGTTTATGACGATATTACTTATACTGTTTCTGACATTGCTAACTATGTTTCTGATTATGCGTCTTTTTATGCTTCTCTATATGCAGCTCAAGCAGCTTATGCTATTGCTTATATTAATTCAAGTTCAGCTGCTTATGGCGCAGCAAGTGCAGCAGCTAGCGCTGCACACTATAGTAAAAATGAGTATAACGTTTTTCTAAATAAAGAATTGAATGAATTGTTAACTTATTTTTAATTGGTTAATTTGATTGGAAAAGCTTTATTATTTTATAATAAGGCTTTTTTTATTGTATTATTACATATCATAAAATATGTTATTAATTTTAGGTTATTCATTTTTACATATTTTAATTATTTTACCCAATGGAAATATGTTAGCATTTTTTATTACTCAAGTGAGTACCTGTTTTTATTTATATATAGGTATAAAAAATTAAGGCTTTATTTATTGAATTAAAAAAAAGCCTTAACTTTTAGTTAAGACTTTTAATTTTCTATATTATTCAAAATAAGTTAATAACTTATCAATATGTGAGTCTCCGACATGGTAATCATCAATAACATAAGTTGCAGCATGATAATCAGCCTCAATATCCGAAGCATAGACAGCAGCATAAGTAGCTACATAAGCAGCATGAACAGTATCGTAGTAATCGTATATATCACACTCATCGCTATAGGCATAGTGATTGACATCATGATAAGAAGCAATAGCATAAGCATGGGCAGTATTAAGCTCTTCTTTTGTTGCTTCGCCATTGGCGTATCTTTCCGCTACATCACAAGCTGAGATACTTCTATAATCTGGATCTTCAATTAATTTAAGTGCCTCACGGGCACACCATACAGAGAACAATCGTAAATCTTTTTCGGACATAAATTCCCTTCTTACAATTAGCCAAATAATATCTGTGGCATGAATAACTTTCCGATATTTTTCAATCCATTGTTTAATTGTTAGTTCCTCTGTTTCGTCTGTTACTACATTAGACAGATAAGAATAATCGGGGTCAATTTTCTTAATCGTTTCAATTGAAATGGTCTTTTTCATAAGGATAAAATTTAATTAGTTAAATTGAATGAAACAAAGTTCTTTATTTTATTTGATACTACCAAAATTATCATGTTAAAAAAACATAATAAATATTAATAAAATATATAGTTATTTATCTTTACATATTTTAAATATATTACAATAATATATTAAACTAATATATTTTTGCGTATTTTAATATACTAAACTAATGTTTTTTTATTCTATTGCTTTATTCTATAAAATATGTTATGAAATTAAACTTATTCATTTTTACATATTTTAATATATATTGAACTAAGACATTTTTAACATTATTTAACTTTATAAATTTGGCGGTTTCAAATTAAATACCTACCTTTGTCATATGAAATTAAACCAATTAAAAACTTACTACTATGGTAACAACAATGTTAGCAAAAGATCAGTTCATTATTATTGATGGAGATGATATTATTTTCAAAAGCTATAACACTGTTATAGCAAAAAAATCTAATAATAAAATATATTTAGATAAAAAATTTTGGAAACACAGTCAAACAACATCAAAATATAGATCTATTTTCTTAGAAGAAACAACAGCAGAAACTGAGAAAAAAATTGAAAATGGATCATATGTTTTAACGAATTTAAACTAAAATTAATAGCCTTAATCAAAAATTAAGGCTTTCTTTATTGTATGTATTATATTATAAAATATGTTATATTAACTATATATTAAATCTTTACATATTTTAATTATTTTATCTAATGAAAATCCGTTATCATTTTCTATTACTCAAGTGAGTACTTGTTTATATATATATATATCAATATATCAATGTACATTTGTCGTATAAAATTAAAAAAAAAGTCTTAACTAAAAGTTAAGACCTTTAATTTTCTATACCATCATTAAAGATAAGTTAATAAATGATCAAGTTGTGAAGCACGGATATCGGAATAATTAGCATTTTTTAAATATGTGAGATAAGAAGCAGCATAAAGAGAAGCAGATTCAGCAGCATCAACAGCATTGCCGCTAATAGCTCGACATGTTGCATAGTACATGTTATACGTAATTGGATCTGATTTATCGGTAACCTCCCAAGCAGCTTTATTGGCGGCATTAAGCTCCTTTTTGCTTGCTTGTCCATTCACGTATTTTTTACCAACTTTATAAGCCTCAACAATTCTTAGATCTGTATCCTCCATCAATTTAAGTGATTCATTGACGCACCAAAGTGCAAAGCGTCTTAAATCTTTAACTGAAATAGAACCATTGTTCAAAACTAAAATAATAATATCACTTGGGAGAATGATGCCACGATACCTTTCAACCCATTGTTTAACAGTAAATTTTTTACCCTCGTCAATATACTTTGCGAGGTAAGAATAGTCGGGATCAATTCTCTTAAGTGTTTTAATTGAAATACTCTTTTTCATAACGATAAAATTTAATTGATTAAATTGAATGCAACAAAGTTATGTATTTAATTTGATACTACCAAAATTATCATGTTAAAAACAAATATAATTAATGTTAATAATATAATTATTTATTTTTATATATTTTTAATATATTAAATTAATTTATTTTTACATATTTCAATATATTGAACTAAGACCTTTTTATTGTATAAAATATGTTATAAAAACTATATATTAAATTTTTACATATTTTAATATATATATTAAACTAAGGTCTTTTTAACATTATTTAACTTTATAAATTTGGTGGTTTCAAAATAACATTATATCTTTGTCGTATCAAATTAAAAACAAATTAAATATTATCGCTATGAAAACGTAACACCGTATTAAATTTAATATTTTTAACTTATATTTATTATTACGCTCAATTACTAAATATAACTTAATAATATTAAATGATTGCTGCTCCGATATCTTTGTTGTTTACGTATCGGGTTGAATGCAGAATAGAAACAACTACCATGTTGTTATGGCAAACATACTTTAATAGATATAACCGCCTTATTTTGAGCAAATAAATGTTATATCAACCATGAAAATGGAATAAAATATGGAACAACACATATTTTTTTTTAATATAAAAAAAAGACATGAATAGAAAAGAACAAGAACAGGAATATATAAAAGCCAAAAAATTGCTAATTAAGGCTTTTAATATTAATTACTCCATACCGAAAGGATATGGAATAAGAAGCTCTGACTATTCAAAATTTTACGATAAAAAAACGCAACTGTTAAATGCAGTTGTGAATAAAATAAAAACATATTCTTTGCCAATAAAATATGGCATAGGGTATGATCAAAAAGGTGACGCTGTTACCTACTTTGAAGTAGTCATTAATCATGAAATTAGACAATTGTCATTTCATGGCTTATACGGTACAACGAAATTATTTCATGGCGTTTGGAATGGAATAATTTCAAAAAGCTTTATAAGAGACGACAACAATAAAATATTAGGAAATAAAGACCTATTCAGATATTAATAAAATATATAGGTATTTATTTTTACATATTTTAATATACTAAACTAATGTTTTTTATTTTTTTTATTTTATTGTTATATTCTATAAAATATGTTATAATAATATGATATAGTTTTTTTACATATTTTAATATATATTGAACTAAGATCTTTTTAACATTATTTAACTTTATAAATTTGGTAGTTTCAAATTAAATGCCTAACTTTGTTGCATCAAATTAAACAATTTAATATTTTTCGTTATGAAAACTTTTATAAACATTTTCCTTGAAATCAACAAAAGAGTCTACAATGCAAACTTGTACAAGGGTAGACCCTTAAGAGACGTTCCCGTAACATACAAAAAAATAGGAATATATGAGCATAGTATTGGAAATAGATTTAATAGTGATTTGATCACTATTTATAAAGCCAGAAACGGATATAGATATGAAATTTACCGAGACGGCTGTTTTCACCCTTATTACGGAAAAATAAAATTTGAAAAAGAGCCATTATTTTAATAATAATTAAAAGCCTTAATCAAAAATTAAGGCTTTCTTTATTGTATTGTTATATTCTATAAAATATCTTATAAATTCTAAGTTATTTATTTTTACATATTTTAATCATTTACCTAATGGAAAAATGTTAACATTTTTTATATACTATTAACATTATAAATTTGGTAATTTCAAATTAAATACCTACCTTTGTCGTATCAAATTCAAACTAAATTAAATTTTATCATTATGACAACTTTACCCTTAAATGATTATACAATATCAATAATATTGTTTATAATCACAATTATTTTATTAGTATTGTTTGTAAACATAAAGTCATATCTATATTATAAAAAAATACGTTCAAGCAATAATGATAATAGTGCTTATAAAGCAGTAGAAGATAATTATTCCGCTGCTTATGGTAGTGCCTATAAAGCAGTAGAAGATAGTTATTCCGCTGCTCGTGCTAATGCGTATAAAGCAGTAGAAGATGATGATGTTCGTTATAACGATTTATAATATTGCATATAAAAAATATATTTTATTTAATAAGTATTAAATTAAAAGCCTTAAATAAAAATTAAGGCTTTTTTTTAATTCAATATTATATATCATAAAATATGTTATGAAATTAGATTTATTCATTTTTACATATTTTAATATATATGCTGAACTAATGTTTTTTTAGATTATTTAACATTATAAATTTGGTGGTCTCAAATTAAAACAGTATCTTTGTAGTATAAAAATAAATAATAACAAATATGAAAAAAATATATCATACAAATTTAATAAGACCAAACAAAGAGGGAATTGTTAAATATACAACACCGCATATTCATTATGTAGTATACATTAAAAATAATAAAAAAAATATTATAGCAATTAAAAATTTTAAAAATAAAATCGAAGCTGAAGAATTCTATAAAAATTATAATATTAATTAATAAATAATAATACCTACCCCCTATACCTCTATGTATCCCCCCTCCCCAGGGGAATACCCTATAGCACCCCTTGTTTTGGGCAACTGTTATCCAAATAAATTATTTAAAATTTTTTTCAAAAAAAAATATGATATTATAAAAATGAGGTTTATAAAAATTTTTAAAAAAAAAATATGATATTATAAAAATAGGATTA
>Ga0078972_1007955_pt1 | contig 22862 bp, 19 predicted proteins | sample YelNatPaOPGAMG01_FD_67568 | JGI IMG/M metagenome (GOLD analysis project Ga0078972, IMG submission 67568) | Hot spring thermophilic microbial communities from Obsidian Pool, Yellowstone National Park, USA - OP-RAMG-01 (SPADES assembly) (version 2) | ecosystem: Environmental > Aquatic > Thermal...
AGAATTTTTTGTTTTTCTGTTCTACTGCATTACCTACTAGTTTAATCTGAACCATGTGGGATATAAAGAGCTATTCCAAAATTAGGATATGGCGCCGTAGCGTGTTTAATCTGAACCATGTGGGATATAAAGTCAGCCCAGAAAATTTTGCCTTCATTGCTTCCTAGTTTAATCTGAACCATGTGGGATATAAAGGTTAGAACACAGGGTGGAGTACCTGTTGTGGCTTCGGTTTAATCTGAACCATGTGGGATATAAAGAAAAGAACCAACCTGCAACCCCTACAGACTATTGGTTTAATCTGAACCATGTGGGATATAAAGATTCCTTTTACCCCGCAAGCAAAACAGCCGTATTTAGGTTTAATCTGAACCATGTGGGATATAAAGTTTTACTTCGCTTAATGTTTTCAAGAGTCTTATATACTGTTTAATCTGAACCATGTGGGATATAAAGGTAAGTATTGACTATGATAAGGTGTACAGAGAGGTGTTTAATCTGAACCATGTGGGATATAAAGCTGCACTTGTATTGAAATCAAAAATTAAATCTGCTGGTTTAATCTGAACCATGTGGGATATAAAGTATACAGGCAAGATTAGATATTGCATAATCAAGTGAGGTTTAATCTGAACCATGTGGGATATAAAGTTAGATCAAGACCGCCCTACTGCCCTATCAGAAGATGTGTTTAATCTGAACCATGTGGGATATAAAGTAATTTGCCCTGATTGAATAGTTTTGACAGGCTTGGTTTAATCTGAACCATGTGGGATATAAAGATAATTTTTTGGTTATTGACTTTGTAATTATGACCGTTTTAATCTGAACCATGTGGGATATAAAGTTTTTTATTTTCTCCCATTTTCCTGATTTTGTATTAAGTTTAATCTGAACCATATGGGAATCTTGTTATTTTTTGTTTTTTGATCAGGGATAAATGGGGGTGTGCAGTGGCGATATCAATGATAATTTTTTCACTTTGAGTGTGGGTGCGTCCTGTCGTATATCTGCATTAGATGTTCAATGGATGCACTTGTATATCTCTGAGTGGTTGAGAGGGATGCGTGTCCTAAGAGCTCCTGTATAAATCTTATGTCTGCGCCAGAGCCCAGAAGGTGTGTCGCAAAGGAGTGTCTCAGGACATGGGGACTCACATTCTTGTTAATTGCACATTTATAAAGATACTTCTTCACTATCCTCGCAACTGAGCGAGTAGTGATTCTTCCACCATTCTTATTTAAAAAGAGTGCCTCTGTCTCTGTTTTCAAGAGTTCACCTCTCCTCTTTAGGTATTCATCTATTGCCTGTACTGCGTAGCTGCCAATGGGGAGGATCCTCTCCTTCCCGCCTTTGCCGATAACCCTCAGAGTTGCGTTTATGAGGTCTATGTCAGAGAGGTTTATGGATACGAGCTCTGAGACTCTGACTCCCGAACTGTACATCAATTCAACCATCGCCCTGTCTCTGAGGTCGAGGACCTCATTCCCATCGATGGAATGGATCAGTGCCAGAACTTCATCTATGCTGATTGATTTTGGGAGGGACTTTTCGGTCTTTGGGGAGGAGATTATCTCAGCAGGGTTTGCAGATATGATGCCCCGCTTTTGCATAAATTTATAGAGTGTTTTGATCGCCGATAGCCTCCTCTGATTACTGGAGGCCTTGTTGAGTTTGAACCGGGATGCCAAAAAACCTCTGATATCCACAGGTTCGAGCCTTTCGAGCATAGATGCCTCGGAGATATCAATATTCTTCTCTCTCAGGTATTCAAAGAATATGGTTATGTCAGAGAGATAGTTCCTCAGGGTATGCTCCGAATATCCCCTCTCCACTCTGAGGTAGTCTGCAAACGCCTTTTGCAACTCTTCGAGGTTCATTTGTACTCTGCATCGAGTATCTCAATTTTGACCTTATTCAAAAAATTGAGGGCAGATGTTGAGGCGCCGCGCAGCTCAGAGGGCTCTCCAATCCCCGTCCAGAGTCTTATATGAGTTGGGTTTACGGCCTCTTCATTTAATGTAGGGTCGATAGAGTACCACTCACCGGCCCAGTAGTCCAGCCACGAGTGAAAGCCAAACTTTCCATCCACATAGACCAGCCCCATAACAAGTCTGGTAGGGATCCCGAGGGATTTTAAGAGTGCCGATGTGAGTACTGAATACTCCGTACAATCCCCGACCCTCTGCTCAAGGACCTCCAGGGCAGAGAGATAACCCTTCGAGAGAGATGCCCCTTTTATATACTGTCCTACCCTGTCAGAGACCTTTATCGCCGTGTCTATTATGTCAGTCTCATCTCCTGCAAATTTCTGTGCCAGTTCCATAATCTTCTCTGAATTGGATTGTTCGTATCTGGTGGGTTGTATATACTTTGAGAGCCTCTCGTCCTTTACAGGGAATGTCATCTTTTTGTCTATGTCTGGTCTGATCCTCTTTATCTGTAGTGTGATGGACTTCCCCTCCCGCTTTAGTACCTTTTGGTACTCGTCCTCTATAATGTCAGGTAGTTGCATTGAATCGAATGTGAGTCTTACAGTCAGCCTCTCGAGCCTGTTTATAGATTTTATCTGTTTGTCAGGTTTTATGAGAGACTGCTCAAATATATCCACAGGTGAGAAACCCTCTTCGGCCTTCTTTTTGTCAGTCCTGAGGAAGATGGCATTCATAGTCGGTATGATTACGCAGACGGGCCAGCCTGAGGAGTCCCTCAACTCCACATTCTTTATACCTGCCACAACGGTTGTCGTCTTGTAAACAGAATTTGGACAGGCATCTACGGGCTCGAACTTATCCACCTGTGTGGTCCCCTCTACCACATCTGTATCTGCCTCCATAATCAAAGGCCTCTTTGCAGAGAATCCCTCCTGAAGATTCCTCCTTATGAATATCTCAAAGGCATTGGAGAATATGGCGTCATCCGGTACCTCTACATCCTTTGTGGTTTTGGTGCCACCGATGTCGATCTCGAGGTGGAGTATCTTTTTGTTCTTCTCCCTTTTTACTATACCCATAATGTTCCTCTTCTCCCCGCCCTCGTTAGACTCGTACCAGTAGCCAGCGGGTTCAAGGTCCTTTTGATTGGATAGGGTACGACTCTTGCTATAGGTCTTCATCTCGGTGCCCCCTCTCAAAAACCTCGCCTCCATCTCCTCCTCTATTACATAATATTCCTTCCCCTTGAAATTCCCGATATATGTCTCAAGTCTCACCTTCCCTACCTTGTTCTTGTCAAATAGCAGGTCGTAGTATTCCTCTGAGAGTACCTTCACCTTCTTGAGTGCCTCTTCAGCAAAAGAGATACTGGATATAAAGACAAGTAAGAAGAAAACTACAAATCTCTTACTCATATCCTTCTCCTGCGTAAATAGTTGATAATTTTATACGATATAAAGACGCACAATACAAGCAGAATTACACCTTCGAAGTAATACGATAAAAACCCCTTTATGGCATCAAAGTTCCTTCCCACAATTATGGAAACTGCTGTGATCATTGCGTTGAAGAGGATGGCGGAGATTATGGCCCCGCTCAGTGATACTACCAGACTCACGCGGGAGTATCCCGCTGCAAGAACAATCGGCCCTCTCAAAACTGGTATGAACCTGTTGATGGCGATTATTAAGAAACCATACCTGTTGACAAGATCTATTCCTCTCTCTAATTTGCCGTAAGAATCTCTATAAAACCTGCCCAGAAGATCTCCGAGTTTATTTGTGTCGTATTTTTTTCTTATGTATCTTCCCAGTAATAAGACTGACAGGGCGCCGAGGGTTCCACCCACAATAGATGATGCGAATATGAGGGATATGGAGTAACCACCATATACAGCCATAAAGATACCGAATGCCAGGGACAGGTCGCCGGGTACCATAGGCAGAATATACTCTAAAAACGAGAAAAGGAATACAAAGACGCTGAGTCCTCTCTCATCTGTATTCCTGATTATCTCCTCAAAAAAATCCATCCCCCATTTTATAGATTTGAAGGAGTAAAAAGGCAATAAGATATTGCTTGCTGGCTTTTGTCGTAGAGAATTTTGGTCAAAAATAAAAAAGGCAGGCTTTTGGGCCTGCCTTAATCTCTAATTTACAACTATCGATCAATTAATATTCGTCATACCCCCCGTAGCCGCCTGGCATTCCGCCTGGCATCTTGGAGTCCTTCTTCTCGGGCTTCTCTGTGATCATACAGGTGGTTGTGAGCATAAGTCCAGCGACAGAGGCAGCGTTCTGGAGGGCAATCCTGACGACCTTCTTCGGGTCGATCACACCATCCTCTACGAGATCAGTGTACTTTTCGGTAGCGGCGTTATAACCGTAGTTGCCCTCGTGCTTCTTCACCTCTTCGACCACGATGGTACCATCCAGGCCGGCGTTGTTGGCGATCCATCTCATAGGCTCTTCGAGGGCCTTCTTGAGTATCTGGATACCAACCTTATACTCCTCGGGTACCTTAGCCTTATCCAGGGCCTTCTGACATCTGAGCAACGCCACGCCACCACCCGGGACTATCCCCTCTTCTACTGCCGCCCTTGTTGCATGCAGGGCGTCCTCTACCCTTGCCTTCTTCTCCTTCATCTCAGCCTCAGTTACCGCACCCACTCTGATCACGGCTACACCACCGGAGAGCTTCGCCAGTCTCTCCTGGAGCTTCTCTCTGTCATAGTCGGATGTGGTCTCTTTTATCTGAGCCTTTATCGTCTCTATTCTCCCCTTTATCTCTGAGGTCTTACCGGCTCCCTCAACGATGGTGGTGTTCTCTTTATCCACTATAACCTTCTTTGCCCTTCCAAGGTCTTCAAGTTTCAGTTTCTCGAGCTGTATTCCGAGCTCCTCGGCTATCATCTTGCCACCTGTGAGAATGGCTATATCCTCGAGCATTGCCTTTCTCCTGTCGCCGAAGCCAGGAGCCTTGACGGCACAGCACTGCAGGGTACCTCTCAGCTTGTTTACTACCAGAGTGGCCAGTGCCTCACCCTCTACATCCTCAGCGATGATGAGCAAGGGCTTACCGGACCTTGCCACTGCCTCAAGGATGGGGATCAGGTCCTTCATTGCAGAGAGCTTCTTCTCGTGAATCAGTATGTATGGATCCTCGAGGACTGCCTCCATCTTCTCTGGATTCGTCACGAAGTATGGAGATATGAAGCCCCTGTCGAACTGCATTCCCTCGACATGCTCCAGTACGGTCTCAATACCCTTTGCCTCTTCTACGGTGATGACACCCTCTTTCCCGACCTTGTCCATCGCATCGGCTATGATCTTACCTATAGCCTCATCGCCATTAGCAGAGATGGTACCTACATGGCTTATCTCCTTCTTGTCCCTGCACTCCTTTGCCATCTTAGCGAGCTCTTCTACAACAATCTCCACTCCCTTGTCGATTCCACGTTTAATATCCATAGGATTGTGTCCCGCCGCTACATACTTCAGACCCTCTTTGAAGATGGAGTGGGCAAGGACGGTTGCGGTAGTGGTTCCGTCACCAGCCACATCGCTTGTCTTGCTGGCAACCTCCTTCACCATCTGGGCACCCATATTCTGCCACTTGTTCTCCAGTTCTATCTCCTTTGCAACGGTGACACCATCCTTGGTGACCTGTGGAGACCCGAAGGACTTGTCTATAATCACATTCCTCCCTCTGGGTCCAAGGGTGCTTCTGACGGCCTCTGTCAGAATAGTGACACCCTTTAGTAATTCCTGCATTGCATCATCGCCAAAAATAATCATCTTTGCTGACATATCCAATCCTCCTTGTTGTTATTTTTCGATTATTCCCAGAATCTCTGATTCCTGCATAATAAGGTACTCTTTACCATCTACTTTAATCTCGTTGCCTGCGTACTTTGAGAAGAGCACAATGTCCCCCTCTTTCACATCCAATGGGATCAACTTCCCATCCTCAGTCTTCTTCCCGTTACCCACTGCTACCACCTTCCCCTGAATTGGTTTCTCCTTAGCGGTATCAGGGATTATAATACCGCCCTTTGTCTTCTCCTCTTCGGAGAGTCTCTCTACCAGAATTCTGTCGTGTAGTGGCTTAATCTTCATCGCTAAAACCTCCTTCTATGGTTTTGATAAATAAGACTCTTATAAAGCCTTACTAACCAAATTAGCGTACCAAAAGTAATCACTGTATCACAATGTGTCAAGACCCCCACAATACGAGGAAAAAATGAGCCGTCTATTGCGAAAAAACTTTGTGATTTCAAATAGTTAGATAAAGATACGAATACAATGAGATCCAGAAAGGCAAAAAATAGGTGGTCACACATCAAAGTATATAGTTCTATCAGATGATGTAAAGGGATAGATACAAACCTACTCAACTAATGATGTCTGCGCCACCGGCACAGGTTCACTTTTGGAGCAAGAAGAGACTTTACACTAAAGCCCAGAAAAAGGTGGGATAAAATGGCGACGCCCAGAATCGAACTGGGGACGCGCGGATTATGAGACCGCTGCTCTACCGACTGAGCTACGCCGCCATACGGAGATTTGATTTGTTAGAATAAAATTTCTGTATTGTCAAATCTAAAAACCAGTGTGTTATTCGAACTAAAATTGGAGTCCAGTTTTAAGATTTAAATCCTCAAGTAAAGATGAAAAGTGGACTTTCAGATTGTTAAAAAGGCACAATATCTTTCATGTATATGTCAGCCCTGTGTATTCTCCTGAAAATAGAAGAAAAGATAAAATAGAAGGGTCTGTAAGAAATAGTAATAGCCCGGGTGAACTGAACGATTTACCAGTATAATGAGAGCGAGTGTAATTATGGAGAGTTTAAGCCCTTTTAATGGTAAATCCCTGTTCTCCCTTAGAAGTCTGTATGCCGAAAATAAAACACCTATTACAAGAAGAATAATGAACCCATAAGTAACTCCCCTTCCCAGCATAATATCAGTAAAGTACCAGATAGAATGAAATGGGCCAGGGTTACCCTGATACAGGAAAATATCGCGCACTGGATTAGTCCTAAGAGATGGCGGGGCGAGGGAGGACATATAGAACCAGTAACCAAATCCCACAACTGCAAACAATATGGACGAAATCAAGAATCGTCTCCTCTTTTCAGTTTCAAAAAATAGGGCAAATTGAGGGAATAATACGATTGGGTATATCTTCATCAGGGAAGAGCAGACAAAGGAAAGAGATGATATAACGGGTTTTTTCAAGAGATAAATGCCGAATAGAAAAATCGCAGTCTGGGGAAGTTCATTGGCATTGACCGAGAGTATCAGGGAATCGAGAGGGTTCAGGAGATAGATTAGAGCAGCCACGAGACCGAACTTTTTGAAAGATCTAATCAAGATAAAAAGTATGAGCCCTTCATAGAACAGTGCACCCGAAAAGGCAGTTGCAACAGAGAGTGACACATCTGATACAGATGTCCACGGGGTTAATGCATCTCCCCACAAAAAGTATTTTGTGATGTGAGCCAGTGGAACAAAAGGTAGATATGCCAGATATAACATTGGACCATATCGCGCCCCGATAGAGACAACCCCCCAGTAGTCCTCGAACATTGAGCTCCCTCGTGCATAGAGAATCCCACCAATACCAGAAAATATACCGGAGTCAGTGGGCCTCGAGCCAAAAATGAGAATTGCCCTTACAATGAACGCAACAACTATCAGAATCCAGAGAACTCTCCTGTTTTTATAAACACTATTCTCCGAGAACTCTACCCTGTCAAAACCAGCAAGAACGATAACAACAGCAGATATTACACCCAGAATGTACATTAGGTGTCCTATGAATACACCGCCTACAAAGGGATGATTATTTCTGTAATAGATATTTAACACTGGCATAAGGGTAAAGATGTAAAGCAGTAGATTCTTGTACCTTCCCAATCTGATGAATGGCACAAATAGCAGAAGGGAGATGAGTGAGAGTATCAATATTGCAGAGAATGTATTGAATACACCGCCATAGTGAATTAAGGGATCGGTCTCCACCTTTCCGATTATAATACTCTGCATAAAGCTACTTACTCCCGATGAGTCTTGATACCCTCTCTGCTATAAGATTTGCAATCAATCTATACCCTTCTTTATTATAATGCATATCCCCCTTCACAAGATGCCTCTGGTCGAGCTCCTCTCTCAGCTCCACGAGTGTATCTATCACCTCGAATCCGCTCTCCTTTGCAATGAGCATCGCCTCGGTCTCATACCCTGCTATCTCCTCGGGGTATGGATTCTGATTGTCATACAGAGTTAGAGATGGGATCAATACGAATATCCCCCTTTTCCCGGCATTTTGGATCTCCCTCCCGAGTTGAGTGAGCATACCTTTTGCACATCTGTATCTCAGTGAATCCGCCCTTCGCATCTTGTGAATCATATAAGAAATAGGGGTTATGGGGCTATGAATCTCAAGCCTGGTTTTGAGTATATCATAATATGTATATATAAACTCAACAAGTCTAGATTTAAATATAAAGGATATCTTACTCTCAAGCGGAGAGAAGTATTCCTGGCACACAATGTAAGGATTCAAGAGGTTGTTGTAGTAATAATACGGCGTAAAATCGTCTATAAAGAAGTTCAGGATTACAAAATCATAATCTCTGTTCTTTACCAGTTTTGTAAATATCACATACTCTTCTATAGTAGATAGTCCCGATATACCATAGTTGTCCACATACACATCTGATCTCTTGAGGTTCTCTCTTAAGATCTCCTGCAATTGATATGAGCTGGTCTCGTCTTCTGCGACCTTCGAACCATAAGTGAACGAATCCCCGAGCATCGCTATCTTAATCCCATAGGCATTTGCATCTCTATTCTGATTTCTGTATTTGAAGTTCAGAAGCGAATCCTCATCCACATAAAAGGAGTGAAAGGATAACCTCAAAACAATCTCTGCAAATATCAGTAACACAACAGATGCTATAATTATCTTTATCCCTGTTCTCACCTTATCTCCATATTCTGTAAGACCCACTTCATCTTATTGTAATTCATAAGGTACAATCTTATCTCGTAAACACCGCCAGAAAAATCCTTCTTCCTGTAGGGGATTTCAAAATATTCATCTGTCGAAACCTCGACCCTTGCTGTACATTTTATATCCCCCAGTATAATCTGTCTTGCATAAATAGAATCTTTACTGCTCAATACCAGCAGGAAGAACCCATCTCCATAAACCTTATCCAGATAAAGATCGATCTTACTATCCTTTTCAATGTTATAGCTGCCAAGAGATATACCCGAATAAGGTGTTAGATTCTCAGTAGAGTAGAACTTCTTCAGAGGAATGGTCTCTTTCTCAATAATTACCATCCCATTTTTTTTACTAATCTTTGTAGATTCATTCAGCGAGCTGATCTTCTCGATACCCTCGACGCTAAAACTACTCTTATAATTACAGACCTCTTCATAATCAATTCTTTTCCCCTCAGGTATCGTGAAGAATGGCCAGTTTAGTATAAGGGCATTCTCGTCCTCTGTACAACCCAGGGGGACATCCTTGAAACCGAATAGAAATATAAGATAATATAAAAGTTCTATCGACATCTCTTAAAAAACTCCTTCAAGTATCTCTCTCCTTTCTTGATATCCAGAAATATTTTAAAACCCGAGATAAGGGAAATATCATAATATCTCTTCATATTCCAGATATAAGTTATTCTGTGAAGAATCCTGTATATGAAGTTGAGCCTCATTCTCAACAACCACTTAATAGTCCTAATCTTCAGTCTGGTCTTGACGAGAAACGGAAAGAGGAGAAAGAGCCTTTCGAATTGCTCCGGGTGTTCTACCTTTATTATCGGGGTCTCGGGCCTTTTGTCCATCTCACTGGCAATGCCCTCTGAGTCTAAGAGCCCGTCATCGATTGCTGTATCTGTTAGCGGCAGACCCTCGAAAGGAATAGATATATTGCACTGTGTTATACCAACCCTCATCTCCCTGTTCAACTCCAGGGTCATCAGGGCATCATCGATACTCTCCTTTGGAAGGGCAATCATATTGTAGGTGTAGATCTCGATACCATATTTATGCAAAAGCCCTGCTACCCTCTTTATCTCATCGTTGGAGAACCTCTTGTTCAGGACAGATTTTCTTATCTCTTCATTGCCGGATTCAAGCCCGATTCCCACACCTCTCAACCCCGCCTCCTTGAGTAGTCTTACTACATCCTCATCAATAATAGAGGCGGTGAGGTTACACTGAAAGGGTATACCTATCCTCTTGGGATAAATATCATAGAATTTGGTTATCCACTCTTTATTCGTAAAAAAGATGTCGTCGGAGAAGTGAACAGTATTTACAACAGAGACACTTCTCAATCTCTCGATCTCCTCGCAGACCCTCTCTACCGAGTGCTTGCGAACATATTTTCCCTTATTGTGATACATATCCCTGAATCTTCTGGTAAAACAGAAGTTACAGGAGTATGGACAACCCCTGCCGCTAATGAATCTCTTGACGGTGAGATTCCTAAACGAATTATACTTCAGGTATAGACCTCTATCTGGCAGAGGGAGTCTATCGATATCCTCCACAAGCGGTCTCAACTCATTTACTATCAGCTCATTATCTCTCTTGAAGACCAGATTCTTAATACCATCGATGCTACTCTTGCTTTCGATAGAGTTGACAAGTTCTACTACCGCCTCCTCCCCTTCACCAATTATCCCAAAATCTATAAAACCCTTATTTACAAATTTTGGCTCAAGGGTTATAAATGGACCACCCGCAACAATCTTTATATCTGGAAATCTGCTCTTGATATATCCGCCCAACCTTTCGTAAAACCTCTGCTTTGTAACAACTATGGAGAAGGCAATGATGTCGGGTGAAAACTCTCTTATCCTCGAATCTATATCCCTCTCCAGTGAGAGAATGAATAATTCAGTATTGTGCCCCGCCTCTTTCAAAACGGCAGAGACATAGGCTACTCCTATAGATTCCGAATCGATCGTATCCTGTAAGAATAATATCCTCATCCTGTCTCAGATGTACCCCTCTTCTTGAGCAACATAATATTCCTTATATAAATTATCAGACCACCACCCTGCCCTATTATGAATACGATATCCTCTCTATGAACGGCATATACAAAGAGGGTTATACCACCTAAGAGGCTCAAATACCAGAAGATATCGGGGATAGTACTCCTCTTCTTCACCTCACTCACTATCCACTGAATAAAGAACCTCAGAAAGAAGAACACCTGCCCCAAAAGGCCAAATACGAGCCAGAAATCAAGATTTATGTTTTTCATACAGCTCTCCATCTACTCTTTACAATATATCACGGCCCCACCAATCTCGCTCACATCCTTATAATCCTTTAGAATCTCTGAAAATTCGGGGATGAGTGATGTAAGATTCTCTTCGGAAGCATTATTGAATCTCGAGACATCCACTATGCACCTTGGTGGGTCATTTTGAGTAATATCATCTACTATCCTGAGTATTACCTCTGGCCTGTCTATCCAGGGGAGGAAGAAGAAATACTTCGAGGAGGGTCTCCTGTGTGAGAGACAGTAAATATTCGCCTCGTGAGGACCCACCCAGATGCTATCCCTTTCATCAGTACGGGATTGTATATATGAACTTATAAGGGACAAGTTGTCATACCTCTGAGCCACAATATCCCTGTAAAAATAGATAGAGAGTATGGATAAGATTACCATCACTATATAGAAATTTTTTACTCCCTCTATGACTGATTCCCTTGATATTATCAGAATGAGAATCGTGAAGAATGGGAGGAGTTTGAAGGCATCCATTCTCACAAGCCCCTGAGGTAGAAGACTCAGCAGAAGCAAGACCTGCACAAAGGAGAGATTCTTCTTGAAAAAATTGTATAACATAAATACAGACAATAAACACAGCAGAATAAACTGATAATATTCGTTCGGGTAGGGAAGTCTGAAATAGCTCCTGCTCCTGTACCTGGTCAGAAGAAACTCCATATTCTCCACAAATGGAATGAGTGAACCTGAGATGAGTAGAGCAGCGACTATAACAATCAAACCGACAAACATCCCCTTGAAGAACTGCCTCCTGACACTATAACTGAATAGAGCAAATATGGAGATGACAAGAATAAACAGAATAAACGGTTGCTTTATAAAGAAGAGAGTAATAGTCAGAAATCCGCACAGGATATTCATCTTACTCATTCTATTCAAGGAGAGTTGCCAGATAATAAAGAGTATGAGCGGAAGTGCCAGTATCTCCGAAGTATAATTGAAGGACTGGAATAGAGGTGCGGTAATAATGAAATATACAGTAATTGCAAATGCCTTGAGTTTTGAGAGCCCATTGAGTTTCAATAAGTGATACAGAATAAGTGTAGCCAGTCCAAAGGATATGGCTGAGATTATTCGCAGAATAAGTATTGGATTCTGATTCAGGTTGATGAATGGGGCTAATAGGAAATAAGGGATTGGTGCCTTTTCATTATAAACATCCCTGTAGAGGACCATCTTCTGAGAGATTGCCTGTGCAATAGTACAGTAAGAGCCCTCATCTGTAAAGGGTCTCTTGTCTACAAAGATATAGAATTGTACAAGCAAGAGGATGAGAACTAAAAAAATCAGTGGAATTTCCTTGATGCTGTTCATCTCTCGACTATCTCTTTGCAGGATACCAAATACGCCTCCGGCGAGATATGGTGTCTGAGTTGCAAAGGCAGCTTCGTTAATACAAAATCTCTATTCTTATTATTCCTCTCCACAAAGGAGTAATACGGCTCTCGTCTGAGAGCGAGAAATTCATTAGAATAATAATACTCCTCAACGAGTATGTAGGCACTATCTCCATTATTTCTGCACCAATCCTTCACCAAATCAATATTCTCTGCATAGTATACAGACAGAACAATATATGCCATCTCGGTTGGCATAATCTTCTCCTTCGAACCCCTTATGGGATTCCCATTTGTAACCCTTATCTGCTCGTCAATTATGGTAGAATACTTGTCTGTGTGAGTTACTATCCAGTTTGCTGTGAGCGGGTGTGAGAGAATCAGGCTCCCGAAAGGCATACTGGATACCCTTTCGATTACATATCTATCGACAGGGGATACGAGTTTCATATTCGGGAAGAAGAGAATGCCAATCATACAAAAAAGGAGAATTATTGTATTCTTAGCCTTAGATGTGTTCTCCTTAAATGCAGTATAAATCACAGAGGCCCCCAAAAAGGGAAGGATTATTGCATAAGCCCTCTGCAACTGCCTCCCCGGCTCGTGAACCCCAAAACCGAATTTGTATGATAATAGATGAGTTACGATGAAGGATAGAACAGAGGAGATGGCAACAAGAAAGAGAACCTTGTGCAACTTGATCATCTGAGTATTCAAAACACCTATTACAAAGTAGGAAGAGAGCAAGAAGAAGCCCCACTTGAATATATACGACTTATCTACATACTCCTTCTCCGTCAGTGCAAGGATATAAAAGACTACAAGGGTAGATACCGTAAGTAAATCTACTCTATTCGAATACTTAGTAAAGAGCCTGCGAAGAATCCCGGTAGTTGATACAATTATTAAAAATAACGCTATTATATTTCGCAGATGGTTGTTCAATGTCCACTGATGCAACAGATTGAAGTTGAGCCAGTCTATAATGTTACTACCCTTTGATATCCCGAAGAGGAGATAAAGGTCTGAGGAGATAGGTAGATTAAAAGCGGCACTTTTAGAGAGAAATCTATCACCCACCTCAGGGGGGCTGAACTTTGTGAGGTCGATATTATAAAGCATCGGAAGAAGTCCAACGAGACCTCCTGCTATCGGGACAATTGCCTTTAAGATACTCTTTGGGCCATCTATTAAAAAACGGAGTAGAATCGAAAGGAAAAAGAGAGGAAGGAGAATGGGATAGACAAGGGCGGTGAAGAATGTCAGCATAGTAAGTTTTGGGACACTCCTCTCTTTTAAGTAAAGGGCAAGTAGTGGAACGAGGATATAAGAAAAGGACCTTGCAAGGCCTGAATATATCTCTGAAGAAGAGACCCCATAGAATACGATGACGAAGGCAATCCATTTAGAGCAGTGTTTCTGGAAATACTGGTTAAAGAAACGGGTTATCAAAGGGTATGAAAGGAATAACACTATAATACCAATCAGTTTATTTGCCCATTCGAGGGGGTATCTGACACTAAAGAGCCTTCCCAGATTCATAAGAACTGCATAGATTATCCTGATCAGAGGCGGGACTATCTCATTGAAGATAAATTTCTCCCAACCATAACTCTTCGAATAGTCGTATCCGATGAATCTGTTCAGTGACCCATAGAGCCAGAAGTCATCTACTACCCTGAAATAGTTAGAAAATAGACCGAAGAAGACATATAGGAAGAGAATCAGAAATAGGATATCCGGATAGAAGGAGAATCTCCGCACATCTGCATCGGGGCTGAATCTCTTGTATTTCAACCACCTTACACCTATCACATCAACCAGCACATCTGGGAGTCTATTGAGTATCCCGAATTTTGCCTGACCACCCGCCCTATTCCTGTGGGTTACCGGGAGCTCCACGAGTTTGAGATTATTCATAAGGGCAAATGATGGTATGAATCTGTGAAATCCGTCGAAATTATAGAGAATTTTATCTCTAATACTACTCTTGAAAGCCTTGAGAGTACAGGTAGAATCACGGATATCGTCTTTTAAGATCCACCTCTTTATCGTATTTGCAATCTTCGAACTTATGATCCTTACGATATTGTCGTTTCTCTTTACACGATACCCCGTTACTATATCTGCATCCTCTTTTATCAGAGCATCCACGAATCGGGGTACATCCTCGAGAGAGAACTGCAGGTCGGCATCCATTGTAATAATGATATCCCCCACTGCCTCTCTTATGCCGGTATAGAGTGCAGAGGAGAGTCCAAGATGCTGTGTAGATATAATCCTCTTGTTCGGAATATCCTGGGATTCTAATATTCTTCGGGTATTATCCGTACTCCCGTCATCTATGAATAAGAACTCCACTTCCCCGTATATTTTTAATGCTTCTGAATTTCTTCTTATATCATCAGATACTGATTTTATTATCTGCTCTTCGTTGTATACGGGGAGTACAACCGATAGACGCATTAAGCATTTTACTCTTTACTTATTAATAACATTTTCTGTTATTAATTTCATCACATGTGGATTCACTTATACAGCACATAAGTTCTATGGAGATCTTACCGTATGGATCATTACATCCTCTTAAACAATCTTCTTTGGTGCACTCTCCCGCCTCTGGGGGACACCAGAGCTGAGTACATTCGTGAAATTTATCGCATACATTTTCACAATTATAAGAGGCAGTCTCTGTAATACAGAGCTTCTCTCCCGCATCCACCACAATTGAGTCGAATCCCACATCACTGTTTGCTGCATTTACGCATAATATTACTCCATCACAGTCGTTATTCTTGGAAGCGTTATAGATACAGTTTGCCAGGTCGTAATTTGGCTCCCCCGATTTCAGAGTAGTTGCGCAGGATTCCAGAGAGCCACCGAGGTTCTTGTTGAAGACATCGGCTGGCAGACACTGTTGAAAGACCTTACACATCTGCGCAACGATATAATCCAAAAGTAAGGATTTATATGTATCACAATCCCCATTTGCATCGAGGAGTTGCTGAACGAGGGAATCATCGAATTTGTCTATAGTCTTTATACAGGAACTCCTATCAGACCCGATGAACGGTGGATATGAATTGTTATAGCACTTGGGGAGCTTTGGACATATCTGGGTGGATGGCTTTATATATACATCTCCGCCCCCCTCCTCGGTAGTATTATTGTTACTCGAACAGAATGCGAAGACATACAACAGGGTTGCAACAAAGGCTATTGCGATAAAGGGGAAAATAAATCTCTTCATAGATAAAACCTCCGATTAGTAGATTACTTATACCACATTATATTGATATTGTAAATATTTTGACATTGCTCAACAATTAATAATATGATAATCAGGAGAATCATTATGTCTATCTCAGCGTTCATACGATTGACAAGACCACTGCACATAATAAAAAATATATCCGTCTTTCTCCCCGCCTTCTTCTATGGGGTTATCACCGAATGGAGACTATTTCACAACCTCGTACCAACATTTATAGCATTCTATATAGCCTCTTGTATAGTGTATATCTTAAACGACATATTCGACAGAAAGGAAGACGCCCTTCATCCACTCAAGAAGACCCGACCGCTTGCATCGGGCAAGATTACGATAAGATCTGCCCTAATAATGATTATTTTCCTCTCTATATTACTCCTGTTGTTCTGCATAATCTCTTTGAGAGCCAGTATAAATGTCTTGATTCTATTCTATATCATATTGAACATACTTTACAGCTCGTTCTTCAAGAAGGTAATAATACTCGATGCAATAACTGTCTCAGCTGGTTTCATATTGCGGATTGTAGCAGGATTCGTGAGCATTGGATATAATACGAATTACTACCTTGTAATATGGATATTCCTCCTCGCCATAATAATAGCCCTTGCAAAGAGGATTAGAAGATTTCCCCAAACAGATAGAGATACCTCCGAAACCACAATAGTCGAACAGACATACACCATCCTCTCACCCATTGTTGTAATAGTCTATTATCTCTTTGTATCCTCACTCAAATCCACATATCTACTGATTAGCACTGTGCTTTTGCAGATTGGACTGATACGATTCGTCTATTACCTCTTTTACGAAAACGATTATCACTCCCCATTCGAGATACTCTTTCTGGACAGAAAGATGCAGACAATAATTCTATCATATATAATCTTTATGTTATTTTTCATTTACTTAATAGATTGAGGAGCTTTTTGAGTTTTTCTTTCATTACTAAAGCAGAATTTCGAGTATAATCTTTGATATATGTAAACCAGGCTCTATCTCTGAATTTGAATATGGAAATCAAAAAGAGCACTATCCTTATATTATATGGCAAGAAATCGAATACCCTATTGTATTGCGTCCACAATCGTCGAACTAATCCTTTCGGTAAAGCACCTATCGAGGCGAAAAGAATTTCATACTTTTCGTAGATCTTTTTTCTGCTGAGATCTTCTATACCTCCTCCACTCAAATATGTTTTTATCTCTCCCCTCTCTCCTCTTAACTCAATATCCTCCTTGCTGGCAGGCAAGGTGTTATACCTATCTGCTATATCAATGATTGAAGTCTTTGGAAAATATGTAAGCCAGTAGGAGTTAATCATATTCAGATACTTGTGATTCATATAAAATGTAGCTGCGTTTTCGAGATCATCCAGAGTCTCGTTCGGTAAACCCAGAATATGGTCTGCACTATACGGTACTTTGTTTCTATCCAGAATATCGAAGCATCTTTCAACTATATCATTCGTTTCATTTCTTCTCAGAATTTCAATCTTTGTTTTATTGTTGAGAGATTGTATACCAAGCTTAATCCTGTAACATCCGCTATTCTTCAAATGAATCGCTATCTCCTCATTAATAAATGCCGGGTGAGTAATAATCAAATAGGGTAGATTTATCAACCTTCTATATTCCTTCAAGAAATTCAATGTCCATTGTCTATTATAAGTAAATATATCATCATTAAAATGAATTGATTTTGGATTATAATGCTTTTTAGCATATAACAATTCTGAGATCACATTATCGACAGTTCGCTGTCTTACATACCTGCCAGTATATAGTTTCTTCAAATAATCGTGACAGCAATAAGTACACCTGAATGCACAACCCCTCGAACACATCGTACGGTATGTCCCATTCTGGATGGAAAGATAATCCACAAAGAGACTCTTATCAGGGAATGGCAGTTCATTTATATCCTCTATTAATACAGGAGGCAAACCTCTCACTATCTCACCATTTGCTGACTTTGCGAATATTCCACTGATCCCCCTTACCTCCTCCCCGTTTAGAATGACTTTTATAAGGTGAAAAAGTGAATATTCTCCCTCACCCTGAATAACATAATCCACACAATCTTCTTTAATAACTACTTCTGGAACTATGGAAGGATGTATTCCTCCAAAAACGATCGGTATTTTATTGTTTATCTCCTTTATCTTTCTTGCTACCCTCAAAGCCCATTTGTAATTTGTGCTCATACTCGATATTCCAACCATATCGGGCTTCTTAGACACAACTTCCTCGGCTATATCATCTGTTATAGAGAAAATACGGGAGAGTAATGGCCAGTCAATAGAATTCTGGTCTTCAAAAAGTACCGGGTCAAATACGAGTGTTGTATTTATCCCCCTCTGTTTTAAATAGGCAGAGATCCACTCTATCCCGAGGTTTTCGGCACCCATACACACAAAACACACATTAAAATTATACTTATCCATCTATTACAACCTGAACTTAGAACTAAATAATTTTATTAAATGTTTTGAGCCCTTAAAAATCAAATATGGCTTTGGATGTTCTCTAATAAATTTATAGACCTGCCACGGTCTAAAATAAAAACAGATCAGTGCATACTTCTGGATTAAATCGAGCATAGTATCACTTACATTGCTGAAATTGAGGTGTTTCCCATAATATCTAAGATCTGTTGGCTCAGTTCTATTTATTAACTCCTGTTGTTCCTTATCCAGCATATTGTATAAATCAGTCCCCTGATATATAGTTACCTTAAAGAATGATGCCATATGGAGCGGCAACTGCCTTGCAAAATTTACGGTGGTAATCATCTCATCAAATGTCTCGGTAGGAAATCCAATCATAAAATAGCCGTTTAGAATTATCCCGTACCTTGCCAGTAGATTTGTATTGTACTTAGCCTTCTGCAGGTCGAGATTCTTGTTAATCAGTTTTTGTATTCTCTCTGATGCCGACTCTATTGCTATAGAAATAAATATAGCGTTTTCGTTGCCAAGGAAGTCTATGAATTTTTCACTCATTATATCACTACGCAGTCCGTTCGGGAATGAAAATCTTAATTTATTATTATACCCCTTTAAGGTTCTAATAATATTCATTGCTCTATCTTCATTGATATTGAATATATCGTCGATTATCTCTACCTCATCTATTCCATATTTTTTAATCAAAATACCCGCGGATTTCAGTAATTTGTCCAACTCCATATAGCGAACTTTTCTACCAAATTGATTATGACAGTATGCACATCTATATGGACAGCCTCGCGATGTAAATAGCGGCAAGTAGGGTCTCTCACCAAGCCATTGAAATCCCTGAAAATTAAAATATTCCTTCAGGTTTATATCCTCATAATCCGGAAATGGGATCTCATCAGGTTTTAGTGGCTCTTCTAACTGATTGAGATGAATTTCATCCCCCTCTCTGTAAACAATACCCTTTATATCTGAGATACAACCACCATATAATAAGTAATTTATCAGAGACAATATTGGCTTTTCGCCCTCACCGATTATGGCAAAATCAATATCACCTTTCATCATTACATCAGCATAGTTAATAAATCTCACCAGCGGACCACCTATTGCAACTGGCACTTCAGGGTACCTTAACTTCAAAAACTTAGACAACTCAATAGCCTCTTTATAGTGACAGACCATCGCAGAAATGCCGAAAAGAAGGGGTCTCCTATCCCCGAGATATCTAACTACATTTCCGTAAACATCCTTATCAATTGCCTGATCGAATACCTTAAACCCAAGACCCGCCATCCTCTCCTTTACATAAGATATGATGGAGCCAATCCCAAGAGGAGGTATAATATTATCTGGATATGTATTGTGCCACGCCCTTATGAAAATTATCTCATTGTTTTCACCATTCATATTCATCTCTCTACACTACTGTTATTACCAAATATTATTGACATCAAGAGTAAGTAAAAAGACCTGAGAGTCGAAAGGAGTCTTCTCTCCTTTATTGAGAGAAAGAATTCTGAGATTATATATGAAGGTCTTAAATAAAAACTTAAAAAAGCCCTTCTCAAAAATACTCTCATATCAGATATATTCATACCCTCTGGCACATATACAGGAATTGTAGATTCTCCATCAGCCACCTTTCTCCATCTATCTCTCTGCATCAATCCCTTGTCTATTGCATCCTCGCAAATCTGTGTGGCCGGTAGTATCTTTGTAAGTGTGAAATCGGCATAATTCAATCCCAATTTCATAATCTCTGAGAGAGATTTTGTCATCTTTTCCCTGCTCTCTCCTTCAAGACCAAACATAAAATAACCAAGGGTCTTGAGGTGGTGTCTCTTTGCAGCCTTTATCGCACTCAAAACATCTTCGTCACTCAACCTCTTTACAGCTCCTTCCCGCGTATCCCTGTCCATAGTCTCTATACCAAATCTGACAATTCTGCAACCGGCTCTGTATAAAAGGATCGCCAATTCCTCATCAAAGAGATCTGCTCTCAGATTACAGTCCCATTCAACTCGATTATTGATCCCCCTTTTCAAAATGCCCTCGATAAATTCATAAAACCAGCCTCTGTCTATATTCATCGCATCATCCTGGAATTGAATATACTTATAGCCCCTTTTGGCAATGTGTTCCATTTCTTCAAGACAACTATCAATCGATCTTCTCCTGTATTTATAGAGCTTGTGAGATGCACAAAATGTACAACTATATGGACACCCACGACTTGTAATCATAGTAGTCATAGGACCATTGTGAAAAGGTGTTCGATAAAGGTATTTTTCCTTCTCGTCACGATATGGGAATATGGTATCAATATCCCTCGCCACCGCAATCCCGTTTTCTGTACATTCTACACCATTAGAAATAATCAAGCCCTCAATTCCTGACAATTCCTCTTTATTAGCCATTCTATTGGCAAGTTCTACAATGGCATCTTCTCCCTCACCTGCGATACCAAGATCAGCCCCGAGATATCCTACAGATTCGGGCTCAGATGTGATATGCGGTCCACCGAGCACCACTATAGATCTCGATCTCTGTTTTATTCCTTTAATTAACAACTTTGTAGTCCTGAGAGAAAAAGAGTTGACATAAATTCCAACAAATAGGGGATCCGCATTCGCAACATACTTAACCACATCCAGAATCTCTAAGTTCCTTGCCGTACAGTCAATTCCTATGGCATCATATCCATTGCTCTTCAAAGCAGATATAATATACCCCATACCAAGTTGTGGATATACCTGCTGATTATATTTTGAAATCCATGTTAGCTCAGAATAACCATATCTTATTCTCTCCATTGAATAATGAGGGATTATTATAACTATCTTTCTCATCTACCCTTCTCTTACCTTCATCAATGTATATGACTTATACGCCATACTCCTCTCGGACCACCCACATAAATATCGAGAGTTCCTGGGTCTTCAGCGATAGCATAAGATTTTCGAGGCAAACGAACAACAGGTATTATTCTAAGACTAACGGTATCAATCTTACTTATTAATCCTGTAAAATAGTTAGAGACATAAATCGATCGCCCATCTCTGCTTACAAGTATATTTCTTATTCCTTTCCCAACGGTTATCTTTCTTAAAACTTTGAGAGAGTCTGAATCAACCTCCGCAATATAATCAAGTGCCGGATAGCATACGAAAAAGCTCTTGTCATCAAAAGATCTCCTAACTTGCCATATCATATTGTGGTCATTATAAGCCAGCAGCACAGGAAGCATAGAGGTTCTATCTATTTTAATAATACCTCTATCACAATTAGCAAAGGCTGCTATTAGATACCTGCCATCATTTATAATATCTATTGACATTCCAGGGCTCCCGAATCCACATATTCCAGACTTGTCTATATACAACCTTCTGTGAGGAATAAGGTCTTCTGTTGAAAACTCGTCTATAAACAATTTGTCATCATAAACAGCATATAAAAAATTTCCGTCATTACTGAGTACCAAACTCTGTATAACACCCTCTGTATGATTGATGAGTATTGGCTCAAATTTTTGAAGATCCCATTTTTCTATAGTCTTCCTGCTAAAATCGGCAAAATAGAGAATATTCCTTAACTCATCTATTGCAATTGTCTTAACCTCCCATCCTCTCCCCTTCTTAAATTCACCATTATTTAAATCATACGAAAATAATACATCCCTGATTTCTGAGACGAGCCAGTTACCCCCCGCACCAACCAGCAATCCCGATTCAGTAATATAAATAACTCTAACATCGGTTCCATTCCTGAGATTAGGCAATACAGAGATTTGGTTCTGTTTACTGTTTTCTATAACCTTAAAAACCCTATATTCATTAGAATAGGGAGCAGCAATCTCCTCAACATTGTTATATTTGAAATACAAACTGATCAGAACAAATATCGATAAAAATAGAATTGAAATTATAAATGCATCAAAAAAGTTTTTAGAGATTCTATATAAAAGGAATATTGCGAATATGTATGATATAATAAAGAGGACAAAATAAAGGTTATTAAAAGAAAATAGTAGTCCACTAACTATACCTATTGTATTTTTTATTATTATCCTGCTCCAGCACAATGAATAAAATGTATAAAACAGCCCCAGAAAGGAATATATTACTATACCGTTTAAAAAAGAAATTTTCTTAAAATAAAGAAGATAAATAATAATTCCTACTGTAAATACATCTAAGCTATACAACCACCATAGATTAGGAACAATAGTTCTTGCAGATTGCATCGTAAATATGAAATTAGCCCTTATTCCAAGAAGTACCAGCGAAAACAGGACTTTTAAAACCACAGATAAAATAGACAACATCTTCTTCATAATAATAATCCTGCTTTGTACTTATCATACAACTGTATACATTTCAATTTCATAAATCCCTGTTTTCTGAAAGTGGACTAAATTATTGTGTTATTTAAATTTCAAAAGTGGACAAAAGTAGGTCAAAAAATGCCTCTCTGAAAGTCCACTTTTCAGCTTTATTTGAGGATTTAAATCTCAAAACTGGA
>Ga0078972_1007956_pt1 | contig 22861 bp, 23 predicted proteins | sample YelNatPaOPGAMG01_FD_67568 | JGI IMG/M metagenome (GOLD analysis project Ga0078972, IMG submission 67568) | Hot spring thermophilic microbial communities from Obsidian Pool, Yellowstone National Park, USA - OP-RAMG-01 (SPADES assembly) (version 2) | ecosystem: Environmental > Aquatic > Thermal...
TATCCTTACTGGCTTCCACTGTTCAGTTTTCAAGGACCGCTCCGCCCTCGTGGCGGCGACATCTGTTATACTACCACAGACTCCGGGGGGGAGTCAACAGGTAATTTGTGGTAACAGGTTGGCCGCTCCCGTCAACTCCCCGGCGAGCTTTTCCCGTAGCCCAGGAGTCCACCGGGCAGGTTCACGTAGACGTTGGGCACGGTGCCGACGATGATGCTCTCGGCCAGGGGCACGGTGGTGGCCACATGTACCGTGTTTTCGAACAGGGGCACCACCACCCGTACGTTGGTGGACAGTTCCAGGTAGATGGTATGCTTGGTTTGGTTGACCCCGGCTTCTTCGAACTTGTCGTCGATATTGGTCAAAACCGTTCCCACGGGAATCAGGTAAATGGGTAGCAGCGGCCCCCGGGCGGCGAGGAACTGGACGCCGAGGATCTGCCCCATGGGTATCTCCAGGGGCTGTGCGTTCAAGGACTCCAGGCTCTTTTGCACGGCCATGGTGACCTGGGCCGAGATCTCGCTGATGCGCACCGTGTTGGCCTGCAGCAGATCCACCTGTCCGGACTGGTTGCGTTTGATATCGACCAGGTCGGTATACTGCACCTTCTGCGAGGCCAGGGTCTGCAACACGGCCTCGTTGGCCGCCTGGGTGGCGACCTGGACCGCCTGCACGTCGACCACGGCCAGGATGGTGGGCCGCAGGATCCAGTCCAGCACGTAGACGCCCGACAGCAGCAAAACAAGCACCAGGATCAGCGTGAACATGCCCCGCCGCCGTGTCTTTCGCCGGGCCAAACCCTCCACCCCCGCAGGAACCAGCCTCCCTTCCATGTATATGGCCATGCGGCCGTCAACTGGTCAATCCTGTCGGCCGCAAAAAAAAGAAAAAGGCCGCGGCGGCCCATCCCCGATGGTCCAGCGCCCATCAGCGGAAATAGCACAGGTAGCCGGAATCGCACCCACCGGGCGTGCCCCTGATCGCCCTGGCCCGTTTTTTGACTTCCGCAGGACCGGTTCCCGATTCCACCAGGTCGAGGACCCGGCGGACCAGACGGACGCTGGCCGCTTTCTTGCCCAAAGAACCCTCCCGGCCGATGATTTTCAAGGTCGTCACGCCCATCTCCTGTAATTCCGGCAGGGCGCAAATCCCGCACATGCCGTCGGGATACCCTTGGGGCCCGGGCAAACCACCGCAGTTCCACCCCACGCACCAGATCCACCGCCGGTAGTCGGCCAGGTGGTGCGCAAAAGACTCTTGCTTTTCCTGGGCTTCCGGCGTGCGTACCAACCGGTAGTTCCGCGGGGCGGAGCAGAAGGCCCCGCCGAAGGTATGACTGGCGTGACAGTATCCTTCCTCGAACATGCATCCGTCGTTCAGGATGAAAACCTCGTAGCCGAGGGAGTTTCCGGCTTCGGCGGTGACCCGGCGCAGGTTGGCCAGCGGGATGTAGCGGGGAAAGATTATCCGCGACGCTCCGAGGCCCGCGAAGAACTTTACCGCCTCGCTGTTGAGGACCGCGGCCAGGCTGCTGACATGAACCGCGATGTCGGGACGGGAGCGCTTCACCGCCACGATCATGCCGGGATCGGCTATGATCAGGGCGTCCACGCCGCCCTCGACCGTCGCCCTTTCGGCCATGTCCAAAACGTCGGTGTAGTGTTCGGGCGGATAGAAGGGCAGGTTGAGGGTCAGGTGCACCGGTACGCCCCGCGCGTGGGCGACCCCGGTCAGTTCCTTCAACTCGGCGAAACTTTCCACATTCCCCGCTCCCCGCCGGTTGAGCCACACTTTTTTCCCGTGACGCCGCGTCCAGGCGGCGGGATGAAGGCCGCAGTACAGTTCCTGCGCTCCGCAGGAGATCAACACGTCCGCCTCCCGGACCGAATGGGCCGGTGCCAGTATTTGCATCTCCGCCCCCCCTATAACGGCTCGGCCTGGTAAACGATCCTGCCCACGCCGAAAGATGCCGCCTCCTCCAGGCTCTTCTTCACCCACGGAGCCGACTGGCGGTAGAACACGGTGTTGCCTTTTTGCAGCACTTTTCCATCCAAGCCGCTGTTTCCGTTCCATTCCAGCCACTGTCCCCGGCAGGAGCGGGGGCAGGCCCGGGGACTGGCCCGAAACTTGTCTTCCGGTGCCAAGCCCCAGGACTGGAAAAAGCATATGCGGCCGGTTTGGATGCAGCCGTAGGGCAGGTAGAGGGAAACCAGGTAGCCCCACCGCGGCAGATCCCCGGGCAGCCCCTGCGGAAGGTTATCCATCTCGATCCTTTTGACACCCAGGTTCCCCAGGAGGTCTTGCATGAACGGACCGGCCAGGCTGCAGGTCTTGAACGAATCCCGGTCCCCGGGGGGAATATCCTTGAGATACGACTTCATCCGCGGATCCCGCCAGATCTTGTTGAGCAGCCGGCCCAACACCGGAACCAGGGAAGGGAACCGGTCATGCAGCAAGTGTAGAACACCCCAGTCGTTGGCCACCACCTCGCCACCGACGCCGTATCGCTCCAGGCTTTCCAGGATGTCTTCCAGCCTGGCGAGTCCGTCTTCGGTGACGTAGGGGGTGATCAGGGTGAATTTTCGGCCGGTATCGTGGCAGAAGCGGACCGCCTGCAGGACCTCGTCCACCCGGGGCAGGGCCCTTTCGCAAAACTCCTGGCCGAAATACAGGCGGGTAAAGTCGACGTCGTCCGGAAAGCCGTCTTCACCCGGCGGCCGGAAAGTCTCCGGCTGGGCGGCCAACCGCCCGAGTTGTCGCGCGTGGCACACGGATAACGCCCATTCCATGCCGGCACCTCCCGTGCGGCCGGGCCGGTCGACGCCCCGCCGCGCGCCGGCGGCCGCCATGAAAATCTTATGCGGTTGTTGACGGAAGGGTTCGCGGAGATCTCGTCTTGCCCGGGAGCGACACCCCGCCCTTTCACCCGTGATTTGCGTTACTTCTCCGGGAAATTTCCCGGGCCATGCTGTCAAAGAACTGGCTTATCATGAGCCTCGCCACCCCTGAAAGGACTCTTTGACCGATACCCGCCACAGCGCCACCCACCCGCGCTTCGCCGCAATAATGGAGGTCAGTCCGCCCCCCTTTTCCGTTGAGTGCTATCACCATGTCCGCTGAAATAAAACCTGTTACTCCATGGCCCTCCATTAATAGGCGGTATGATGAACCGGGCACCATGTCCACCATTTGAATCTTTCCTCGATACCGTTCCCTTGCCTGACCGACACCAACTTCCAATTCGGCCTCATAGAAGGAATCATCGGTGGCGGTGAGGGTCCTCATTCCGGGGACGGTTCGCAATATGACATCCGGATTGGTCAATAGTTCGAATGCCATTTTTTGTGTCGTATCGACCAGGACATGCCCTTCAACCTGCATAAACTGTCATTTCCTCCTGTCGTACGCCTGACAGGCCGATATCCTCCCGGTTCCAACCGGCCCCGAAATTCCCTGCCGCCCGGCCGGGCGCGGGCTCTTCCACAAGTGCCGGAAGAGCGACGGGAACGGTGGACGCGGGTACCAACCGGCCTCCGACGCCCGTGGTTCGCTGGCGGCCGGTCGAGACGCCTTACCGCCGGGGGATAGGCCGCATACTACAATATGGCTGAGGAACAGGTGATGACATAAGTGATGGCCCGCGACAGGGGAGCGGTCGCCCAACGGGCCGTTTCCCCGGCCAGGCGGCCGGCCGGGGCCTGCCGCCTGGATCTAACCGCCATTTCGGCCAAGGTCGGGACCAACGTCTTGGCCGTGGCCGACAGGATGAGGGGGATGGAATGCCTTATCGGCGACAACTTCAGCGGCGTCGCCGATCTGAACGCCCCGGTCCGGAACCCGGCCGCATCGGCGGAGGAAATAAGCGCCGCCGTCAATCATTTGCTGGAGCCGCTGCGGGTCATTGACGCACTGTCGCACGTCAATGGCCTGTAGGATGCCGGAAACACGGCGCCCCGGCGGAAAAAGGCGCCGGGGCGGCCATCAGGAAACCATACCCTTTCCCTGTCCCTCGTTCAATCCAGCCGCAACCGGATGAACGTCCGCTTTCCCGCCTTGACGATCATCCCGTCCGCCGGCACCAGGGCCAGTTCCTCCTCCCCCAGTTTGCGGCCGTCCACCCGCACGCCCCCCTGCCTGATCAGACGCCGGGCCTCGCCGCTCGACGCCACCGCCCCCGCTTCCACCAACAGGCGCGGCAGGTAGAGGCGCCCGCCCTCCAGTTGGGAGGGAGCCACCCGGTGGTCCGTCATCTCGTCGGGAACCTCGTGCTGCCGGAAGACGCGGACGAACTCCTCCTCCGCCTCCCGGGCCGCCTCCGGGCCGTGATAGGCGCCCGTAATCTCCCGGGCCAGCCGCATTTTCACGTCCCGCGGGTGCAGGGTGCCCTCACGCAGGCCCCGCTCGATTTCCCGCACCTCGTCGAGGGGAACGCCGGTTACCAGTTCGAAATAGCGCACCATGAGCCCGTCGGCCAGCGACATGGTCTTCCCGTACATCTCGCGGGGCGGTTCGTCGATGCCTATGTAGTTACCCAGGCTCTTGGACATCTTCTGGACGCCGTCCAAACCCTCCAGGATGGGCACGGTCAGGGCCACCTGGGGTTCCTGGCCGTACTCCCGCTGCAGGTTGCGCCCCATCAGCAGGTTGAATTTCTGGTCGGTGCCCCCCAGTTCCACGTCGGCGGCCAGGGCCACCGAGTCATAGCCCTGCATCAGGGGATAGAGAAATTCGTGGATGCTGATGGGTATCTGATCGCGAAAACGGCGGGCAAAGTCGTCCCTTTCCAGCATCCGGGCCACGGTCGATTTGGCCGTCAGTTCCAGCACGTCGGCGAAGGTTAGTGGGGACAACCACTCGCTGTTGAACCTGAGCCTGGTCCGGGCCGGGTCCAGCACCTTGAAGGCCTGCCGTTCGTAAGTGCGGGCGTTGGCCTTGATCTCCTCGTCGGAAAGCCGCTTCCTGGTTTCCGAACGCCCCGTGGGGTCGCCCACCTTGGTCGTGTAGTCGCCGATGAGCAGCACGGTATCGTGCCCCAGGTCCTGGAACTGGCGCATCTTGTGCAGGACCACGGTATGCCCCAGGTGGATGTCCGGCGCCGTGGGATCCAGGCCCAGTTTGACCACCAGCGGTTTCCCCGTCTGTTCCGACCGCTTCAGTTTGGCCACCAGGTCCTCCACCGGTACGATCTCGGCCACGCCGCGCTCGATGATCTTCAGTTGTTGTTGCCAGGCCAGCATGTCTTTACTCTCCCCCTTGACTTCCGCTCATTATAACAGAGGCGCTGCCACCCGGGCAAGAAACCGGCCGGCGCCGAACGGAAAGGGGGATCAGGCACCGGCCTCATCCCCCTCGCGTGGAGCACATGCCTTTTTCGTCGGGGCTACATTTGCACCCCGTAGGGGGCCAGGACCGGCCCCGGCGTAACGATGTTGGCTTTGAGGCCGTACGTGGCCGGCGCCAGGTCGAAGGCGACAGCCATCAACTGGGTGAAAAACAGCACCGGCATGTTGAACTTGGTGCCGAACTCCTTGTTCACGTACGACTGGAAGCCGTCCATGTTCATCTGGCACATGGGGCAGGGGGTAACCATCAGATCGGCGTCTCCGGCCGAGACCAGGATGTCGCGGGCACAGGCGGTCACGATGCCGGTCTGCGGCACGTTGTGGTAGGAGCCGCAGCACCGCGCCTTGTGGGTGAACGGTACCGGGGTGGCTCCCAGGGCTTCGATCAATTTGTCGAGGACCACCGGCTGCTCCGGATCGTCGAATTCCCAGGGCAGGACCCGGACCGACTGGCAGCCCACGTAGCCGGCCACCTTCAGCCCGGTCAGCGGACGCTTCACGCGCGCGGCGATCCGTTCGTAACCGACGTCGTTGACCATCATTTCCAGGACGAACCGCACCTTGACCCCGCCGCCGTACTTCATCCCGCCGGCGGCCAGCGACTCTTCGGCCAGGGCCCGGAAGTGGGGATCTTCCCGGAAGCGCCGGTTAGCCTGGGCCAGGTTCATGTAGCAGGAACTGCAGCCCACCACGACGTCCAGTCCGCCGGAAGCCTCGGCGATGGCCAGGTTGCGCAGGGCCATGACCTGGGCGGGGGCGTCGCCGATGACGCCGGAGGCCATCGTCGCGCCGCAGCAGTTCCAGTCCGGCAGTTCCTCCAACTCGATGTCCAGGGCCTGGGTCACGGCCGTCAGGGATGTGGTGTAAAAACGGGCGTCGGCCTCCATGGAACAGCCCGGATAAAGGAAGTAGCGCACCTATTTCGCCCCCTTCCGTTCGAGTTCCTGGGCCTTTTTCACCATCTGCATCAGTTGTTTCTTGCCCTTGGGCGCCTTGGGGGGCATCAGGGGCACCCGACCGTGACTGAACATCTTCAGGCCGAAATCCTTCAGACCCATCATCTTGCCGAGGTTGCCCAGGCCCCTTTTCAGGGTGTAATTCTTCATTATGCCGGCGGTAAACATCTTGCCGCGGCCGGACATGTCCTTCCAGAAGGCCTGGTACATGGCCGCCTGGGGATAGGTCACCCGACCCTCCTTCAAGGCCAGGCCCTTCAGATCGTGCATCACGTCGACGATGGGGATGCCCCGCGGACACCGCGCCTTGCACATCAGGCAGGTGGTACACATCCACGGGGTGTTGCTCCGCATGACCTCATCTTTCCGCCCGGCCCTGACCAGGGCGAAAAGGCGCCGCGGCGAGTGGTCCATGCACTGGAAAGTGGCACACGATACCGCACAGACGCCGCACTGCATACATTGCTTGACGTAGGACCCGTTTTCCAGGCCGTAGACTTCACGGGCAAAACCGGCGTCATATTTGGAAGGCGCGTTCGCATCCGCCATTTCGCTACGCTCCTTTGTCGCCCGATTCTAGAAACCCTTGTAAGGGTTGGGGCCGATGTCCGCCAGTTTCGCTGCGAAGTCGTCCAGAATGCCGGGTATCTTGTCGTAGTCCATGATGCTGACCTGGACCATGCGGACCCGCTCCGATTCCAACTGCAGGCGGTCCAGGGTCTCCGAAACCTTGGACAGGCGCGTTTCCGCCAGTTCGCTGCCCTTTATGAAGTGGCACTGGTAATCGTCGCCGTGCTTGCAACCCAAAAGCAGGATTCCGTCAATGCCCTTGGACATGGAGTCGGCCACCCAGACCAGGTTCATCGAGCCCAGGCACCGCACCGGGATGATCCGCACCCACGCGTTGTAGCCCAGGCGGTTCAGACCGGCCATGTCCAGGGCCGGATAGGCGTCGTTCTCGCAGGCGAAGACCACGATTCTCGGTTTCTCCTCGTCTTCCTCGGGCACTTCGATGGCCTTGATCATGTTGCCGATCATGGGCACGGAGTAGTTCTTGAAGGAGATGATCCGCTCCGGGCAGGCCCCCATGCAGGTGCCGCAACGGCGACAACGGGTCGGATTGGGCAGCGGGTTGGCCTTCTCGTCCTCGTTGATGGCCCCGAAGGGACATTCCTCCGTGCACCGCTTGCACTGGGTGCAGCGCTGCATGGCGAACTCGGGATAGGAGAGGTCCCCCGTCCGCGGATGCACGGCCGCGCCGCGGCTGGTCAGTTCGACGCACTGGATCGCTTTCAGGGCCGCCCCGGTACCGTCCTCCACCGCGGCCACCGGGTCCATGGGAGCGCGCACGCAACCCGCGGCGTAAATGCCGGTGCGCCTGGTTTCATAAGGGAAGCAGATGAAGTGGGAATCGGGGAACCCGTACTTCAGGGCGGGCAACTCCGGTCCCTGCCGGTAGGCCAGGTTGAGCAGCGGCTGCTGGACCGAGGGCACACTGCCCGGAGCTTCCGCCGCATCCTCCGGAGCCCAGTCGACGGTGCTGGGCACCATGCCGGTGGCCAGCACCACCAGGTCGACTTCCTCGACCGAGGCCGCCTGGCCCAACAGTTGGTCGGAGAACTCCACCGTCAGGTTCTTCGAACCATCCTCGGTTATCTCCGTCACTTCGCCCTTGATGAAAACGACACCCTCGCTCTGGACCTTCTTGTAGAACTCCTCGTAACGGCCGGGGGTCCGTACGTCCTTGAAGATCATGTAAACGTTGGCTTCCGGGTTGGCCTCCTTGACATAGAGGGCCTGTTTCAGGGAATCCACGCAGCAGGTGGAGGAACAATAGGGCAGGTGTTCGGGATCCCGGCTTCCCGCGCACAGGATGAAAACGGCGTTTTGCACCGCTTTACCGTCGGCGGGACGTTGGATTCCGCCCTTTTGGGCCATGTCCTCCACGTCGTTGCCGGTAACCACGTTGGCGTACCGGCCGTAGCCCAGGTGGCCCAGCCGGCCCGCGTCGTAGGGACGCGCGCCCGTGGCCAGCACGACCGCGCCGACGCGCCGGCTGGTCTCCTGACCGCCCGAGAGCAAAGTCACGTCGTAGAGGCACGGGCCGCCCTCGATCCGTCCGACGGTGGTCCCGGTATGGATCTCGATCAGTTCGTTGGCTTCCACGGCCGCGACCAGGGACGCCACCGTGGTATCTTCCAAATCCGTGTACGGCGGCCGGCTGGGCGCGCCCTTGTACATGCGGGCCGCGAAACCGCCCAGGCCGGGTTCCTTCTCCACCAATACGACCTGGTAGCCGGCCTGCGCCGCTTCGTTGGCCGCGGTCAGGCCCGCCAGTCCGCCCCCCACCACCAGGAGGGACTTGACCATGTTCTCCGCCTGGTAGGGTACCGGCAGTTCGCTCTGCCGGACCCGGGCGATACCCATGCGCAGATAGTCCTCGGCCAGCGCCTGGGTGTCCTCGTCGTCCGCCGGGTGGGTCCAGACCACCTGCTCCCGCAGGTTGACCCTTTCCACGATGGTGTTCGGTCCGAAATCGAAGACCTCGTAGTTGACCCGCGGCGAACAGGCCCCGATCACCACGGCCTCCAGTTCCCCGGCGGCGATGTCTTCCTTGATCGTCGCGGCCCCCTGGCGGCCGCACAGGAACGGGCTTTCCTTGCAAAGGGGCACCTTGGCCTCCTTGGTTACCACGTTGACAAGGGCCGCGGTGTCGAGCGCTTCGCCGATCCCGCAGCCGGTACAGATATAGGCGGCGATCTTTTTAGCCATTTTGCTGCCTCCTCACCGTCGACTGGATGGCCTTCAGCGCGGCGCTTGTGGCGTCCTGAACGGCTGACGCGACATCGAGCGGTTTCTTCACGCAACCGGCGCCATAGATTCCCGGCACCTGGTCCGGAGCCACGAATCCCCGCTCGTCCAAACGCAAAAGGGGCATGTCCGCACCCGCCGCAGGAGCCATGCCGGTCGCCAGCACCACCAGGTCGTACCGTTCCCGCGTGATTTTTTGCGCCAATTGGTCCTCGGCCACCACGATGACGTCGCCGGTCTCCCGGTCTTCCAGGATCTCACCCGGCTTCCCTTTGATAAAGGTGACGTTGGGTTCCGCCTGCACGCGGGCGAGAAAGTCCTCGTACTTGCCCAGGGCCCGGATATCGATGTAATAGACGGCTACCTGGGCCCGGGGATTGGCGTTCAGAACGTACGTGGCCTGCTTCAGGGACGCCAGGCAGCAGATGGAGGAACAAAACGGCAGGTGGTTCTCGTCGCGGGAGCCGGCGCACTGGACGAAGGCCACCCTTTCCACCTCGCGCCCGTCGCTCGGGCGCTTGATCTTTCCGCCGGTGGGTCCGATGGGCGAAGCCAGGCGCTCCATCATCACGTTGGTGATGACGTTGGGGAAACGGCCGAAACCGTAGTTGGAGATCCGGGCCGCTTCGTAAGGCTCCCAGCCGGTGGCCCAGACGATCGCCCCGACCTTCAGGGTGACCTCTTTCGGCTGCATTTTCAACTCGACGGCCCCGGCGGGGCACACTTCCACGCACTTGGCGCATTTCTCGCCCTGGCAAACTTCCTCGTCAATCACATAACGGGTGGGAAAGGCAAAACTATGGGGCAGGTAAACGGCCCTGGTCTTGTCCAGGCCGTAATTGAAATCGTCCGGCCGTTCCACCGGACAGACCTCCGCGCACTTGCCGCAGGCCGTGCAGTTCTCGTTGACGAAGCGGGGATTCAACCGTACCGTTACACTGAAATCCCCCTCCTGACCGGATATGCCGAGCACTTCGGCGCCGGTGAAAAAGCGTAGGCGCCGTTCCGTCTTCAGGCGCCGGAAATTGATTTCCAGTCCGCAGTTGGGCGGACACAGTTTCGGGAAGTATTGGTTCATGCGGGCCACCCGGCCGCCCAGGTACGCCTCCCTCTCCACCAGGAAGACCTCGGAACCCGTTTCCGCGGCCTCGATGGCCGCCGTAAGGCCGCTGATACCCGCGCCGACCACCAGAATGCTCTTGTTAACCATCCCGTCACCACCCCATGGAATTTTTGCCCATAAGTCCGCTACAGGAAAAATGTTTAAACGAAGCCGAACAGCCACTTGAACAGTGTAACACCGTCCGGATAAATTGGCAACTGTTGGTATTTTCCACTGCTACCAATAAAATATCGGGGATCATAAAAAGTGAAAACCGGGAGTTATCCGCACTTCCACCCAATCTCCTGTTGTCAAGGTCTATCAAAAAGGGACGGCGCGAAGCCGGCCCACCCCTTGCAGAGCGGGCCGGCTCCCGGCACCCGGAATCGCGGTAACTAGTCGATGATCGAGAGAATGGGCTTCTTGAAGACGCTCCATTCTTTGGTTTCGGGATCCCACTTGCAGTTCACGAACACCTTCCAGTCGTCCTCCATCTTGGGGGCGTCGGACCGGAAGTAGTAGCCGGGCCACCGGGATTCCTCGCGGAAGAGGACCGAACGCAGGTGCGCTTCCGCCTGCCAGGTCCGGTGCACGTTCTCCCAGCAGCGCATCAGTTCGTGCAGGCTGCGGGCGGCCAGCTTCTCGGAGTCTTCCTTGAGCAGGGTCAGGAGCTGCAGACCCTTCTCCAGGAGGTACTTGCTGGTGGTGAACTGGGCCGTCACCCCGCCGGCGTATTCGTCCATCATCTTCTGCAGCCGGAACATGTACTGCTTGGGTACGATGTATTCCGGGTTCACATCGGGGTCGGTGCATTTGCCGCTGTGTTCTTCGAAGAGGGCCAGCGGCTTCAGGATGGTTTCCTTGAGGGACTCCACCACCGCCGGATCCACATTGGGCATGCTGCTGTTCTCGACGATGAAGCGGATGGCCTCCTTGGCGGCGATCCGGCCCTCGGCGTGGGAACCGGAGGAGAACTTGTGGCTGGAAGCGCCGGAAGCGTCGCCGGCCGCGAACAGACCCTTGACGGTGGTCATGTTGCAGTAACCCCAGAAGTATTCGGGCGGCGCCAGATCGGCGGGACCGCTGACCCAGGCACCCGAGGCGCCGGAGTGGGAACCGATGAAGTACGGCTCGGCCGCGGCGATTTCGGACGGCTTCTCTTCCGGAGCGGTGTTGGTGGCCGCCCAGAGCATGGCCTGCGAAATGGTCATGTCGAGGAAGTCTTCCCAGGCCTCGGATTCGAGTTCCTTCATCTTCTTCTTGAATTCCTTCTCCGAGCCGGCCGCCGACGCGATCTTGGCGATGGCTTCCTCGGTGCGCATATAGATGGGGCCCTTGCCGTCGTTGACATCCAGCATCATCAGGTAGTTGCGCAGGTTGGCCGGAACGGGCTTGGTGGCACCGTAGACACCGTAGTTCGCCAGCACGTCCTTGCGGGTCTCCATGTAGTTCTCGCCCAACGCGTTGGTAGCCCGGGACTGGAAGAGCAGGAACCAGGCACCGACCGGACCGTAGGCATCCTTGAAGCGGACCGGGATGAAACGGACTTCCTGGCAGGTCATCTCGGCGCCGGCCTTGATCGTGAAGTAGGCGCTGGCACCGGCGCTAAACGGCGGATACCAGGAGCGGCCCAGACCTTCGCCGGAGGAACGGGGCTTGAACACGCCGACGGCGCCGCCCATGGCCGCCAGGACCGCTTTGGCCCGGAAGACGTAGAACTTGTTCTCGCGGGTCGAGAAGCCTACCGCGCCCGCCACCCGGTCGCCGTCCAAGAGGGGCTCCACGATGTAGACGCGTTCGTAGATGTTCTCGGTGCCCAGCGCGTTCTTGGCCGCCTCGGCCACGATGATCTTGTAGGATTCGCCGTTGATCATGAGCTGCCAGCGGCCCTCGTGCACGTAGCCGCCGTTCTCGTCCTTCCAGATCGGCAGGCCCCATTTCTCGAAAAGGTGCACGGTGGAGTCGACGTGACGGGCGATGTTGTAAACCAGGTCCTCGCGGGTGACGCCCATCAGGTCCTGGCGGACGTACTTGACGTAATCCTCGACGGTGTTCAGGCCTTCCTGCAGGCTGACGTACTGGTTGATGGCGGAAAGACCCATGGCCACGGCGCCGCTGCGGTCCACGGCCGCCTTGTCCACCAGGGTGACTTTCAGGCCGTTTTTCTTGGCCCAGTAAGCCGCTTCCACGGCCGCGCCGCACGCCGCCATGCCGCCGCCCAGGATCAGAAGATCGGTGGAAACCTCTACCGTTTCAAAAGCTGGCATATTCCTAAAACCTCCTGTCGCGTGTTTACTTCTTCAGGGTCGAAAGCTCGGCGCCGATGGAAGCGGGTTCGGTGAACAGAAGCGGGCTCTTCAGATCGTCCGTGGCCGTGGCGTAACCGCCGTCCGGAACAGCCTCGCCCTCGGGCGTGGTCCGGGTCTTGAACTTGAACCGCTTCACGAGACCGTTACGGAACTTGACGGTCCACATGATGTCCTCGGAACCGCGCATCGGTACCACGCTGGCCCCCATGGGCACGAAGTCCGCGTAACCCCTCAGGTCGATGGCCTGCTGCGGACAAATCTTGGCGCAGCACAGGCACTCCCAGCACGCGGAAGGATCCTGGTTGTAGGCCTTCATTCTTTCTTTGTCCAGCACCATCAGATCGTTGGGGCAGATGTACATGCAGGCCGTCTTGTCCTGCCCCTTGCAGCCGTCACACTTTGCGGAAATCACATAGCTCGGCATTATTTAACCTCCTGTTCTGTGCTCTTTTGCCGGCAGAGCGACCTTCGCCCTGCCGCGCGGGAAACCGTGGTGCGCGGCAGGAAACGGTGTAAACCTTGTCTTCCCGATCCGGTAATCGATACGACGTTCCCTGTGTTACGTCCCGTCCCTCCACCGACAGTCAACCAACCAACAACCTTGAAACCGGAAATCCCCTCGCCCTTTCGCCGCATCACTCCCTTCACCGGCTGATCACCACGACGGCACACAACCTCTTTTTCCGGACATCCCCGGGGAGCCGGAAACTTTGTGTCATAATTCTCAATCTCGTCCGCACTCGGCATCCACCAACCCGGAAAAGGCCCTCCCTTTTCCCGCCGCCGCCCTCTTTCCCCAGCCGGGCGGCTTGGGTGCCGGGCCCCGGGCAACCCCGGACCGCGAAGCCACCGGGTACCTTGTTACCATAGGTTCATTCGACGCCGCCGGTAAATCTCCTTTTTTCTCCGCCATGGAAAAGGGGAAAATTTTTGCCGCCCCTTACAATCGCCCAGGCTCACGTGAAAACCCGACGGCACCGGCCGACCATTGTGATGGTGAAGTCTATCACTATCGCCGGGAAAAAAAATGGTTCCCCGCCCGTGGATCAATTCTATCATAAAAACGGCCTTTTGGGAAGCCTGCCGGCTATTTTTTTCCCGGATCCGAACCCCGCAATTCAAAGGAACGGCAACCCTGCCAGGGCACCCGAAATTCCTGGCGCAAACCGCACAGCCCCGCATCGGCCCAAACCGACCCGTAGCCGGAGCTGAGGATCTTCACCCCAGGCAAGGCCGATTCCACGGAAGCAGGGTCGTTGTCGAAGAAACGGCAGTCGTGGCAGCGGCCGGTCAACATGATGTCAAGCCCCCTTGAAAGCCGGGCGGGGGCCGCGCCGAAAGCGCGGCCCCTTTTCCGACTACTTGCCGAGCTTACTCCAGAACGGGTAAAAGGCATATACGGACAGGAAAAACCCCAGCAGAACGTTGATCACGACCCCGACGGTAAACGCGCCGAAGGGTTTCCAGCCGGTGGCCTTCAGGTCCCGGAAGCGAGTGGTGAGCCCGATGCTGAGGAAACAGAAGATAAAGGCCCACGTCCGCAGCGACGTAATGGGAGCGACCAGGTTCGGCGCCACGACCTTGGCGTAGGCCGCATGCGGATAGGCCGCGGCAACGAGGCTCAGGATGATCGAGGCCACGAAGAAGCCGATGACGAACTTGGGAAAGCGCCACCAGATCTCCATGGCGGTCGGCTTCTCGCCGCACTCTTCCTTTTCCCATTTCAGGCAGGCGATCAGGGCGAAGATGAAGGACCAGATGCCGATCCACATGTCGCGGCCGATGACCTTCATCAGGGTGAAGCCCTGCAGGGCCCCGTTCGGGTCGCCGATCATGCCCCCGTAGGACGTGGCCGCGGCCATACCGGCGGCGTCGGCGAACTCGGAGGTCCCGATCCAGGCTCCGGCCACCCCGCCGGGCAGATGCATGGCCTTGGAGACGAAGGGCAGGAGCAGGATCATGACCAGGGCCCAGATAACCACCAGGGTAACCGTCATGTAAACGTGCTCCTTCTTCGCCTTGACCGAGCTGGCGATGGCCATGGAAGCCGACACGCCGCAGACGGCGCCGCCCACGCCCAGGACCGAGGCGAACCGCTTGTCGATGCCGAACACCTTGGTGGCCAGGAAATAGATCACCAGACAGGTGGCCAGCGACACGATGGTAGCCTGGAGAAGGGCAACCGGCCCCGCGGACACCACGAGGGCGATCGGAAAGCTGGCGCCCAGCAGGACGATTCCGGTCTTGATGAAGTACTCCACCCGCAACCCGTCCTCGAACCATTTGGGAACAGGTATGACGTTAGCGATTATCAGGCCCACGATCAAAGCGACCAGGGGTGCCTCCATATTGAACTTGGGCGCGTTTACCCATCCGGCAATGGCGAACATTATCCATGACAGGATGTAGAGAATGATGAACGAAGGAATAAAGGTCGAGGTCTTGATGCCCATGATCCTGGTCGAAATACCGAAGATAACCAGCCAGGCAACCAGTTGCCAAATGTAGGCGCCGATGTTTTTGGCCAGGTGACCGCCCAACTGGCCCCAGTTGGCCCACTTGAGTCCGCCGGGGTTGATGGCGATGGCCTTCACCACGCTGCTGCCGCTGAAGAAGGCGACGAGGGCGACGACGATGATGAACATCCCCAGGTATATCGCCCACCAGTCTTCCTTCAGGTACAGTTCCCTCCATCCCATGCTTGGCGCCGGCGCCGGCGCCGGTCCTCCCGCGCCGGGCATCACCGTGGTTCCAATCTCTCCGGACATTGACTTTCCGTCCCCCTTTCGGAAATACCTCCCGACTTCCTCCGCCGTACGCGGCCCCGGAGGTTCCGGTCCGGGCCCCCGGCCGCCGCACCCGAAAGATTTCCCGCCGTTGTCGCCCCCTTCCATGTGACTGTTTTCTCGTTCACTATAAATCAATTATGCTATTCTTTGGTTAGTTTTGCAACCCCTTGTTAAAAAAAAATTAAGGCCCGGCCAGGAACCATCACGGGCAATCGGTCCCCGGCCGGCCACCACGCCTGCGTCCGGCGTGTTGGGGCGGCAACTGTTGACAACCGCAGCCGGCTGTGCTATCCTAGTAAGCGTCCGGCAGCGATGCGGCAGTGGCGGAATTGGCAGACGCGCTAGATTCAGGGTCTAGTGGTCGAGAGGCCGTGGGGGTTCAAGTCCCTTCTGCCGCACCAGGGAAAACCCTTAAGTTTCAAGGCCTCCCGCGTGGGGGGTCTTGAAGTATTTTACAGATGTTTTTGGAGCCAACAGGTATTTTACCCCAACCTTACCCCAATACGCACCAGATTAATTAGTCTTTCTTTCTTGTGAAGCCTTGCCCGCCGATCTCTTGGCCGGAGTCTCAGCCTTTTACAGGCAGCCCGGTCAGTAGGCAAAAGTGCAGCAAAACTATTCTCCAGGCCGCCGGCTGGGATGCCGATCAGAAAGGATCTTCCCATGGTACCGGCACTGCTACAAGTCAGCAGTAATTGCCCGGAAAGGGGTGTTTTAAAGTGAGTGTCCCGAAGGAGGAACTACACCGCCTGGTGGAGGCCCTGCCGGAACAAAAGAACGCCAGGGCAAAGCGCCTGTTGGAAGTACTGTTGACCACCGAAGAATCGGTCGACGATGTGTGGGCCGAGGTCCTGGCCAAAGCAGCTATTGATGATGAACCCCTGGATGACGAAGACCTCGCCGCCATCGAAGAAGCGGAGAAAGATATCATCATGGGCCGGGTCAAAACTTTGGACCAGGTCAAAAAGGATCTTGGCCTATGAAGGTCATCATCACTGAGCGGGCCCAGAAGGATCTGGGCCGCCTGGACAAACCCACGCAAAAGCGTGTCTTGCGGGCCCTGGATCAAATAGCCTCGCGCCCGAAGGCGACAAACCTGAAAAAACTCGAAGGGCACTCGAATCTCTTGCGGCTCCGGGTAGGAGACTGGCGAGTCATCCTGAGAATTAGCCGGGAAGAAGTTACGATCTACGCACTGCGTGTAATGAATAGACGGGAGGCCTACCGACGTTTGTAAAATCTCAACTCAACTTTCGCATTTGACAAACTGAACGATTTAGGCTGCGTCTCCCAGTACCCTTTTCTGAGAACGATGGGCAGATTTTCCATGAGCTTTTCAACTAGACGGTCTATTTCTTCATCAGAAAGATAAAGGGTTTCACGCAGGGTTTCGACGAGTAAGTCCATAATTAGATTGAAGGATTGAGCAAAGCTTATTTTATCCACTTCTTCGCAGCACTGATAAAATAGCCCGCCAAATGCTCCATGATCCTTGTCGAACCTACCCTCATACGCCAAGAGCATGTATCGAATAAAAACGATTGATGTATGCGCAACCATCGAATCATAACTGCGAACTTAACTCTTTTGCGAGTTTAAGGAAGCATTTACTCATCTTAAAGCAGACTTCAATGTCCCATCGCATACCATATATACGGATAATTTCTTCTTCTGAAATAGAAAGGTCCGTTGATAATATGGCTAGCCATTATCTCTTCGCATCCTTGTTTCTGTTGCGAACAAACACAATTCGCACGGGGATCCCATGACAATAAATCAAAGCGGATGCCAATACATCTTTATTTCCTTTCCGTTTCTCCACAAGCGAGTAAATCTCCCGCAGTTTGTACACCTTGCCTGTATATCCATAGAATATCTTATCATGCTTGAAGCACTTGATGTGCTGCATGGCTTCCTCTATCAAAGCAAGAGCTACTGTCATCGTATTAGATACTGCCTCTTTGCGACGATCAAAGCCTGGTGTGAATCCTGTGGTATATCAGAATATGCTTCACATACACGTTTATCCAGCCGAGCATCTCGCACTGCGTATTCCGATGAAAGTAGCCGGGTAGTCCGGTCCAAAGATTCTGTGGTGGAAACCAGGGAGGCTGTCACCACACCCATACAGGCATGGGGCTCACCCCGGGAGATCGGCCCATCCGTGCGAGACTCAATTTCGGTATCCCTTCCCGCCACAAACCTGCCACGGTCAGAAGTTCAGCTACCCGGTCGACGACGCCAAACATGTCCGTCAAGATGGTTTCGCTCCTCACCGGCGGCAACCCGCCTGCCGCCGCTGACTTGTACTTCTCCTCGCGGAACAAAAGCACGTTAATGATATCCTTCGCCAGCCGCCACACTGATGAATACCAGCGCCACAGGGTCTTCACGTCGCAACCCCACTTCTCGCTCACCTTCTCCCACGTCAAGCCGTTCGCCGCCTTCTCCGCCTGCTCCCTGACCACGTCCTCAACTGCCTCGGCACTCACCAAGACGTAAGGAATCACGAAAGCCGGAAAGTGGGTCACCGTCACTACCGGACATGCCGGATTCTTACACAACCCCCGGTAGATGTACAGCCGCTCACTCCCCAACCGCCGGGAATACCGCCCATGATGCCTCAATTTACCACCGCAGCACGGGCATGACATGGGGAAACCTCTCTTTCCGGTGAGATGGTGGGCAGAGGTCACTAAAAAGTGGGACCCGGTGATCTTCGCCGTCACCGGTTCTTCCCCTTCTTTTGACATTGTCACCAGCCAAAACCCCCAAAATCAGGACAAATAATCTGGCCCTCCACAGTGGCTCCTTGTACCCCGGATCACCGCCCGCCCCTTCGCCGCACATAGAAAAGCCCCACCAGCGAAATACTTCTCGGATAGAAGGGAACAAAAACTCCGGAAAATCCGGCATATAGGGACTGGTACGGAATGAAGAAACAACATTTGCTACTGATACTTTCTTCCCTCTCTCTGCTCATAATAGTTTCCGCCATCGTTTACAGCAAGACCCGCACCGGTTACACATTTCCCGGCGAATTCGAAAAACAACAGGCTATTTGGCTCCAATGGCCGGAAGGACAGTATGTCACGGCCGAGGAACCAGTATATCCTGTCTTCATTGAGATTGTCAAGGCCTTGGATCCCCATGTTAAAATAAATATTATGTCGCAAAGCAATGATGAGATTGCACAAATTGAAAACATGCTTCAGGCCAACGGGTATAATGGTAGGAACGTCGTCTATTATATAGTCGATCATCTCTCAATATGGGCCAGAGACGTGGGACCTGTTTTCGTCAAATACGGTCGCAACAAGCTGGCAGTCGTTGATTTCGGCTTCAACAACTATGGCAAAGGCGCCAGCCAAAACTTTATCGACATCGAAAGCAACATACATCGAACGGTCGCCCGGCTCCTGGGCCTCCCCCTCGTACCCACGAACCTGGTTTCCGAAGGCGGCGGCGTCGAATCTAACGGCAAGGGCACGATCATGCTTACCGAATCGGTTGCCCTCAATCGTAATCCCGCAATGACCAAAGCCCAGATCGAAAACGAATACAAGCGTGTCCTTGGCGCGAAAAAAGTAATATGGCTTAAACAAGGACTGGCTGAAGACGACCTCATCACCAGGGGGCACATCGACGAAATTGCCCGTTTCGCCGATCCCCACACCATACTGCTGGCCAGGGTCCTCCCGGGGGATGCCTATACAAACTCCACTTCCTACAATTCGTATCTTCGCATGGAAGAAAACTACAATATTTTGCGCAACTCGACCGACCAGGACGGCCGGCCCTTCCGGATCGTCAGGATCCCTATGCCCCCCACCCTCTACGGGGAGCCGGACGAGACCGGCAAGATACCCGTGCGGAGCTATCTCAACTACGCGGTCACCAACGGAGCGGTACTCTTGCCGAGCTATTGGCGGCCAGGCCGTTCCGATGAAGTGAAAACCACTGAAGACCAGGTCAGGCGCGCGTTTCAGAGTGTTTTCCCCGGCCGCGAAATCATCGCCATCAACGCCGAGAGCGTAAACTTCTGGGGCGGCGGCATCCACTGCATAACCCAGGACATGCCTGCGGTTTAGGATAATGGGGAAGCGCGAGGGGGCTATAATCCCGTCTTTTCAAAGATGGGATACACGGACCCCCGTCCGGCCCATGCTCTCCCACCAACCCCGAATGCTGGCTACCACAAAGGTGGCGGTGTCATGATCGGTGCCGACGTTGACCCAGGCCTCGTTGCGAGTGGGATCGTAGACGCCATAGGGACTGACCTTGCCAAGTTCGGGAAGGGCGAAATCGTGAACACGCACTTCTTCCGGTTGACCCTTTGGTTGCCACTCGGCACCCGCGTCTCCAACCAACTCCTTCTTCTTGGTATCAACTGAAATGACCGGCTGATTACGCTGCTGGAAGCTTTTGACCATCTGATTGATCTACTGAAACTGGGCGTCACCATCAGGATGTTCAGAATCTCGTCCAAAAATGGCGCCAAGGCCGCAAAACGCTGCCGAATACGCTCCGCAGTCATTTCGTTCAGCGCCTGTTCAGCGGTAATCATCCCGGAACTTCCTTCTTGCGGGGCCAAGTCCTGTGTACGGTCGGCGCTGTGTGTCTGGCCCGTTACCACCTTGTAATTGAGAGGATCCTGCTCCTGTGCCGGCGGGAAAGCCGGCTCTGCCAGTGCCCGCCGCCAGTCCTGCACCAGTAGGTAGACAAAGACCTGCCTGATCACACCCTCCCTGGTGTACTGTCGATCCTGGCGCCCCCGACCCGTCGTCTGACCAAGGCACACCCAGTTCGCGGCTTTGTAGGCGATTCCACGCCACGACGGGGCCACGAAGGTGATCCCGGAGGAGGGGGGTGTCACAGGGGCGACGCCGCCATCGAATCGAGGCGGCCAGCCTTCAGGGAAATCATACGAATGGCGCGACGGGTGAGATTGACATCGTAATTGTCCGGAGGTTTGATAGACTGGCTCGAAACTTGGACGAGGCATCAAGGGCGGCGAAGCGTTTGCAGAAACTCGGTGTCGCCACCCGGGGCGTCGTCGAGCCAGTTGCGGACATCACCACTCCTGAGGGGCTCCTTGTATTCCAGATAATGGGGGGGGGTATAGCGGAGTACGAACGCGCCGCCATCAAGTCACGCACTCAAGCCGGCAGGGTCAAGGCCGCCGAGGACGGCAAACATGCGGGGGCCAAGTACCGCTCGGATACCGCCGGACGGAGCACGGGCTTGCCGTTGTCGATGACGAAGCGGAGACGGTGCGTCGTGTCCACGAACTACACGCCGCCGGGTTAACGCTCCGGCAGATCGTCGTGTGTTGGAAAAGGAGGACCGCCGCGCCAAAAGGGGTGGGTGGTACGCGTGTGCGATTGCCAGCATATTGGATAACCGTAAATACAACGGTCAGATGGAGTATTATTTTTTCGGCATCGACAAGCTGGTCGCTACTAAGGGACGACACGAGCCGATTCCGCCGTGACCGCCGCTCTCCCCTCCCCCACCTTGCTCGGGCAACTGCGGGGGCGGCGAAGTGTCGCCCAGGGCTACACTTGGGCAAATCCGCAGCGGACGCAGGTCTACGGGTCGCTGAGGGGGGTGTAGCCCGGGGTTACAGTCATGCGGGGATGCACCGGAACGGGGCACCTCGCGGTGCCCCTGCGCGGCCAGACAGGGTGTCGCCGGGGGTTACACCGTGGCGGCGGCCGTCAGCCACGGTGACCCGAGTCGGGGTCGCCCAACGCTGACCCTGGGCCCGTTCCGATAAAGACAAGGCCGTGCTGGAGTTAACGGCACGGCTTTTCGTGTTCGGGGCGGGCCACCTTGGGAAACGTCCCTGAGACGGGTCACCCTGGGCCACAGTTGCAACTGGAGGCAGTGTACTGGTTCCCCTTCCGAAACTCCGGCCGTGGCATAGTCACCCGACTGGTAGGGCACCATTTAACGTAGCTTAACTGACAACAGGGGTGCTTCGTTTGAAAGAAACTATCTCCGTACGCCAGCTAAACGCAGTAGCCTTCATTTTCCTGGTGGCGGACTTTGCGATATTCGAACCCCGGGCCGTAGCTAGCGAAGCCGGGGGCGATGTCTTAGTTTCCGTTGCGCTGGCCACCCTTGCAGGGATATTGCTGACCGGTATATGGTTCACCCTGGCCCGCCGTTTTCCCGACGCTGGCGTCGTCCGGTACAGCTCCGTCCTTCTGGGCACGCCTCTGGGTCAGGTTGCGGGAACCGTCTTTCTTTTCGCGCTGCTTATTTCTGCTGGTCGCTCGACCGCCAAGGTCGGTACGATAGGGCAAGCCGCATTCGGCTGGGAAACTGTTGTCATAGTACCAGTGTTTCTGCTGGTCGTGGTCGCGCTGTTCCTGCTGGCCCGAAGGGGTCTCAGGACGACCGCATCGCTTTGCGAGTACGCAGTTCCGGTCGTAATCGTACTCGTGGCAGTCGCCGGACTGACAGTGCTGGCGAAAGCGAACTGGGCCAACTACACCTTTCTCGCTGCCGGATGGAGCCCCGCCGTGAGGGGTGCGCTGTCGCTGACCGGACGTTTCTCCGTCGCGTGGGTCGTCCTCCTGTTGCTGCCCCGCACCCGCGACCTCCAAAACACCACTGTGCTTAGCACCATGGGAACGGTTCTCCTGGTCGGTCTCCTCATGGCCGTCGGCACCCTGTCCGTTGCCCTGTACGGGGCGGGAACCATGGCAGCCAGCTTCATCCCCTCCCTGCAGTTGATAACCGACAGCTTTTGGGGACGTTACCCGGCGGTTCTCAACGGAGTAGTGGTTCTCTGGATGCTGGGTCTGGCACTCAAGGCCGGCGCAGCTTACTGGTTGCTCTCCACCACGCTCGCCGAAACGTCGTCCGTGCCCGCGGCTCGCTTTTTCGCCCCCGTCGGCGTAGCCACGTTCGTTATGGCCCTGGTGCTGTGGAACGACCCGGCCCAGACATACGTTTATCTGCGCCAAGGGCACCGCTATCTCCTATACCTGGTCGGTATCGGGATTCCCCTGCTCCTTCTACTGGTCGCGTGGCTGCGGGAGCGCCGTCCTGTTCGGACGGCGACTCAGACGTAAGGTTGGACGAAGACTTGCACTGACGCCGAATGCCCCGTTCCCCAACATTCGCTAAAAACAGACCGTTGAACACTGTCCTCATTGCTCTCGGGTTATACGTTTCGATTCGTGGCAATTTGCAATAATTCGTCCAATGATTGTCGAACAATAAGTACATCTCTAAGTAAATCACCATACTTTTCCAATCTAGGCCAGATAGTGCTGATATTGAACGCTTGGGGCCGGACATCTCCTCTTTCTACTTCGTCCCACAACAAGGGAGTTGATACGGGAGCACCCGGCAATGCACGCAGACTATAGGGCGCAACCATCGTTTTTCCGCGGCCGTTTTGTAAATAATCGAGATACAACCTGTTTCCCCTTTTGCTGACAACTCTTTCCGTGGTGGTCTTTTCCGGGGCAACTGCGGCTACCAGATTCGCTACGTACTCCATGGCTCTGGTCACCGTCGGCCAGGGATATACCGG
>Ga0078972_1007958_pt1 | contig 22856 bp, 20 predicted proteins | sample YelNatPaOPGAMG01_FD_67568 | JGI IMG/M metagenome (GOLD analysis project Ga0078972, IMG submission 67568) | Hot spring thermophilic microbial communities from Obsidian Pool, Yellowstone National Park, USA - OP-RAMG-01 (SPADES assembly) (version 2) | ecosystem: Environmental > Aquatic > Thermal...
CCAGTCTATTTTCTCTCCTCTTTCATCTTTCCTCTGCTCCACAAGTCTGACTAATGTGAATCTTGGCTCGCTTTTAAGTCCGTACTTTCTCAAAGAATCAGCCCCTCACCACCGCATCTAGAGCAAACACCTGTGCCATTGCACGAATCACAGGAAACTTTTCCAGATCCTCTTTCGATTTTTGAAGCATTTCTCGGCCAGTCAGCAAAATGAACCCCTCCAGCTCCCCCGCAGTCCTGACATCCATAAAACCAGGGGTCCGAGCGGTAGTATCCCTTTCCTCCACATGTTGGACAAATCATAAGCCCTGTTCCCTTACATGTGGGGCACAAGCCTGTTCCATTGCAATTCTTACACTTCTTTTCCTCGTACTCATCCTCCCTCAGGACAATAACTGCCCCTTTCTCCGTCACATGCACGTAGCTTGGGGTGTGGCAGCTCGGGCATACCACTCTATGAGTTATGCCCGGCTTGAACGGAAGGGTGAAGATACTTTTCCCGCAGATCGGACAGGGAAAATCAAATGCCTCTATTGCCATCCAGCAAGCTAAAGGCGTTAATTATTTAAGCCTATCTATAATTATTTAAGCTTATCTATTAAAGCGTTAGACAAGGAGTTATCTCAGTGTTGGTGAAACTCGCTTAAATCGCTAAAAGCTTATATTTTCTCGCTATGATCTTTTCCAGATGGATAGGATCTTCGTTATGGGCTCCTCAGCAGATGAACCCTTCACCCTGACTGATGAGGATATTTCAGTTCATGGCGTGGTTTTTGGAGCATCAGGCTCTGGAAAAACCGGTTTTCTCACAGTATTGATGGAGGAGGCTTTGCTCAACGGCATCAATGTGGTGGCCCTGGATGTTAAGGGAGACCTCTCAAACCTCGGGCTCGGCATCACCGATATACCAGACAGCTCCCGCTTGGAATCCTTCAGGAAGAACGCAAAGATATCAATATATACCCCTGGAAGCTTAAGAGGAAGACCTGTATCAATTCTCAGCTGTTTAAAACCGCCAGATGCTCAGGAAGATCTGTGGAGTGCAGCATCTTCTATTGCAAACTCCCTTCTCCAGCTTACAGGGATGAGCGGGGAAAAACTGCAAAATGAAGCAAGGCTGCTAACAGAACTTCTCGCATATGCTTGGAAGAACGAGATTGAGGTTTCGCCGGAAGATCTCCCGAGAATGTTCCTGGATCCGCCATTCGATGCTATTGGAGGAGTTGATGTGGAGCTCCTTGTGCCGAAAAAGAGGAGACAGGAACTTGCAATAATGTTGAGCACTGTTTTCAACTCCCCAAACTTCGAGAGATGGATCTATGGAACTCCTTTTGACTTCGATCATCTTCTTGAGGAGGCCAATGCCTCAATTTTCTATCTAGCTCACCTCGATAGCAATGAGAGGATGATGTTCATCTCCCTCCTCCTGAGAACACTGCATTCCTGGATGCTGAGGGAGGGAGGATCGGATAAGCTCAAGCTCCTCCTAGTGTTCGATGAAGTTTACGGTTACCTTCCACCATATCCTAGGGAACCTCCGAGCAAAGCCCCGTTGCTCTCACTCATAAAACAGGGGAGATCCTTCGGCATCTCGGTCTTTTTATCCACGCAGAACCCGTTTGACATAGATTACAGGGCTCTGGGCAACGCAAGGCTCTGGGTCATTGGACGCCTTCAGACGGCAAATGACAGGAGGAGAGCCTTAGAGGGAATTATCGAGGCTGGAATTTCCATAGGAGAGATGAAAGAGTTAAACAGGGAAATATCATCACTGAAGCTGAGGGAATTCATCGTATACAATGCCAGAAATGGTGTTATGAGGAAAATGCACACGAGACAGAGCTTTTCGAGCTTAAGAGGTCCCCTATCTCTGGATCAGATAGCTGAGATCTCAGGTTTCCAGCGGATAATAGGGAAAGCATCTGATGACCAGAGCCTCCTGGATATCCCGCCCTCCTTACCCGAGGGGATGGAGAGCTGCTATCTTCCTGCTGTATATGATTCCACAATCCTCGAGGGGTTCAATGTAGTGGGGAACATCAGCCTATATTATGAGCCATTTCTTCTTTTGGAGACAAAAGCAAGGCTAGAGAATCCCGCTAATGGGGAAATAAAGTTCTTAAGACTGATGCCCGCCAGCTTGCAGAGGGACCTGATTTTCTCTGAGGAGATTGAGCCGGGGATCAGGAGTGAACAGCTAAAGGATTGTCCCTTGGGAGAAAAACCAAGTCTGGGATTCAAATTTCGTCCGATTAACAGGGCGCTGAGAACACGTGCCGGGATAAAGAGGGCGTTAGATGGTCTCAGGAATAATATTGCTGAGATGAACATCAGAGTTTATAAGTGCGAGGAGACAGGGGAATGCTCTCTTCCCGGAGAGGATTTGATCAGCTTCAAGGAAAGGCAGCAAATGAAACTCTCGGAGAGACAGAAGAAGGAGATCGAGGGGCTCAACAGAAAATTGATGAAGATCTCTATCACACTGAATAAGGAAGTCGGAGAGCTAAGGGAGCTGGAGAGACGCCTGGAGGAGCTGAAAACCTCTATTTTCGTGGACAATCTGATAGAGCTTATGAAGGGAAGGGTGAAGCAAGTTTTTAGGGGAGTTGGAGGAAGTTACAAAAAGATTAAGGAGATTGAGAGGAAGATTTCCATTAAAAAACAGAGAATTGCCCAGATTGAGTTGGAGAAAGCGAATTTGGAGGGGCTTATCAGGAGGGCCAGGGCTCCTCCGACGATACTCGAGCTCGCCGTAAGGCCAAAGGAGGTGCATGTCTCAGCTGTGATGCTCGTATGGGTTCCAATTGCTGAGGCAAGGGCACTTGTCGGGAACAGAATAGTGCTGGTGAAAGCAAACTGCTCTAATGGTGTCGTCAGCACATCCAATGAGGGCTTTCCAAGTAAACCTCAATAAGATGAAGCGTAAGAGCCACAGTCTATATCATAGCTGACAATTTTTCCTCAGGTTCGCGAGCTCTATTTCAACAGGTTTCATTATAGAGATCCGATTTTTGATGAAGTGAGATTGATTATCGAGATTTATAGTTAATTATGTTGATTATTAAAGAATACTATGAACAGATAATCCTATTGATCGCTCATTACGCTCAGCTTTTAAGGGCTTCGAGGGTTTCCCGCACCTGCCTCTCCTTACCCAAGAAATTCCAACTTTCCCATCATTTTCTGAGATATTTTGTCTTATTTCGGTAATCTTCGCTTTTCATACTCACAATTTTCTAATCAATGCGACTAATATACTATCGATATACCAATAAATATTGATGAATATTTAAAACTAAACGTTTAACGATAGAATAAGACTCAGCGGAAAATTTAATAAGCAGCTCGATATATGAGCTTGAGGGAGAAAATGATCCTGAACGATGATCTCTTTGTTGCAGTTATTATAGGGGAACTGGAAAATGTGAAGAAACTCCTCGATAGAGGAGCATATGTAAATGCAAAAGATGAAGATGGCTGGACTCCTCTCCATTTTGCTGCTGATGGTGGTTATCTCGATATCGTCAAGCTTCTGGTGGATAGAGGTGCAGATGTATATTCTAAAAACAAAGATGGGAAAACTCCTATAGATTTAGCTAAGAAGGAGAAACACTCTGATGTAGTTGACTTCCTCGCAAATATGACTGCAGTTGAGGTAATCGATGTTGAGCACAGCCCCCTGACCGAGGGCATATGGGGGAGGATCTCAGTCTCCATGAGGGGTAGAGGGAAAGTTAAGGTAGATCTGGAGGGAGATGTGGACTGGATGGATACGGGGGAGATCTTGATAGATGGGGAGGATGAAGTGGAGATACCCGTTAAGCCTAAGGTGAACGGGGAAGTCCCAGTGAAGGTAAATGTCAGGGGAGGTAAGAGCTCTTCCAAGATAATATGGCTGAGAGTGAGCTCCGGGAGGGGAGCTGAAGCGACATCGAGATGGATCGAGGATGAGATATTGAGGATGAAGGGATTCTTGAGGGAGGTCGAGGAGAGTTAGGCCCATTTAATACGATGGCATCGCAGCTAAGAATGATTATGGCCTTTCGTACTGGGGAGATCTGGTGATGTTCTTTCAGGACTGGTAGATCAGGGACTTCTTTAATCGAGAGTTTGATGCTATTATCCTTCAGTTCATTTTTAATCGACTTGTCCTTTGAGATTCCTCAATAAGAATACTTCTCCAATCTTCCCTCTATCTTCTTCGCCTATTTCAGATTATCTGAGGGCTCTAGCGTCTAACAGAGATCGCCCCTCTCAATATACCTCCGAACAATCCTATCAAGGCACTCTTAATCGTGGATGCGATAGCTAAGGGGCAGCTCCCACCTGAATATATCCTAGGAATGGGGCCATAAACGGGAACGTTTTGATAGTGGCACGAGAAGAAGGGCAGAATTATGGCAAGAATTATTCTTCCAGAGCTACTGCCAGAAAAACCAGCGGAAGAATCTCTTTCCATGATTTTCGCTATGTATCCAGCGGCGAATCCTGCTATAAGGTCTCCAATCACAGGAATTGTTCCTCCGAGCGGGTGAACCATAAATTCTGCTATAGTCCCGGGGAGCACGCCTCCCTCTCCGCTAAGGCGTATGAATAATCCGATAATATTATAAAAATCTTTTGAAGGAATGACTCTGAAAAGAAATCTCCTGAATCTCCCTAATTCTCGATTCTGTCTTCCTGTTGCGATCCTCATCCTGTCAACATCCGGTAATTTAACCAATAAAGGTTTCCTCTTCCGTAAAATTTATAGAGAAGTTGGAATCGGAAAATCGTATGTCAAGTAGAGAGATGGATTATCTAGCTCTCCTAAAATATTATTATAATTTAGCTGCATGCTTCAGATTTGCAGTCAATCTGCAAAAAGAACTTCTGGAAAAAGAAAAAACAATCAAAGTTGGTGATGTGATCGAATATTTTAACGGAATGATGGAAAATATTAAAAAGCTGTTCCCATTATCCCAAAAAGAGATTAATGATCTAGAGGAAAGAATTGAAGAATGTATTGAATATTATAACAATAAATATAAAAGCATAAGGTATCCACTAGAGCCGGAAGATAGGGAGGTACTTCTAAGAACTACTGTACCGAGCACAATGGAATGCCTTTATTCATTATTGACGATAGGAGTTGAATCGGTAAAGGATCCTTCTGAGCCGAGGGTAGTTCCTGTCACAAAATTTCCTAACAAGATAGTGGTTAAGATGGGCGAAAAGAAAGTGGATATGGATGAAACCTTCGTGATAGGCAGGGTATCCGAAGGAGGTAAGGACTACATAGCAATAAGAAGGTTTCCATATGGGATGTCTTTTAAGGAGCTGATGGGCTTAGTGGAATCTGAAGACAAGTTTAAAGTCCGCTATAAATCTGATATCGAGCTCAAAAGACGGTTTGGTGAGTATCTACGTGCCTCTAGGATACATCTTGTAATATGGTATGATGGTTCTCATTATCGCATGGCGGACGTCAGCAGAACCTATACCATAGTCGAGATAGATGGAAATAGATACAGGATTGCTGGATACAGACCTTATAAAGATCTACCTATACCTATATTAACGCAACCATTGGGAAAACAAAACAAAATTTGGATCTGCGGTACTCCTGAAGAGACTCCTGTAGAAATATTTACCTAGATCTAGTCGACTCATGCATTTCCCCCTTCAGACTTCCCAGATCTTCTCTTATCTCATTGATAAGAGGTTTTAACCTTGGGAAGCTCCTCTCACGCCATAGATCAATCAACTCATCGAACTTCGAGCTGATACTTCTCAGCATATTTTCCTGCGATGCAGGTATAGGCCTCTCCTTATAATGCTTTTTGTAATATTCCAGAGTATCAAGCCATTCTTCGCAAAGCTCCTTGATGGATTCCTTAACTCTTGCCGTAATCGGCAGGATGCTCTCTACCTTCTCAATAAATTCGTCTATTGTCATCCTGTCTCTATAGAATGCTATCGATCTTCTAAGCAATTCCTCATATTCCCTTAATTCATCGATTACTATTCCTTTTTTAAGCTCTGTCTTGGCATCTTCACCTCCAATTAACTCGGCTAATATAACGCCAAGCGAATACACATCGAATTTTTCGGAGGGTTCAAATTCCTCCGATTTTGCTTCTGGAGGTTTGTAATCCAAGTGAAACATCGTTGGTTCAACCGACATCCCAGGAACCCATGCCCCATCGAAATCCCCCAATTTCACCGCTTTTATCTCACCCCTCTCGTCGACATTGATGTATATATTCTCGGGACAAACATCTGTGTGTGCAATGATAGGATGCTTGTCTTTGGTACTCTCGCGAACGAATTTCAGAGCAGTAGCCACATCAAGGACAATGCGGAGTGCTTGATGAGGATCGATCCTTCCTTTAATGTCCATATATTCCCTCAGATTATACCGGATATACTCTGTTACCACATAAGGTGCATTCTCATCTCCTACCTCCACTATGTACTTGATTTTGTCCCATCCTTCCTCACCCTTTCTCTCCTCCAGAATTTTCTTTATCCTCTTGTTATTTTTCAGTATCGCCTCAAGTATTTGAGAAGCGATTGCTTCTTTGCTCATTCCTAACTTCTTGGCTTTGTCTTCACTTATACTATTCCTTATTTTATCTAAATCAAAAATTTTTATTACATATAGCTTCTTGTCCTCCCTCCCTTCGGCTTTAAATGTTACGCTAACGCCGCCCTCGCCCAGCTTTTCCTCATTGATATACCTTTCCGCCAATTCCTCAAGGAACATCCCCGCCACCTCCCTCAACCGGGATCCTCTCAACATATATATTTTCCCCCTCTAACACCGCTACCGCGGGAGTGGAAGAGTCGTAGTATCTGCATGTGAGGATGGAGAGGAGAAGCCCTGGATATCTTTCTCCGGTAAATATCCCTCTAATTCGGCGAATGATTCCATATTTACCCTCACTCTGATGGGTGAAAAGATATTTCGCACCCTCTAGTATATGCTCGTGCGAGCGTATCATCAGGGATATCCCATTCTTCCTCATGAACCTCTGCAAGGGTCTCCTCCCAAACTGCATGATATTTCTACCTCTCGGGCTCGGGGCAAATTCACGGACATCCTCACTAGGATCGTTCCAGAGGAGCTGAATAGCTATTTCATCTGCTGGATCTGTCTCACCCTTCTTAATTTCATTTATCTGCTTTAGCTTAGTGAGCCCAGAGGGCAGTCCCCCGTGAACAGCCAATATCCTTCCGTTCACGAGGCATGCATAGGACATGTATGAGAAAACCTCATTAAACTTGTTCCAGATTAAATAAGCATCCTTTTCATCATAAAGCTCGAGCAGCTCCTCAAGGAACCCATAGACCCTATTTAACTCCTGAATTTCATGGTTCCCACGCAGGAGAATTACTCTACTTGGGGATTCTGCCTTCTTCTCCAGCAGAAATGAGATATTTCTGAGCTGCTGGGGACCTCTATCCACGTAATCTCCTAGGAACACGAGAACATGTCCCTTAGGGTAAAACTTGTCAAAAACATATTCTGTTGACTCAAAATCCCCGTGCGTATCTCCAATGAACACAGCCTTCTTGGCCTTTATTCTCAGAAGCGATGGCTCCTCCTTCAGAATTGACTTGATTTTATCCAGAAGGTTGAGAATTTCATCCTTATTGGGGGCCTCCTGCGGCATTATCCTATCTCTTCGGGTTGTTCTATATTAAGCTTGCCTTTCTTGAAAAAGAACGAAGAATATAAAAACAAAATATTTAATTTAATGGTGTAGAATTTCTATAATAAATTTGCACAGAAAAAATTAAATATAGGGGCTTTATCATGAGTATGTATGAGATTTCCGCATTGGCGATATTATCGGGGAGATTATCTTTCGGATAATCTTCCGGAAAATATCGAGGATGAGATATTGAGGATAAAGGGATTCTTGAGGGAGGTCGAGGAGAGTTAGGCCTGTTTTGAATGGAAAGAGGATATTCTTATACTCAAGATTTTCTGAAAGCACGGTCAAATGAAATGATCTGCTGTTCTTATGGATCTGTACATGCATAATAAGTTCTTCAGTTTACTCCCCCAAGAAGGGGAGAGCTGAGAGACTCTTCTATTGCTTTTTTTAAATCTTTATAAGCAGCATTTTCCATTATAGAGCTTGCTTTCATTGCAAATTCATAATCAGCGTTACTGAGTTCGATGATGTAGCGTTCGACAGCTTTGGGATCCACTCCCAGTCTCCTGATGTATTCCTCCGGTAATCTCCCCTTATTTGAGTTCATTAATTCATAAGCCGCAATTATTGGAAAAAGCTCTCTTGGATCGCTGCCTTCCTTTCTTCCGATCTCTAGTGCCTCCCTGAGGATCTCCTGATCGTATTCCATCAATTCCATCACCATCTTCGCGTCTTTCTTGTAATCTCCTGTCCTTCTATATTTCTCCAAAAATACTACGTTAGGGGAATGTTTCTGAATCCATTGCAGTAGTATTGCCCGAGATAACCTTTACTATCCTTTTCTTACCCATTGATACCCAGTACTCCACCTCTGCGCCTGAGGAGATTTTTCCTGCTATCTCCTTCGGAATTGGGACCTCAAGTATCTCGAACGTCTCTAGATCCATCACCTCAGCAGTATTGCCTGAGACTGAAACTATCTGTCCAGTTCTCTTATCGGCTGCTGGCATCTCCACAGCTTTATCAACAGTTTGATGTGCTAATTCTGAGGGCTCAAGGAGCTTGATAAATCCTTTAACTCTCCTTATCCCCCTTTCGATCAGGAGCTTTGTGAAAAAGGCTTCAAGCTGATTTAAAATAAACTGTTTGACAGCAATCAGGGTTTCCCTCCCTGTATCACCAAAGGCATAGCCCACAAGCCTTCCATCAAACTCCCTGAATCCAAACACAGTTCCCTTTAACTCGCCAAAGTATTGGGCTGACAGAGAGTTGGCAGGAGGTCCTCCGATTAGGAAGAGGGGTCTATCGGCATACCTATCTCCAATGGTTGCCAGATAGGTATCTGTCAGCACAATAGCATTAATGCCTCTTTTTTCAAGCTCCCTCTGTAGCTCATAGGCACCAACCCTATCGATGAGCTCGCTTCCCTCCCAAGCTCCAACTACAATTATGAGATCAAGATTATCCTCAAGTATGGAGAGATACTGCGTCTCATTGCCGAGAAGAAGGCTCCCAAGCCTTGAGAGATCGAACTCATTCACATGCTATACAGAAGGGTCTCAGATTTAAATGTTTTAGTATAATTTTATACAAATGAGTCTTCCCGAGATTTAATGAGGTCTTTTTAAACAAGCGACCTTTTTCTATGTGTGGATAGGGAAGGCAGTGTGACAACATAAGAGTAAGAGGTTGGGATCTTATACTTAGAAAAACTTATAAATGCTTCCCCTTATATGTCTTTATGCATGCTGAGATCTCGGAGAGTTTGGAGAAATCAATAGATCAATTTTACAGAAAAGCATCCAAGCTAGATGAAAATCTCTCTATTGTTGCTATATTTTCTCCTATTTTCATCGTAGGCTTTGTGATATTAAAAGCAATCTCAGATTTCGGGGGGTTATCGTCCGGCTTTTCATCCATAATTTTAGCTTTGATTTTCGGTGGCTTATTTGGTCTTTTTATTGCATTCTTTTTCTTTTATTTCTTTATTTTTCTATTTGATGAAATACAATTGTCATGGAAATATAGTGAAAAGTTCTTAACTCTTACAGATGTTAATATAAATTATATCAAGGCTGCTAGTCATGTACTCCAAACATTCGAAAAACATTTGGAGAAGTTTCCAGAGGCTATTCTTACTCACAGAGACCTAAACGGAAATAAACTAGAAGTAAAGATAGATCTAAAATCTCGTGAAGTTTATGGAGAGCTCTTAATCAATGCCGAATTCTGCTCGCCAGAGGATCTTACCCGTGGAATGCTTGTTAAAGCAACCTACACAGGGAATACGAAGCTTTCCTCCTATAAGGATGCAGCTAGTTCCTACAAAAAACTGTGTACTGAGTTTCGAGCCTGTGTTGAGGAGATAGCACACAAAGCCCAAAGAGAGGAGATAGGGAAGTTAAAAGAGTGGATCGAGTCCGAGATTAATAAAGTGAGGGCGTTTCTAAGGGAACTCGGGAGCCCAGTTAGGATTTTCATCTGACAAAATAGCAGATTGCTTTTTTGTTATACCAAGAAGAAATGCGCGCGCATAGATAATAGGTTCACTTTCATCCCTCGATAGAGAATAAAGCCAATTCTGAATCTTCTTTCCCTCTATTTAGCAGATCTATGAGTGTTTCTCTTTGTCAAAGTCCTCCAGCTCTTTTATGAAATCCTCGATCTTCTGAATCTCCTCATATATCCATGCATTCTGTAACTCTTTGATGAGCTTCCTTCCCCTACTTTCTCTTCTCTTCATCACAACAATTATGGGGAATGCCACAAATAGCATCACAATTAAGGGCAGCAGAAAGTCGATCTGAATTGAAGGAAGCTGGATTTCTGGGGTTTTGCTTGGTGGTGTTTGAGGTGCCTGAGAAATAGGTGATTGCTGTGGAGAAGGTGCTTGCTGCTGAGGTTTCTCCTCTGGCGGTGGAACAATGCTAAGTACAACGTTTGTCTTACGGGAGATGCCATTGCTTGTCCCAGTTATGGTTAAAGTATAGTCCCCGGCATTTGCCATCTTATCAGCTGAAACTCTTAGAGTGGAAACAACAGAGCCGCCCATTGAAGGTGTGACATCCCTGGGATCAATAGTTGCTGCAACTCCCGGTGGCACACCGGAGACATCTAATCTAACGGGGGAGTTAAATCCCCCGGTCGATGACACCGTTATCGTTATGCTGGATGAGCTCCCTCCCTGAATTGTTAGATAGGATGGAGCCTATCGAGAAGTCTCCCGAAATTTTAATGGAGATATCATCAAAGTAAATTCTCGCCCCATAATATCCTCCCTGATAAAAGGAGAAGGATATCAGGAGGGTGATCTTTTGTCCGGAGTACTTTGTTAAATCATAAGAAAAGTTGCAAATGCATACTCCCACATTATCTATATTATCGTAAGCTCTAGTCCCACCTCTGAGGTTCACTGTTCCGCTCACATCATACCGATTTCCGCCTAGAAGCACAGAAACTCTCATCTGGGGATCCTGTAGCAATCCTGAGAATCCTCCGCAGGAGAAGGGTCCAATCACAGTGAACCTCAGAGTTGCTTTTGGTGAAGGGGGTATGAAGACCGTCTGAGCTACTGTTCCGTTGTAGGATCCGGGCTTCTCTTCAGCTTTGAATATCAGAGCGGCATCGTTTTTAACCTGTCCATCTATGAAAGGGCCCAATAAGGCTCGTATATCCACAGGGGATACAGAAAAGTACATGGAAGGGGAGACATCCCAGTAAAGGATTCCCTGTGAGAAATCTCCATTTCTTATAAGCTCGGTCTCCCAAGGTTGAGCGCTCGCTGGAAGAAGGGTTAATCCCAGAATCAGAAGTATCAGTAACTCCCTCCCCTCGGCGAAGTGGTTCAACATCACTCCCAGAGGCTCTGCCTTCTATTTAAATTTTCCCAAATATTTAAATAGGAACTCTCTCAAAGGGATGCAAAATCGAAGAGGGCTCCGAGGGGCCGAAATTCCAGGGCAGGGATCTTTATCGCATAAATCTGTCGGGGAATTCTTTCTAAAGCTGAAAGGTCGCAAAATATCACATTGGAAGATGCGAAAATTTAAATACTTTTCTCCCACACGATGGCATGGTGCATCGCCTCCAAATGGTTAAAGGAGCCGAGTAGGGGTTAGAGAATTATGAGCGTGCAAGAATATTTGAGAAGAGTTCTCAGCATGTGCGATTTCTTGGAAGGGGATGATATCAAAATGCAAGAAGAGCTAAAAATACATGGGGAGGAAAGACTGAGAAGGAAGCTGGAGGACTGCATTGAGGAGCTCGATAAACTCATTGAGGACCCGTGCCTCGAGCGCATGTCCCATTGGCAACGCAATGAAATCAAGGATAGGCTGAGAAGGAGGATTATGAGAGCTAGGGAATTGATGGGCGGGCAACCCAGACTCGAACTCATGCTGGCTGAGAGGGCCTATGAGGGGGAGAGAATAACAGTTGTTTTAAGCATAAGGAACCCCCGCATCACTGCCCTCAGGATATCCCTCATCAAGGAGGGAGACCTCGACATCGAACCGCCTTTCCCGCAGGAAGTAGAAGTCCCCCCTCTCTCGACTAAATTCCTGAAATCCTTCGCGGGAGTGAGTGGAAGCGGGTTGAAATCGCTCACTTTGATGCTCATCGAGGGGAAGGATACCTTCACTATTGAGTCCTCGATCGAGGTCCTGGAGTTCAAAGTTGACCTAGAGGCCCTCCCTAAGGTGGACTCTATTGGAGATGGGGAAGCCAAGGTCTCCGTGGAATTGCGAAACAGAGGAAGCGTACCCCTAACGATACTCTTGCCGAGCGGAGAGCTCCTTTTAGAGGTAGGAGAGATCAGGAAGGTTGAACTCACGGGCCGTGTGAGAACTGATGGCCTCGTAGAGGTAGATCCCATCCCCTATCTAGATCCGCGCGGTGATAGGCATGAGCTCCATATAGGGGATCTGAAGGTAGAAGCTAAGCCCATCGCGAGACCACCCGAGCTGGAGCTACCGGAGCGGGGAGCTGAGGAAGTTGGGAGATCGGAAACTGTAAGCTTGGATCTTGATGAGATTTTCTCAGTGATAGCGAAGCATGTAATCGCAGCATTCCTCGGTAAGCTCATAGGGGAGCATTTCCCGGAGAGGAAGGAGTATAGAAAACCTGTTTATGTAGAGGGGCTGCCTTACGAGAAGCGGGGAGAGATCACCGTGATATTCGAGGATCCATTAGCAGTCGTCGAGGAGGATAGAGGGGATTATGTGCTCATAAGGAAAGCTAAGATCGCTGAACTCGAGCATGTAGTGACTGCTGAAGCAGCTAGAAGGCTTATGGAAAACTTCAGAGTCGCTCTCGATTCTCTTATGAGCATCTGGCGCCCCTTCCCGGAAGCGAGATTATCGAGAAGGGAGTGCGCATTCTATGAGTCCCTGAAGGGGATAGCGAAGAAGGAGAAGAGGAGTATAGAGGAGATCTCAAAGGTGCTACCGGTGAACTTCTATATAGAATACACGATTCATAGGGGGAGGATCTCTAAGAAGACCCTCCTTAAGGTATATGCTGGGGCATGCTCTAGGACGGAGATCCTTCTCGATAGGGGGAAGGACGATAGGCCCATGAGTATAGCTGACGCTCTATCTTACTTAGGACTCAGCGTTCCGACCGAGTATCCTGCCGTATTCCTTCTAGCCTCCCCGACCGGTTGGGATCCGAGCGCCGTGAACATGGCAAGGGGGACATCAGGAAAAGTTCTCTACATCTTAGTGGATCTCAAGACAGGAGAGATCTATCACAATCAGCAGGAGGATATTTCTCGTTCGATATTCAGAGCTCTGAGTGAGATTATGGGATATACCGCGGAGCCCCTCGTCCCCGGAGAGGAGATATCTAAGTTAGATGAGATGCTCCTCAGTGGGGCGATAACTGAGGAGGAGTATAAAGAGGCTCAGAAGAGATTATTGAAGCTCATTTGATCCCGATTGAACTCTACCTTTCCATCTAGCTTGATTTATCGCTCTCCTGAGATCTTCAGCCACTCTCTCCATATCTCTCTCCAGTGCGATTAGCTCGGCAGTATATCTTCTAGTTATCGCCCTGTAAGTGGATGGAGATATCCTCCCCTCGTTCAACGCTCTCGCGGCATTTTGAAGCATGAGAATACAGTTCTCCCTCCTTTGAAACACTCTATATAGGATTTCAGCTTTCTCTAGTACAAAATCTAGCGACTGGGGGTCCAATCCAGTCTTGTAAAACTCATCCAGTGGAAAGGAAGTCTTTGTAGCGATATCGTTAATCCTCGAGGGAGGTAGGTATATCACCTTGGGTGGGACGGGGATCATCTTCGGTTTCGCCCCTCTGCCATATAGGAAGCCCAAAGCGAAGGCGGCTGTCAGCGTGTACACATCCTCACCCCTATTCCCCTCTCAAACATAACTCCACGGGAACCTTCCTCTCTCCTTTCACGTTATATACACCGCTTAACCATAGGGATACGCATTGCCCTAACTTCAGTTCGATTCCTGTACTCGTGAGCTGCCCCCTAGCACCACCCGCGAAATTGTAGAACACGGGATAGTGAGCCCTCTCGCACATCTTAATTATGATGCATTGACGATCGGGATCCCATACAAGTTCTAGATGCCTCCTGTGAGTGCAGTCCTCTTCCCCAGCCCCACAGGGGTAGTTGCACTTAACTGTTTTGAAGACCTTGAGGACCCTTCCGGATGAATCTCTGACGGCGAGTCTGTCAGGGGGATCTCCAGTATCCGGGTCTATTCCGCCGGGATCGAAACGCCCGAGGATGAAGTGGCTATGCTGTGATGGCTCTAGGCTCAGAGAGAGACTATCTCCCTCGACACCCATCCTTAAATAGAAATGCCTTCTCAGCTCGGTGCATCCTCTCCTTATCAACACATTAATCCAACTGATCCATTCGCTGACAGAGCTCCCGAGCCTATCCCTCATCCTCCTCGTGAACCTCTGCTCTAGGAAACTCTCTTCAGCTTCCTCGAGGAATTTCCAAAAGCTCGTCGAAAGTTTCTCTATATATTCGGTACATTCTTCCTTTCCTTTACCTATCTCGTATATATATGAAATAAATTTAGATACTTTCATCAAATCTCGTAAAATTATTTCCTCACTTTCCGTCTGAGCGTGCCTCCTCACTCCCTCTAGGAGCGACAGGGCCTCCTCGGGCCTCTCACTCGCCTCCAGAGCGCTCAGATAGAACCTCCACCTATAGGTGGCTTTCTCAATTTCCCTCCTATCTCCCTCCTTTAGGATCTCCTCTGGCTTATATTCCTCCAATTTACCGTGGATTTCCTCCAGCGATTCTAGAAATCTCTCGTATATATTTCGCGGGGATATATGACCTCTCTCCAGCTCCTTCATGTCCACATAGAGTTCTCCCAACTTGCTTCTGATATCGCCTATCCTTATGCTCTCTCTATTCAGGTGATCCTCTAACCTCTCTAAATGACTTCTGATGTACCGCAGGATTTCAAGAGAGCTCCTCATTCATCCCCTCCTATTTAGGCGGAGGTACGTTAAGATATAAAATTTCATGATATACTTAGGGGTAATCTTATCTCCGGACACACGCTTTTAGCCCTATCCAGCAGATTGTACAACCTGTTTTGATCTCCCTCTAATAATGCGTGGGCGAGAATATCGAAGAAATCGACTCTCTCAGTAGGATGACCTCTACTCCCGCTATATTCCTCCGAGATACGCCTTTCGATCTCTCTAGAGTATTCATCCTGTAAGTTTAAACCCTTGATACGATTGCTGCACTCATTTATCATCTTCCTATTCACATTGAGGGGTTCCCCATCAGATGAATGTTCGAACCTCACTACGAGCCCGAGGTCCCTCCCAGTGTACTTCGTGAAGGCTTCCAGATCTTTCGATAGATTCTCTGCTACTTCAAAGAGGAGGACTCCCAGTGCTGTACATTCATTCTCAAGATCGCTGATAGATTCATTAATTTCAACAGAGATTACTCCGTGCTTGATATGAACGCTCTTAACTGCCATCTTGAATATCCAATGCTTCAACTGCGATGGGCTTCTGTCCCTCACCTCCTCTATGAGGTGATCGGAGATGAATTTCGTCCTCCCCCTGGAGAAATCCATGGCGTCCGCTAAGCGAAGGACAGCTGAAAGCTTCCCGAGATCAAGTTTATAACCCTCTAGCTGATGCTCATTTCTCTTCAAAATAACTTCCTTAGAGTGCCATCTGACCATAGTCGATATGATCCTGGGGAACCTCTGCCCGAACCCCTGTTCGAACTTCAAGCTGAGCTCCTCGATAGTATCCGGGAGATAGCTCTCAACGTAACGGCCGCCGATCCATGGATGAACTTTCCTAACAGCATCCGCATCCCTCGAGCTCAGTGGGTAGCTCGAATTCTTCAGTTTAAAGGAGCCTCCCTCGAAATACTCCCTGAAATCCTTATGTAACTTATTGAGGAAATCCGGTGAATCGCTACCTATGTATCTCTCATGGACGCTGAGTTTGTTTATCATGCCAGGAGGTAGGGCCATCCCCACGTCATGCAGGTAAGATGCGCAAACTAGTGCCGCATACTCAGCCTCGTTGAAAGGTCCTACTATATCCGATAGGGCTCTAGCATTGCATACGACATTCTTAGCGTGTATATGGTCATGAAGTACGAAATATGGAAAGAGCATCCTCTGAAAGCCCAGTGCGAAATCACCAAGCTCAGTGCATAAACCACAGATCTCATCCCAAGGAGTCCCGCGCACGGGCATATAGACTCCCCTTATAATTTAACTCTTTCCTGAGGGGTCCTCCGAGCAGCACAATGTACAATCTTTTTACTATAGAATCCTCCTGATGCTGAGAGTTCAGCACCGCTATGACCCAGAGGGCCCTCATGGGACGGTATCCTGAGTCGTTACAACGACTCGATGCCTCATCAGCCACTATGATAACAAATCGAAGTATCTGGTTTCCTAGACATCTTACCAGAGCCCCTTCCCAATATAATCCGAAGCTATAAGTCTCGGAAAGGCATATATATTTCACCCACTACGCCCCGAGGGTATGTCGGCTCGCAACTTCAAGGCTCTCCTCGATGAATATTCCAAGCTCGCTGCGATGTATGGCTGGAGGGGGAGAGTTTATTCTGTTGTATTTGAACTAGAGGAATTAATGGACTCTCTTTCTCGTCTCCTCATCGATCCTGCTTTCTATGAGGAGAAGGTAAGAGAGATGATCAAGGAACGCGTGGAGGAGAAGCAGATACTCTCGTTCCTCGCTAGTGTTAAAAACGATGTAGAGGATATACTCAAGAAACCCGATATTAAGAAAATATTAGAGTTACTGCAGTCGCGTGGCTCACTTTTCAAGAATATCGAGGAGCTGAAAGAGGAACTCAATCATCTGAGAGAGGAAGCTAGGGGATCTAAGCCTCGCATCTCGGTCGAGTGCCTAACTGAGGGGGAGGAGGGCGCTCTCTCTATATTTTTCGAGAATCCCACCAACTTCCCCATCATCGTATCCATCGATAGCTTGAAGGGAGCTAAATTGCTGAAGCCATCTGAAACATTCACATTACATCCGAACTCCATGGAAAGCTGGAGTTCACGTATGCTCTTGGAAGACAGCAGAATACAGGTGAGGTTCTCTTACTTAATCCCGGGAATCGATGTAAAAGGATTTATCTCTACGGAAACTCAAGTGATGGAACCTCCTGAAATAGAGAAACTGATAAACAAGCCGATAGATCCCCTGAGGAGGCTTAAGGAAGAGTATTTCAAGCCCATTCGACGGACGGGTCGTTTTGGAGATTGGGAAATTATCGGGTACTTGGGAGGAGGGGGATACTTCCACGCCTTCCTAGCTGAAAGAGCGGGACTGAAGGCGGTACTTAAGATTCCGAAGAGCGCATGTGAGCCAAAGGAAACTCCGTTTGGGGTAGAAGATATTGAATTTTATGAGGATAGAGATGCGATAAGAGAAGTGGAGAGAGAAGCCTCCATACTACAGGAAGTTAAGAGGATAAGGGACGAGGAAGGACTCCTCCACCTGATGGATTTCTACGGAAGCGGTATTTTCAGAGTTCGTAAGAGGGGAGGTGTGATAAAGGTCCCCTATCTCGCAGTTCAGCATTGCCCGAAGGGTAGCTTGAGGAGGGTCTGCTTGGGAGATAAGTCAGCATCTGTTGAGAAGTTGAGCTTGAGGGATGCCCTACTCATAGCACTTCAAGTGGGGAAAACCTTGCAGGTATGCTATAGGAGGAGGGCTTTCGTGAAGCATGGTGATTTGAAACCGGAGAATCTACTCATAGATGGCGAAGGAAGAGTGATCATTGCTGATTTCCAGACAGCAACACCTATAGGGAGGAGCACTGATGAATTACCCATAAAAGGGACAGCCAGATACTTCCATCCGGCTCCTGATGATCGTGCTGATGTTTACGCCCTCGGAAGGATTCTCGTGGATCTCATCTCAGGATTGAACGCGCCTGAGGATAGCGTGCCTGATGAAGTGAAGTGGCTCGTGGAACTCGCTCGCCCCCGTGGGACCCGCTCTCCTCTGCGTATGGACGAATTTATCAGGAGGTTGGAGGTTGCTTGGAAGCGCCAGGCACCTCCGACTTGACTTTCTCCTCCAATTTCTCCCTGCATTTAGTTAACTCCTTTCTAAGTTTCTCCCTCTCTTCCTGAAGTTGTTTTACGAGACTTTCAAGTTCATTGAACGTCGCTTCCCTGGACCTGAGTTGCTTTTCAAACTCTATTAGCGATCTCTCCTTCCTGTCTAACTCAGCCCACCTCGCGTGGAACCTATCTGAGAGGTTCTGCAGCTCCCTCCTCTCCCTATCTAATGCAGCCCTCTCCCTTTTTATCTCTTCACGCTCACTCTCAAGTTTGCTCTTTTCTTCCTCAAACTTCGCGATTTCTTCATCGAGTGCTCTCTTCTTCCCCTCAATACTCGCCTCTTTTCCGCTCAAGAGTTTCTCCTTCTCTCCCAATCTAGCCTCTTTCTCCTTGAGGGTCAGGCTTTCCATGACGAGCTCCTCCCTCCATCCCTTCAGTCTCTCCTCCCAATTCTTCAGCTCATCCTCCTTCCTCTGTAGCCCTTGAGCGCGTTCATCCAACTTCTTCTCCTTCTCCTCAATGAACTGGAGCCTCTTGACGATGTCATCGGACAGGCTTTTCACCCTCTTCTCTTCCTCAGATATCCTCTTTTCACGCTCCATAAGTTCGCTCTCCTTTTTGCTCAAGTTAGCGATCCTATTCTCCAACTCCTTCTCCCTCTCATCGAGCTTTTTCCTCTCATCCTTCAGTTTGGTCTCCAGTTGCGAGAGCGCGAGTTCTCTATTATCCAAATCGACCTTCCTCTTCCTCAGCTCTTCATCACGACTCTTGAGATCACTGAGCCTCATATTGACCTCATCGAGGAGCTCCTTCAGGTGACGCTCCCTCTCAGTTAACTCCTTTTCCCTCTGGTTAAGCCAAGGCAACCTCTCTTCTATGTTCTTTTCCAAGTTCTCAAGTACGCTTTCTGTCTTCTTCTTACCTTCCTCCAGCCTAGCAACCTCTTCCCTCAGTTCCCTTACTCTCTCGGAGAGAGCTTCATAGCTCTTCTCACGTTTAGAGATCTCGGCTTCCCTTTGATCTAGCTCTCTCCTATAGGCATCTAGGGCTCTCCTCTCGGCTTCTATCTCAGTGTACAGCTTCTTGAGCTCATCTAACCTCTTCTCGATATTAGCGAATATGGAGGAGGCGTTCTTAGACTCCTCGGCCAGTACACTGTGGGTCTCTCTTAGGGTATTCATGATATTAGAGAGGAAGTTCGAGTATTCCTTCATACTCTCTTCCAATTCCTTCTTAGCTGACTCGAGTATAACCCGAAGGGATGTGGCCTCTTGAAGCAGCTTCCCCACTTGTTCCTCCCTTGTCTCGAGTCCCTGTATCCTCTGCCCCATGGAGTATAAGTTCTTCTCATACTCCCTCACCGCATCGAGCCGCTTCCCTAGATCGGCGAAGTACCTCTCCGATTCCTCCTTAAACTTCGAGTACAGGGACTCTATACTGTTAAAAAGTTGTGAGCTTCTCTCAGAGAGCTCCCTAAGGCCATTCCTGATTTTATTCTGCTCATTCTCTATGTGAGGGAAGAGCTCATATATGAAAGCTAGAGTAGCCTCCTCCTTCTTGAGATCCTCTCCCCTTGAAGCTTTTTCCTTGATCTTCTCGATCTCTCTCTTCGCTCTCTCCTCTATCACCTTCAAGGACATTCAAACCACCCCCTCAACTATCTTGAGGGAAAGGGCCTCCTTGCAGAAATCAACAGAATAAGCTAGCACATCCAAGTCGTTCGAGAGCTCCAAACGTACGTCCTCGAGGAGGGCCGCGAGATCCCTTAAGTTCATATACAGAGCATCTATCTCCCTCAGGAGTCCCTCAAGTCTCCCTAATAGTTCCCTATGCGAGACATCCAGCTTCCCAGAGATCTCCTCCTTGGAGTCATTGAGCGATGACTCCACAACCCTTAGCCCATCTTGAACGTCAGCGAAACCTTTTTCCATGGCTTTGATCTGATCTTTGCTCTTTTTATCGATATAATCCTGCAAAATTCCACCCAAGTCTCCTAGAGATTTCTTGAGACCCTCCGCCTCACTCTTCAGATCCTTCAGCTTATCATCAGCACTCTCCAGGCCCCCTTGCAACATCTTCAGGGCATTCAATATCCTCCCACTCAGCTCTTTGAGGAAATTATAAGCGTCCTCCTGCTGCTTCCTGACATCAGCTACTTCCTTGCGTACGGTGGATACGGCACTATTCGTCCTCTGCACATCATCCCTCACACTAACGATACCCTTCTGCAGGGAGTCGCCCCATTCCCTAACTTCTCCGACCACCTCGCTGGAGGTTTCATCTATTTTATCCGAGAGGGTCTTACTTAGAGAGGACAAACTCGATTCCAGGGACTTCTGTCTCTTTATAATTTCATCTATTCGTTTCCTCAGATCATCCACGCTCCCTGTGATGGATGAAATATGATCCTCCAGATCGGAGATCCTCGAGGACATTCTGTCAACAGATCGCCTGAGTTCAGAGATTGAACTCGTTACTGAACTAATATCGACATACCCCATGGTCCCCTAGTAGAGGAGCGGCGTGGGGTGAATATTATAATTCTTGCGATCTTTGGAGCCTCGGCATAATTAAAATGTGGAGTGGATCATGGTAGAGATTTCAAATATCGATACCACTGGAGGCAGTCCGTCACCATAATTTGCAAATATTTACCCTCCTATTGGATAAGCAGATTATAATATAAACATATATTCATTATTTCTCAAATTTTCCACATCGCTGGGTTTACGGGTAGTGACTCCGGCAGAGCTGTGGGATCGCAGATTGGGGGACAAATTAAAGAGATCACTAATAGAAGAATGACCGAAGCTGGGAAGGGCCTTACGCTGAATGAGTTGAGGAATGATGAGGATCTCATTTCGATGGGAGGAGTTGAACTTGCCCGAAGGCATTCATGGGTGGATCGAGGATTCGAGAGAGCACCTTGGAATTACCTTTATATGAGGGCAGTTTAGGAAGGACATGCGAAGAGATTCATGAGAAGAATGCAAAAAAGATATTTTTTAAGCGAACTAAATCCGAATACTCTGAATCCCATGAGGGAGATAATGGTCAGAGGTCTAAAGAGCTCTATACAGATCCTCGGGGCTGAGTCATTTTTAACTTATTAAGAGAAGCCCGATGCATTCGCTGAGGGGCTGAAAGAATGCTTTTTGGGTGATACCTAGATTGAGTGACTCTCAAATAGAGAGCGAAAGAAAGTTATTGTAACCAAAAACTTAAAATAAAACTGATTGCTTGTGATTGTGAGGTAAATGAACTCCCAGAATGAGGACCTCCTCGAGGCAGCTAGAAGAGGAGAACTGAGAAAGGTGAAGAAACTCCTCGATGAAGGGGCTGATGTAGATGCTAGATCAGAAGGGTGGGATACGCCTCTCCATCTTGCTGCTGCTGGGGGTCATCTAAGTGTCGTAAAGCTTCTAGTTGAGAGAGGGGCAGATGTGAATGCAAGGGACGAAGATGGCTGGACTCCTCTCCATTAGGCTGCTGCTTGGGGTTATCTCGATATCGCCAAGCTCCTGGTGGATAGAGGTGCAGATGTTAGTGCTAAAAATAGAGAGGGGAACACCCCTCTAGATTTAGCTAGGAAGAGGAAACACTCAGATGTAGTTAATTTCCTCGAAATGGTAGGGAGAACTACGGTAGAGATATTAGATGTCAAGCAAGGCCCTCTTCAAGATGGCTCCTGGGGTAAGATCTCCCTCTCTATTAAGGGGAGCGGTAAGGTGAAGATCGATCTTGAAGGGGATGTTGAATGGATGGATCCTGGGGAGATTGCTATTAATGGAGAGTATATAGCAGATATCCCTGTTAAGCCGAAAGTAAATGGGGAAGTTCCCGTGAAGATAACTATCAGAGGAGGTGGAGTATCTACATCCAGAATAGCTTGGTTGAACGTCGCTAGCGCTCAAGGGAGAGCTGATATGGGATCCGCGTGGATAGGGGAGGAGATCAAGAAGATTAAAGGATTTTTGAGTGAGATAGGAGTATAATGGAGAGCTTTTTATAGGCAGTGGATTTTTCCGTCTTCTGAAGAAATATCAATTCAGCTGGAGCATCTTCACTAATGGGCTGGAGAGCTCCATATGAGCGAACTCCGTCTGGTGAGCTAGGCTCCTCGAGAGGGCAGAGATACTTACAGAAGTGGAGAGCTCAGGAGATTGTAAGTATTGCGAGGGATTATATGGCAAGAAACACTTTATATTGATTTTGAGCTCAGATAAGTCATATAATTCTTACTGCCAGCTCTATCCCAGAGAGAAGCTTTAATAAGTCTCGTCTCATACTAATCTCGTGGGAGTCGCGCATATTTTTGGATACGTGAGGGCCTATAGCGCTACCTTAGCAGAATCTAGTATCCTAACGTGTCGATTCTCGATTTGAAATATTATAAGCTCCTCACTCGAGACTACCGGATGCGTATGGAGTTCAGGTATATAGGAGATGTCAAGGTCTCGGAGGTGGGCTTGGGGACCTGGCAGTTCAGCGACTCCTGGGGAGTGACTAGCTACGATCTCGCCAAGTCCATCATAGAGAGAGCTCTGGATGTCGGAGTGAACTTCTTCGATACCGCAGCTGTATATGGAATGGGGATGAGCGAGAGGTTCCTCGGGCAGGCCCTCAAGGAG
>Ga0078972_1007959_pt1 | contig 22855 bp, 19 predicted proteins | sample YelNatPaOPGAMG01_FD_67568 | JGI IMG/M metagenome (GOLD analysis project Ga0078972, IMG submission 67568) | Hot spring thermophilic microbial communities from Obsidian Pool, Yellowstone National Park, USA - OP-RAMG-01 (SPADES assembly) (version 2) | ecosystem: Environmental > Aquatic > Thermal...
CCTGCTTGGCACTGCCTTCTGGCAGCCTAGGATCAGACCCATCCAGACAATAAAAGACCTGGCCTGAACCATTAGGATTGGCCATACTCAACATGGCCCCATGCCGGACATAACCACCATGCTGATAGTGCCCATCTATGCTGAAGATAGGTGCTTCCACATCTGTATACAGACCTGCCTGGCGCAACTGCTGGAGGACGATCGCAGACCTCTGAGGTAGGTAGTAGTTGAGGATCCAGTCCCTTCCTGCCCTGCCATCGTTGTAGTTCCCATCGCGGTCGTACCAGTCCTCCAGGGTAAGTGGGGGGTGAAAGTGCTGATCGCCCCACCTGGCGGATTCGCACACAATGGCAAGCTCGACGGTCTGGGCAAGCCCCTGGTACATCGGGATCAAGGACTCCGGGGTCAGGACCCCACCATTGAAGAAGAACCTGTGTACCCTGTCTGCGAAGAGCATCCTGTACTCTGGATTCTGTCTGAGGTATTGATGTGGCTCGCCTGCTGAGGAGAAGTTGTTGTTGAGGGCGTTCTTGTTCAATGGGGATCGGTCCAGGTTATTGCCCATGGTGTTTTCGTAGTCCCAGCAGAAGAACTTGAAGCCGGTACTATCTGGCGTCCGCTTTCTGGCTGCGTACCAGTTCTTCCAAGGCCAATCCCAGTTACCACCCCAGATGTTGACGATCAGGTAATCTATGTAATTCTGCACGTCCAATAGGCATGGGTAGTCGGGGTTCCTGGTGCCGTCGGGGTTCCTGCCTTGCAGCCTCTGATATGCCTGATTTGACGTCAGGCCCTCTCTGCACAAGGATATCATCTGGTTCCATGCTGCCATATCACCCTCGATGACCTCTGTGCTGCCGCCATTGTGGAGGCTATCCCAGTCCTCCTTCTGACCGCCGAGGTAGCTGGCACAGAAGGCGGCGTCCGGTCGTTCGCAGGGGTTGTACAGGCCCCAATAAAGGCCGTTGAGGTAGAGATGCACAAAACAGCCATGTGGAGCAGGATTGCCGGTTGCCCTCTGCAGGGACCTGCCAAACTCGTCCCTGGTGTATTGTTCTGTGTACCTGGCACCGGACCAGGCATAACCATCGTTTGCCCCTGCCCTCAGCGTGATGGTGTCGAATTCGGTCACCGCGTCCCCACCAAAGAGGTCATAATGCAGCTTCGATGCGCCATAGAGCCCCTTGAACACAAGCCTGAACGAATCCTTTGGCGTATTGGATAGGGGTCTGAACCAGCCCCCCTGGATCTGGATGCCACAGTCTATCTGGAAACCTGGCCTACCATCGGGGTGGATCAGCTCGACAGATGCAGGCCTCTCCCATTCCGGCCCGCGGTTGGATGGATTGCTATAGATGCCATTGGGCCCGAACAGGTCTTCTGTGGCCATGACTATGGACATACTGGGCAAGGACAGCAGGGCCTGCTCCATCATAGGTCCATAAACAGGATGGCCTGTGATGTCTGGGTCCATCTCGTAGTCGGCGGGGTATCCTGCCCAGTTGGCGGGGAAGCCAGCAGGTCTGTTGGATTGTTTGGGCACATCCTTGGTGAAGATGAATGTGTGGGTCTGTATCTGGCTGTCTCGCCAGAAAGGCCTGATGGCCATGGCCCTGACCACGGTGGTGGTCTTGATCGATATGGGCGCCTTGTAGACCTGGCCCAGCAACCGTTGGTCCCTCTGGTCGACAGGGGGGCTTCCATTCAATGTGTAGAGGATTATGGCACCCTCGGTCTGGCAGGTCAGTTCTAGATGGAATGGCTCGGTATAAAAACCCCTCTGATGGCTGAACTGTGGTGGACAGACGATCCCTTCGTAGATGTCATCGTTGGCTGCACTTGGGCTGGGTGTGGCGATCATAGTCCAATACTGGCTCCCATCGGGCCTCCTGCCAAAGGATACGTCCGTTGGCATTGCAGGGAAGGTCACCTGGTCTATGACGGTGCTGCCATCGGTTCCGACCAGTATGACCTGCTCCCCAGCGCTATCCAACTTGAACGAGGCGTGTAGCTCGGAGACCCCATTGCTGCCGTCCGCCCAGACCAACAGAAAGCCACCTGCAGGTATGGTGGTCATCTTGGGCTGATCCAGAGGGAACCGCCATTTGGTTGGCTCCCTCGGGTCGTCCGTAAGGTACATCCCTGCCAAGTCGATAGGCACTCGATCGCAGTTAAACAGCTCTATCCAGTCATCGTACTGGCCTTGTTCGTCGGTGTTTACCGAGCTGTTGGCGGCCAGGACCTCGTTTATGACGACCTGGTGCTGGCCGCAAACAGATGTTGTCAGGATGCCTACCAGTGCTAAGAGCCATCCTGCTGGAGCCTTTGGCAGTCCGCCCATATGCAGATCTCCTCTATGTTGCCTTCTACTGTAGCACATATCGACCGATGTATTCAAGGCAGGGATCAATCGCTTTACACTGGTTGCCGCTGCGGTTAATATCAGCCGGACCTGCCGATGTAGCTCAACGGTAGAGCACAGCTTTCGTAAAGCTGGGGTTGTGGGTTCAAATCCCACCATCGGCTCTGAAGGACCGCAAATGCATCAATCGAAAGGATGAAGATGAGGCCGTTTGTATCGATCCTATCGATTATACTAGCTGGCCAGGGATGGGCCGCATTACCTATCACTGAACCCCTTTGGCAGGGCAATCCACCTGGTGCAAGGGCGGAAGGCCCCTCTGACAGGCCTACTCTGACCCTGTATATCCCTGAACCGAATGTGGCTACAGGCACTGCGGTCATAATCTGCCCTGGTGGGGGCTATGCCCATCTTGCGATCGACCATGAGGGGCAGCAGGTTGCAACCTGGCTCAATGGTCTGGGCGTCCTTGCAGGGGTCTTGCGTTACAGGCACAACGGGGATGGTTACAAGCATCCGATCCCCATGTGGGATGCCCAGAGGGCCATCAGGCTGGTTAGATACAAGGCGGCTTCGCTCGGGATAAGGCCTGACAGGATAGGGATATTGGGGTTCTCGGCTGGCGGCCACCTGGCAAGCACGGTCGCGACCCACGTCGACAAGACAGCAGGTCCGGCCGCAGACCCTATAGATCAGCTCAGTTCCAGGCCAGACTTTGCGATATTGATATACCCTGTCATAACGATGTACCCGCCTTATTGTCACATGGGATCGAGGCAGAATCTATTGGGTGAGAACCCCGATCCTGCCTTGATCGAGTTGTTCTCCAACGAGCGGCAGGTCGGTCCAGACACACCCCCGACCTTCCTGGTGCATGGAGGCGATGACAAGACGGTGCCTGTCGAGAACAGCATCCTCTTCTACCAGGCCCTTCGTAAGGCATCTGTCAAGGCAGAGATGCACGTATTCTTGGAGTCGAGGCATGGGTTTGGCCTGGGTTCGCCTGGCAGTGCTGTCTCGCAGTGGCCTGGGCTCTGCCAGCAGTGGATGAAGGCCATGGGGTTGTTGGATGGGGGCCATCGATGATCGACCTCTTGCGGGCAAGAAGGAGCATCAGGGTCTATGAGCCTAGGCCTATCGAGCCAGAGAAGATAGCGATCCTAAAGGAGGCCGCACTTCGGGCACCTTCTTCCAGGAACATAGACCCGTGGGAGTTTGTCTTTGTCGATGATAAGGACCTATTAGCCCAGCTTGCCAGGTGCAAGTCCCATGGGGCAGGATTCCTGGCAGACGCCGCATTGGCAGTGGTTGTATGTGGCGATCCTGGTGCCAGTGACACCTGGATTGAGGATTGCTCGATAGCAGCCATACTGATCCAGTTGACCGCCCAGTCATTGGGCCTGGGCAGTTGTTGGGTACAGGTCAGGCTCAGGGCACACGACCAGACGCAGTCTGCTTGCCAGTATGTTCAAAGGCTCTTGGGCATACCGGAGCAGCTACAGGTAGGGTGCATGATTGCGATCGGCTATCCAGCCCAGAGGAGGAGGCCACTGGCTGCAGGTGAACTGAAGTATTACAAGATTCACATAAACCGCTTCGGTGCTGGGGAATCGCGGTCATGAGGTTCTTGGTGTTGGTTGTATGTGGCTCTGTGTGCATTGGGCAGGTCAATCTCGTACCCAGGCCATCTCTGGTCAGGCTCACACCTGGCATATTCGTCTTGAGAGGGGATACCAAGATCCTCGCAGGTCCTGAGACCGTTGGCCTCGGGCAACAGCTCGCGGGGTACCTGCGGCCTGCAACTGGGTTTGAGCTGCCCGTGGTAGATTCAGGGGCTGGGGCTGGGCTGATAAGGCTGGTGACAGACCATACCATGGTAGACCTGGGCCAGGAGGGCTACATACTGCAGGCCGACCCGAATCAGGTCTTGATCAGGGCCAACGCGGCCCCTGGGGTCTTCTATGGGATCCAGACCTTGCGTCAGCTATTGCCTGAGGCGGTGTTTAGCAGCGGCAAGGTTGAGGGCGTAGAGTGGGTGGTGCCTGGTATATACATAGAGGATAGGCCTAGGTTCTCGTGGCGGGGTATGCACCTGGATGTGGCGAGGCACTTCATGCCAGCTGAGTTCATCCTCAAGTACATAGACCTGCTGGCCATGCACAAGATGAACAGATTTCATTGGCATCTGACCGACGATCAGGGCTGGCGCATAGAGATCAGGAAATACCCACGCTTGACCGAGGTTGGGGCCTGGCGTAGCCAGACCCTTGTTGGCAGGCCGGGCAAGCAGATGCAGTTCGATGGCAAGCGGCATGGGGGCTTCTATACCCAACGACAAATCCGCCAGATCGTCGCATACGCCAAACAGAGGTTTGTGACCGTGGTGCCTGAGATAGAGATGCCAGGCCATTGTCAGGCAGCCCTAGCTGCATACCCCGAGCTCGGTGTTACTGGCAAGAGGTTGGAGGTCCTGACATACTGGGGCGTTTCCGAGGACATCATGAACCCAGGCCCATCTACCATCGCCTTTATGCAGGATGTGCTCACAGAGGTGATGGAGTTGTTCGATAGCCCATTCATCCACATAGGCGGCGATGAGGTGCCAAAGACGCAGTGGAAGGCGAGCCCGCAGGTACAGGCCATGATGAAGCAGCTGGGGCTCGAGAATGAGGACCAGTTGCAGAGTTGGTTCATAAGGCAGATGGACAGCTTCCTTGCATCCAAGGGCAGGAGGCTGATCGGCTGGGATGAGATCCTAGAAGGTGGGCTTGCCCCAGGGGCAACGGTCATGTCTTGGAGGGGCCAGGCAGGGGGCATAGCCGCTGCAAAGGCAGGCCACGACGTGGTGATGGCCCCGAACAGCCATACATACTTCGACTACTACCAGGCGGATCCAAAGACCGAGCCGCTGGCCATAGGGGGGTACCTGCCTTTGGAGAAGGTCTACGGGTACGACCCTGTGCCAGCTGAGCTGAGTACAGAGCAGGCCAGGCATATACTAGGGGTTCAGGGTCAGGTCTGGACAGAGTATATTCCGGAGCCTAATAAGGTGGAATACATGGCATTCCCCAGGGCATGTGCACTAGCGGAGGTGGCATGGACGCCAAAGGAGATCAAGGACTTCAACGACTTCCGTGTACGTCTGGATGTGCATCTGAAGAGATTGGATGCGATCGGTGTCAACTATAGACCTCTCAGATGAAAGGAAGGATATGAGCAGGGTATCGATGTTTTTCGAGGTGGTCCTATTGACGGCCCTTTGTGCTGGTTGTGCAGGCCAGCAGCCTACGCCCTCAGGCCAACAGCAGCCTGCTAACAGGCCTTCTGGCCAAGCAAGGCAGTATGTTACCACGCCGACAGGGGTCTGGCTGGTGCACGACACCAATAGGCCTGCCCCTCCTGTAGTCAGGCCTGGTGCAACGGATAGCCAGCCGCCTTCGGATGCGATCGTCCTTTTTGATGGCAATGACCTGGATCAGTGGGAGTCTGAAAGGGGAGGGCCGGCCAGGTGGCTGGTCAAGGATGGGTACATGGAGGTGGTCAGGGGCACAGGCGGTATAAGGACCAAGAGGGGGTTCGGTTCTTGTCAGCTGCACATAGAGTTCGCCACCCCTGGGCAGGTCAGCGGCTCGGGTCAGGGTAGGGGCAATAGTGGGGTATTCCTCCAAGGTCAGTACGAGGTCCAGGTACTGGACTCCTACGACAACTTCACGTACCCAGACGGCCAATGCGGCGCCCTGTACGGTAGGGCGGTACCGCTTGTCAATGCATGCAGGGCACCTGGGCAGTGGCAGAGCTTTGACATCATCTACCATAGGCCTATCTTCGATCAGCAAGGTAACGTGGTCCGCAAGGCCACGTTCACGGTCTTGCACAATGGTGTACTTATACATGACCACGTTCAACTGGAAGGTGGTACTGGCTGGTTGGGTCCTCATGCGGTCACAGGGTATCAGCCACACCCTGATCAGGGGCCTATCGTACTCCAGGACCACGGCAATCCAGTCAGGTTCAGGAATATCTGGATACGCCAGCTACCTGACTAGGCCTGGATCGCCTCGCATTCCATCTCGAACAATAGGTCCTGCCTGCAGATCTCGGCCTGGGCGAGGACTATGGGCATGTCCTTGCAACCGGGCCATCTAGATAGCTGCTGCTGAAGGACCGGCACGATCTGTGGGTCCTTCAGGTATGCCACTGCCCTGACGACATCCGACCACCCATAGCCGCTAGAGGCCAACAGTCTCTCTATCACCTGCAACGTCAGGTCGATCTGGCCTACTGGATCACCTACATGACAGGTCCGGCCTTGGATGTCTATGCTCGCAGTACCAGATATGAACAACCGCCTGTGATCGGGCCAGTTGACCTCCACCGCCCTGCTAAAGGAACTGCCGTACTCCAGGGCTGGGCCCTGCATCGGAGACCTGACTGCGTGTGCCTGTATGGTACCCTTCTTTGCCTGCAATGCGAACAATCCGCCGACTACGGCTGCACCGCAGGCATTCCGGATGCCTATCCCAGTGCTAGCAGGCACGAGTCCTTCAAAGACCCCCGTCTGTCGAAAGAACTCGTTGCGGACCTGGTTGAATTCGTCATACCAGCAGGTGATCTGGTCATTGTAGAACCAGGTCCTGATGACATCGCGGAATGTCATACCATTCTGGCGGAGGGTCAGTTCCATCTGCTCAAATATGGACCTGGCCTGCTCGGCTGGCCTGACCGTATGGTCCTGCGGCCGGATGCCTGCAAGGACCAGATATCTGCCCTCAGGATCCTCCCAATATGTACCAACCGACCTCTGGCCTGCCTGGAGCCTTCGGATCTGAGGCCCCTTGATGGCCCGTAGGCACACCCCACCGAGGCCTGATACTGTGCTGACTAGGTGCGCGACGGGATAGTTGCTCAAGAGGGATGGCTCCTGTGGGGCGAACACATCTACAGCAATGACCTGGCCTTGTTCCCCCTCTACCATGCCTATCACCTGTCCTATGTCCGCAGGACCGCATAAGAAGTATTCAGTGCAGTTGCGCCGCTCCAGGACCGCCATCTGTATGGCAGAACCTGCCAGGTAAACGACACGCCTGTGCAATGATCCGATCTGGTCCATCAGGCCTCCTTTTGACCAAGCAGGCTATGTTAAGCCCTGGCCTGCCTGCATACAAGTGCAGAACCTATGTATGTTCGTTACAGGCCGATAGTACCAGATAAGGACCCTATCCTTTCTAGTGCCATGCGATATTGTACCTGCCCTAGGCGACTGACAGGCCTCGGCCAATCTGGATAAAGCCTGGCAAACTGGGCTCGAAATCGCTGCTCGAGCTGGATGGCCCTTCTATAATGCCCGATCGCCTCATGCGGCCTGTTGCAGGCCTCTGCGAGCTGACCCAGCCTGAACCAGAGCCTCTCGCAGGTTGGATAGAGCGTAGCTGCACGTTGCATGGCCTGGTATGCCTGCTGGTACCTGCCTGCTAGTTCCAGTGCCTCAGCCAGCCTTTCGTGCTGGCGGAAATCGGCCCTGTTGCGCTCGATGGCGATCTGGATAGAGGCTATGGCTGCATCTATGAAACGATTCGGGTCTTGGGCCTGACGGGCCTGTTGGATCAAGAGCCTGGCCTGCAACGATGCTGCAGCAGGGCAGAGGGGGTCTGCCTTTATCGCCCGATCCAGGTACATGGATGCGGCCTGGATGTCCGCTCGCGATACTGCCTTGTAGGCCTGCGATATCAACGATGAGGATAGTGCCGTAGGTCTGATCAACGCCAGCCCGGATGCAGCTACGACCACGATCGTGGCCAACAATGAAGACCAGGCCTTGCTGTCCTGCGGTCGGTCGGGGGACCTTCTTGTATATGCCAGGCCAGATCCCATGACCGCCCAGAACCAGGTCGCATTGGCAGGCTCGAATGGTGCATAGTCCACAAGGCCTGTGGCGATGGATGACGATAGGCACCAGCAAAGTATCAGTGGCAAGTCCTTGCTGCTCGAACCTGCCCCTGCCCGGCCTGACGCCGTCAGGATCAGTGCGGCCACAAGGATCAGTAGCAGACCCGGCACCGTCGCCTCGAGCCAGTCAGGCCCGATCTCATCGCCTAGGCCAGCCTGCAGTATGGCCAAGACCATAGGCCTCACCAGGAACATCGTGCAGCCGAGCAGCACGAAGGCCACTACAGGCCAGGCAATCCGACCCTTACATGCGACATGGTCGAGTTCGACAGGGGGGCCAACGAGGATCCTTCTGATGCCGCCTATGACGATAATGCCCCAACCCAAAAGGCCGATCGGCCCGTATTGCGATAGCAAGGACAAGACCAGATTGTGCGGATCTGCAACGGTCTCTATGGCCTCTGCGGGCTTGTAAGTGCAGTAGTGATATGAGAAGTTGCCAGGTCCTACGCCAAAGACCGTGTGGTCGGCTATCATCCTGCCGGTCGCAGTCCAGTATTGCCACCTGACAAGCAATGACTGAGGCATGGACCAGCCTAACCAGGCAAAGCCAAGGATGGCAATCAAGATCGCTGTCACCACCATCCCATAGATCAGCCTGCAAGCGGTCCGGAGCCGTCCCTTCTTGATCGTGCAGCCCAGTATCGTCCCTGCGGCAAACAGCCCGAATGCTGCGGTCTTGGCCCTGGAAAGTACGATGCCCACCGAGATGATCACGGCCGCTGCTGCGTAGATCATGTCGGCCTTGGTGACATGGCCTAGGCGGTCCCTTTGGCCCACCCAGATGGCCAACAGGCAACAGAGGCTGATCGCACCTAACAGGCCTGTGGAATTGCGGGTGGTCAGATATCCAGAACCTGCGGATGTCAGCAGCCTATGCTCGAATAGGAAGGCCTCGAGGCTGTTTGGTTCTATGCCCAGCGGACCGAGCATCGCGTTGGGGTCCTTTTGGTATTGATCCACCATCGCCTTGTTCAGGTATGCCACCTGGTTGAATGACTCGATGGCGTTGGCGACACCAACAGCGACCCCCAGTGCAAGTACGAGCCTCATGGCCAATGGCCTGCCGCTTACACAGGCAAGACCCAGGCCCATGATCACAGGGCTGGTCTGCACGACCAGGCTGGTTATCGCGGCCCTCTTGTCGCTGGCTGGCAGCAGGCCAGATAACCCACCCAGAATGAACAAGGCAAGGCCAAGCCAGGCCCACCAGCCGACCTGGCGACCCCGGTAAAGAACTATCAACAGCAGACCGCAAGAGGCCAGGCACACCGAGATACAGAGGCTGTAGGGCTGGTCGAATATGCTGACGGCAGTTGCAGAGAACCTGGCCTGCGGGGACTCCGTAACCGTTGACCTCATGGCAAGGCCTGCCACGATCACCGCCAATGCCAGACCTTCCAGCAGTTTCGGCAGTCGGTCACCTAGCCTTCTTGAGCTGTCATATGCCATCTTGACGGCCTGTGTAAGTCTCGAGTATGGCGATGATCGCCAGTAGCATCGAGGTCTGCAGACCGATCAGGACCGCACCTATCATATCCACCCAATAGAGGTATATGGCCCCAAGCCCTGTGCAGATCGTGGCAAGGTACAGTGTCAGTGCGGTCTGTAGGTCGGTAAGCCCCCTACGTTTGAGCCTGTGCGAGAAGTGTTGCGTGTCGCCGACAAATGGGCTTCGGCCCTGCCTGATACGCAGCAGCACCACCGTGGTGAAGTCATAGAGAGGCACTGCCAAGGCCACCAATGGCATCAGTACTGGATACCAAGGCCCGCTGGCGGCCTGATGGTAATATGTGGTCCTGACGCTCAGGACCGCTACCAGAAACCCGACCAGCAATGATCCAGCGTCTCCCATGAATATCTTGGCAGGTGGCAGATTATGGATAAGAAAACCCAACAAAGACCCTATGGTAGCGAGGGCAAGGCCGCTGACAAGGATTTGCCCGCTGGACGCGGCCGCTGCCAGCAGGACTGCGACGACGATGGCTGCTATGCCTGCACAGAGGCCATCCATGTTGTCTAGAAAGTTGAATACATTCATCAACAATGCAATCCACAACGCGGAGATGATGGTGGTGATCAAGTGGTGGTGTATGAAGAGGTGGACCCTTACACCTGCCAACACAGCTGCAACAGCGGCAATGGCCATCTGGCCTGTCAGCTTCGCTATCGGACCGAGACGCGATTTGTCGTCCCAAAGGCCAAGGGCAAAGGCACCAGCCATGCAGATCAGCATCCAGATCAGCTCGTCGAGCCTGCCAGAAAAGGCCTTCGGTTCGAGCCCAAGCCTTGGTCCTGTGGTCACGACGGCGATCGTGCCGGACAGGATGGCAAGAAGGATCGTCAGGAATATGGCAATCCCGCCGCCAAGGGGCACGACCTTTCGGCAATAGCGATCGTTCCTAGGGTACGAGACGAGCCCGAGCCTTGTGGCAATGGGCCTGGTTAGCCCTGTCAGTATCGCAGATACTACCAAGCTCGAAAGCAATATGGCCGCGCCCATCAGCACGATCATTGCTGGTCCCTCAGTTGCTCGATGAGGCGGGCCCTCACCGCAGAGAAGAACGCGTGATAGTGGGGTTGCTGGTAATCAGGATAGGTATATGGCATGCTCAGCCACATGCCCTTCTTGTAAACTAGAGTGACCTCCGCATATATCCCGTCGCGGAGGTATACCCGGTGGCAGTAGTCCTTTGTACTTGCCAATGTCAGCCTGGACGGCTCGATCAGCCCTGGGTCGAGGTTGACAGGCCTAGGCCACGGCAGGGCCAGGCTATGGGCGAGCCCTTGTTCGATGGTGTTGGTCTCGAGCTTGATAGGGGCAAGCTGATCAGGCATGACGAGCCTGGCATGGCTGACGAACTGCCTAAGTATCTCTGGTCCGATCTGGTCCTTGTAATAGTCGGTATGGGTGAATGGCCATATGTCGCTGGTGGCATCTATGGGCCCAAAGGCCTCTGCGAGGGCCGCTGCCGCAGCGGTCAGTGCCTGACGGCCCGCTGCCAGTATACCCACGATGAGCTTGCTGGGCCTTGGCGTCCTGGTCTGCCACATATGGTAAGTTCGGTCATCTTGCGCTCGATTGCAACCGGTCCTTTAGTGACTGGATAAGCCCCATGACCATCTGCACTGCGCTGTCGATACCGACCTTATGGACCTGTTGTTGATCCCTGAGCTTTACCTCTACCTGCCCGGCCGAGATGGACTTGGTGCCTACCGTAACCCTGATAGGGATCCCGATCAGATCTGCATCGTTGAACTTCACACCACCCCTGAGCGGCCTATCGTCCAGTAGTACGTCTGCGCCTGCATCAAGCAATCCCTGGTAGAGCCGCTGTGCGGCACTGGCGACCCCGCTTTCATCCTGGTTGACAGATGTCACGATCACCTCGAATGGCGCTATGGTGATGGGCCATATGATCCCCTTGTCGTCGTGGCTGACCTCTATGGCAGAGGCCAAGATCCTGTTGACGCCTATCCCATAGCAACCCATCAGACATGGTCTTATCTGGCCGTCCGCATCACGCAGGTTTGCATTCAGCATGGAGCTGTATTTGGTGCCTAGTTTGAATACCTGGCCGACCTCTATGCCCTTGCGGAATACCAGTCTCTTGCCCATGTAGGTATCCCCAGGGCAGGCATTGCGGACGTCCGCTAAGATGGTGGAAGGGCCTTCCAAGGCAAAGTCCCTGCCAGGTACCACATTGCAGATGTGGTAGTCGGTCCTGTTTGCGCCTGCAAAAGCAAAGTCCATCGCAGCAACCGCATGATCTATGACCAGGGCCTTGACCTGGCTGCTGAGCCCTATCGGGCCTGCAAACCCTACCTTTGCACCCGTACACCGCTCGATGGTCTGTGTGTCTGCGAGCTCTATGTGTTGGCCGGCGAAAAGCCTCGCGAGTTTCTCTGCATTGACCTGGTGGTCTCCCCTGACCAACACCGCAATAGGTTGACCATCAGCGGTATAGATCAGGGTCTTTATCATCTGCTGTGGGCTAGTGCCTAGGAAGTTGCAGACCTCATCGATACTCCCTATGCCTGGTGTATGCACAGGCGTAGGCTGGCCTACATGTCTGGAAGGAGCCCTTGGGATCGGGTCGACCGGGGCCCGCTCCAGGTTGGCCGCATACGAGCCATCCTCCGTCATCACGATAGTATCCTCGCCCGAATCGCATGGCACGGTGAATTGATGGGAACCAGAACCCCCCATCTCGCCGGTCTCTGCCTCCACCACGATATATGGCAGGCCGCACCGGGTGAAGATCCTGCAGTATGCCTGATACATGGCCTGATATGTCTTATCCAGACATTCGGCGTTCTCGTGAAAGCTGTATGCATCCTTCATGATGAACTCGCGGGACCTGATCGCCCCGAACCTTGGCCTGAACTCGTCTCGGAACTTCGGGCTGATCTGGTATAGGTTTATGGGCAACTGCTTGTAGGAATTGATCTCGGAGGCTGCCAAGAAGGTCACTACCTCCTCTGCGGTAGGTCCCAACACGTTCATCCTGCCATGCCGGTCCTGTAGCGTGAACATGGTCGGGCCGTAGTCGCGGCTGCGGCCGGTCTGATCCCAGAGCTCCTTCGGCTGCAGGGATGGCATCAGTATCTCCTGTGCGCCAGCCCTGTCCATCTCCTGGCGTATGATGCCGATGATCTTGAGCAGGCTCCTCTGCCCCAAAGGCAGGTATGTGTACGTCCCAGAGGAGACCTTCCTGAATATCCCTGCCCTGACCATCAAGACATGGCTTATCACCTCTGCATCTGCAGGTACCTCTTTGACTGTTGGCGCAAATAGTCGGCTGAATCTCATCTTGATACCTCGATTCCTCCCATCTGATTCATGTCCTCCTCCTCAGATTCCTGGCCAGGGCAAAGGCAAACAGCCCTATGATCACCGCCCAGCTTATGCACATAAAGAACCATCCTGCCTTGGTCATACCCCACACCCCCTTGGCTGCCTCTTTCTCCAGACCAGCCATACCAAGAATGCCAGGACGGCAAACATATCTACCAAGAGCAGTCTTACGGAAAGCGCGTATGCTATCTGCCCAGGTGGGTAAGGGGCTGCCTTTGCAGGCATCCTTTTCAATAGGAGGGTTGGTAGTCCTTCCTGCCAGATCCAGTACCCGAGGATAAAGATCAGGAAACTGGGCGTTATGTACTTGATGATGAACCTGTAGATACCTGGGATAGTGATGTCGGAGCCTGTGTGCAGTTCGGTCCAGGCCTTATCCATGCCAAATACCCATGCAAAGAGTATGGTCTCTATTAGTGCGAATACCACCACACAGAAGGTGCCTCCCCAAAAGTCCATCTCGTCCAGTGCGCCCTGACCGTTGAGGAGGATTACGACATGGCAAAGATTGAATGTTACCACACCAAAAAGGATGCTGGCGGTCTTGCGGTCGAGGTTGAACTCGTCCTGCAGGAATGCGACCGCCGGCATGGCCAGCGAGATAGAGCTGGTCACGCCTGCTACGAACAACAGGAAGAACCAGGCGAATGCGAAGTACTGGCCGAGCGGGACCTTTTGGAGCACCAGCGGCATCGTGACAAAGCCGAGGTTGAATGCCCCGCCCTTTGCTAGCTCTGTCGTCCCCTGTGGGCCAAAGAACGCAAAGGCAGCAGGTATCACGATGCTACCACCGAGCACTACCTCGGCCAGTTCGTTGGTTGCGGCGGCGGTGAGCCCTGAGAGGGCCACATCGTCCTGCTTGCTCAGAAAGCTTGCGTACGTGAGTATAACGCCGAAACCAGCGCTGAGTGTAAAGAATATCTGACCTGCTGCGGCCAACCAGACCTGGGCCCTGGTCAGTTGAGACCAATTCGGATTCCAGAGGAACCCGAGCCCATTGATCACATTCCAATCTGGTTTTTGGGGGTCAGGTGCGCCCAGCGTCAGGACGCGGACCATGATCATCACTGCAAACAAGAACAACACCACCAGGCCGATCCTGCAGACCCTCTCTATCCCGGCCCTTATGCCAAAACAGACTACAAGAATATTCAAGGCAAAGGTGATCAAGAAGAACAGGTATGCGGTCCCGACCCCATCGAAGTATTCATTCCTCACCAGGCCTTGATATGCCGCCAGAAAGCCTGCCATGCTAGCCTGATCGGTACACGTGGCATACCTGCCTGTCAGTGCAAATAGGCTGTAGCCGAGCAGCCATGACTCTATGTAGGTATAGTAGATGAATATGACCGTAGGGCCGAATATCCCGATGACGCCGAAGTACTTTATGAACCTGCTCTTCTGCCAAAGCCCCTGGAATATGCCTGGCGCGGTACTCCGCTCGAAGCCACCTCCGAACCTGCCTATGGTCCATTCTATCCACATCAGCGGCAGCCCTAGCAGGAAGAATGCAATGAAGTAGGGGATCATGAATGCCCCACCGCCGTTGTTAGCTGCTTGTACGGGGAACCTCAAGAAGTTGCCCAGCCCTATAGCACTACCTGCCACGGCCAGGATAACCCCCAACCGCCCACTCCAGCGTTCCCTTCCAGAAGGATTCTCACTCATCTAGCCTACCCCGCTTCAGGCCTACCATGTTCGATCCTTCACCAACCTTCAGACAGGTCGTGTTCTATCCCCAGGACCTCCAGGGCGTTTCGATCCACCACGCTGGATATGCTGCTGCGAGGGACCGTAGGCAGACTGGTATCGGCCATGAGCATGTTGAAGCCCAGCAGTGTCTCTATACAATCGGCCGCGTTGTAGGATGGATAACCGCTGCCGAACAATAACTTGTGCATCACCCCATAGTCGTAGGCCGCCATAACCATGTTATAGGTCTGCCAGACCCTATTGGGCCTTATGGACAGGTCTGCATAGACGTTCTCTCGCCTTGCCAATACCGCCAAGGTCTGCTCCAAGAATGGGGTGCCCATACCACCGATCACAATCCGCAACTGCGGGAATGCCGCTGCCACCTCGTCTATCAGATAGGGCTGTGCATATGCAAGGCTACCAGGTGCACCCTGGTCCAGTTCTGGATTGTGGAAAAAGATCGGAAGACCGAGCTTGGTGGCGATCTTGTACATATCCACTGCCCTGCTGTGCATGGGGTGCAGGCCCCAATAACCACAATACAACACGATCCCCTTGAATCCCAACCTCTCCTTGAAGGCCGCCAGCTCCTTGTCTGTAATCGGGTCTTCGGTAGGTTGCAACAGGCCGAAGCCAATCATCTTGTCCTTGTGGCTGAGGACATAGTGGCTCAATTGCTCATTGATCTTGCGCCTGTCCGGACCTGGCCTAGCAAGTACTATGCACGCGTCGACCATGTCTGCCGCCATCCGGTGGGCAGCAAGCGCGGCCTCGTCCGCATCCGGCTCTATGTGCGTATGGCAATCAACTATCATCTACTCAAGGGCCTTTTCGCTGCGTCTGAAAGACCAGTATCCAGGACGACAGCCTAGATACCCTATTCTGGTGCCAGCTATTCGTCAAGGGCAAAAGACCTGCCGGTCCGGATCGAATTTTTCTTCCATGTACAGGCCGGGCCGTTATAAATGCACGTGTTTAGGCTGACAGAGGATGAGCATCTATGGACTGTCCAGTCTGTTCTAATCCCATGATCACCATGGAGCTGGCGGGTGTGGAGATAGACCACTGCCTGGAATGCGGCGGGATATGGCTGGATCGCGGGGAGCTGGAGATATTCATTGGCAACCAGCTCAAGGCAGATGGGCTGATCAGCTCTCTGAGACCCGCTCCGAGGCCAAAGGAGAGACATCGCCGCTGTCCTCTGTGCGATGCAAAGATGGAGAAGGTGGCCATGACCTTAGGGGCTGCCCAGGTGATCCTGGATCGGTGTAGGAAGGACCATGGCCTTTGGTTCGACAAGGGTGAACTGGTCCAGGTCCTTCGTGGATCTGGGGTTGAGCACAACCAGTTGATGCATCTATTCGCCCAGATGTTTGGCTTGGAAAGGAATGGAACATGAACACGATCATGATAGTGATCCTAGTCATCCTCGTGGCCCTGATCTTGTACGTCATCGGGGTCTTCAACCACCTGGTCAGGCTCAGGAATCAGGTGGATAATGCCTGGTCGCAGATAGATGTGCAGTTGAAGAGGCGACACGACCTGATCCCGAACCTGGTGGAGACCGCAAAGGGCTATATGAAACACGAGCGTGAGACCTTTGAGGCCATCACGCAGGCCAGGAGCCAGGCCATGGGTGCAAGGACGGTCTCAGAGGCGGCAAAGGCCGAGGGCGCACTAGGTCAGGCCTTGGCAAGGTTCTTGCTCACGGTCGAGAACTACCCGGAGTTGAAGGCCAACCAGAACTTCCTGGCCCTCCAGGAGGAGCTGGCCAGCACCGAGAACAAGATCAGCTTTGCAAGGCAGAATTACAATGACCAAGTCCTATTCTATAACAACAGGATCCAGATGTTCCCATCCAATATCGTTGCAGGGATGTTCGGATTCGGCAAGCGTGACTTCTTCGAGGTCGAGACTCCTGCGGAAAGGCAGGTCCCGAAGGTGAGTTTCTAGCCAGCCATGTGGGAGCTGATCAGGCTCAACAAGAGGAACTCGGTCATACTCTTTCTGGTGATGGCAGCCGTGCTCATCGGCCTGGGCATAATCATAGGTGCGGCAGTGCACCCGAATGGCTTGATACTCGGAGGGCTTGTAGCACTGGTCGTGTGGCTCGTATTGGCCACGATAAGCCTCAGCTCAGGTGATCAGATCCTCTTGGCCGCCAGTAGGGCAAGGCCTGTCACAAAGCAGGTGCATCCCCAGTTGTTCAACGTTGTGGAGGAGATGACCATAGCTGCCGGCCTGTCCAGGATGCCAAGGATCTACATCATTGATGACCCTGCACCCAACGCATTTGCCACTGGCAGGGGGCCGCAGACCGCATCCATAGCAGTGACCGCTGGCCTGCTTGCCAAGCTCAATAGGGATGAACTGCAGGGCGTGGTCGCCCACGAGATCAGCCACATCCTGCACAGGGACATACTCTATGTAACATTGGCTGGGGTGATGCTGGGGGCCATCGTGCTTATCTCTGACCTTTTCCTCCGCGGTGTGTTTCGCAGCAGTGCCTATGGCAGCTCCAGACGATACTCAGCACAGGCCAGGCGGACCCCTGCCCAGGTCCAGTTGGTCATCATCCTGTTGGCAGTGGCGGCCGCCATCCTCGCCCCCATACTTGCCCAATTGCTGTATCTTGCCCTTTCCAGGCAGCGCGAGTACCTTGCGGACGCTGGGGCGGCCAGACTGACCAGGTATCCTGAGGGCCTGGCAAGTGCCTTGGAGAAGATCGCCAACGACCCTGGTCCGCAGCTCTCGGTGGCCACCAAGGCAACTGCACCGATGTATATCGTTAACCCGTTCAAGAGGGGGCTCGGATACCTCACCAGCACCCACCCGCCGATCACCGAGAGGATCCGGATCCTCAGGTCTATAGGCAATAGCGTCTCATGGGCCCAATATGCAAAGGCCTATACCCAGGTCACCAAGAGGTCCTTGCCGTATCGACTACACGATGAACCCTTGCCTGTCAGGCCAGGTCAGGAGGCAGGACCTGTCGCCAGCCCAAGTGCACAACACAGGCAGGCTGGGGACCTCATCCGCAGGATGAACGGCTTCAGGTTCTTGACCTGCCCGTGCGGCCTTGTGCTGAAGATACCACCCAACTACACGCTAGGCCATATCAAGTGCCCCCGTTGCGACCGTTTGCTGGATGTGCCTGAGCCTGCCTTGGCTAGCAGATAACAAGGACCTATATAATCGCGGCAGGGATCTTGGACGATGAATCTTGTATGATGGATCCTAGTAGGAGACTCTGTCATTGTAGAGAGCCAGCCATGGCTGAAGAGCTTGGACAAAACGATGAGGCATTGGTACGTGCTGCCCAGGCAGGTGACAGGTCAGCCATGCAGCAGTTGCTGATCCGCAACTGGACCTGGCTGAAGTGCCTGGTCTATGGCGTGATCGGCAAGACCGACCTGGATGACGTGATGCAGGAGATCAGCCTGAAGGTCATCAGGAGGATCGGCACGCTGAGGCAGCCAGGGGCATTCAGACCATGGTTGGCGGCCTTGGCGCACAGGCAGGCCTTGCGGTGGCGCAGCAAGAGGCCGATCGCTGCAGTCTCGCTGGACGATACCGCGGTGCCAGAGCCTGTGGACCAGCATGCTGACGCGGTCGTTGAGGCTGCCGAGCAAGAGGACCTGTGCCAGTACGTGCTGCAGGTCATAGGCCAACTGCCGGAGAAGTACAAAGAGGTCATCATGCTCCAATACAGCAGACAGCTCAGTTACAAGGAGATAGCAAAGATCCTAGACGTGCCCTTGACTACCGTCCAGATCAGGTTGGTTAGGGCCAGAAGGATGATACTGGAGGCCATAGAAAAGAGGTCCAAGGGGAGGATCCACAATGGATAGGTGCCAGCCCAACATAGAGATCCTGATCAACAAGTACATCGATGGCGAGATCACCGCAAGGGAGATGGAGGACCTGCGTACGGTCTTGGAGGTAGATCCTGCCGCAAGGGGGCTTTTCGAGAAGATGCAGAGGGTGGACCGCTACTGCCAGGATGCCATCCAGAGGTATGTCTTGCAGGCCGGTAGGCCTGTAGAGGACGTACTTGCAGGCCTTGGTCATGCCTATGCCAGGCCTATCAGATGGGTGGGGTTGGCAAGACAGTTGGCCTGGTCCAGGTTTGCAGCAGGATTGGCCGCAGGGTTGCTCATAGGCCTATTGGTCTCTGTGACCGTATTCCTTGGACGTACCACGACCAGGCCAGTGCTGCAGCCCCAGGTAGTCAATGCTGGCGATATCCAGCAGCACCAACCCTTGCCTCGTGTGAACATATACTACTTCAGGGATAGTCAAGGCAATCTGTGGGCCATAGAGGGGCTCAGCGAGGAACGGGTCAGGAATGTGGCTTACCAGTCCGAGTTCTAGTATGGGTAGGATGGCTATGAATAGGCAATGGTATTACGCGATGGTGTTCGTTGCATGCCTATGTGTGCCTTTGGGCTGGGCTGCAGAGCAAAGGCCAACGGCGTTCCTGGGTGTGATCCTGGATAGGATGCCCTTGCCCGAGATACTCATCAAACACCTGGGCCTTGCCCCGGGTAAGGGGTTGAGGATAGAGAACGTCTTCCAGGATAGTCCTGCTGCCCAGGCCGGCCTGGATAGGGACGATATACTGCTGAGCGTAGATGGCCAGGACATAAACGACGTGTGGCAGTTCGGCAGGATCCTCGCGGGTGCACAGGTCGGCACGCCGGTCAGGCTCGAGATCATCCATGCCGGTCAGAGGCGGACCGTAGAGGTGAGGTTGGGCAGAAGGCCCCAACATCCAGTCCTGAAGTACCCACCGGAGCCCAGTGCCATGATGGGCTGGAGGATAGGGGGCATCTTTCGCCAGGAGCCCCAGTCAGGCAGGTGGGTCCCGTTCGATGCATCTTCTGATCCCAACGTGCCTATGCCTCAACTGCCATTCCCAAGGGAGGTTTATACCTTCAACTATGGCGACGGTGCAGACCAGCTTACCGTGGTCATAGAGGGCAACCCGCGTTCAGGTAGCTCCAAGGTCATCGTTCGCGCAGGTCAGGCAGAATACAGCAGCACCATAGATCAGATCGACAAACTACCTCAGACATACATGGTCCAGGTCCAACAGGCCATACAGCAGGCCAAGCGGGATAGCGACCGTCAACGCGAGTTTGGTCCGCCGAGGGGTCTAGACCGTCGCCACGGACGCGGTCCAGGGCAGGAGCAGGACCTATCGGACCGACAATGGGACTTCTGGGAGCAGGCCATAGCGCGGACGCTGGATTCCATAGCCAGGTACCTAGAGGCGGTGGACCGCTCTAGAAGGCCTATGGACAAGTCCCAGATGGAGCGTCTCAACCAGATCGAACAGCAATTGCGGCAGTTGCAGCAGCAGATAGACAAGGCCCAGCAACAACAGCAGGACCGCCCTAGGAATTAGCCTCGGTCACGTCCAGCCGCAGTGGCCTCAGTTGCATCAGACCTGGCAACTGATTGCGGCCCAGTACCGCCTTTATCCTCGCGCGGCCGTGTTCGTAGGTCTGGCCAAGGATCTGCCCATGTGTGCGGAGGTATGCATAGACCCTCCCGTCTGAGGGCTCTGCCACCAGTCCCACCACGACCTGACCGCCATAATAGTGCCTGCAGACGGCCTCTGTCAGGGCGTCCAGCCCTATACCCAATCTTGCAGAGATGGCCACTGCATCGGGATAGATCGTCTGCAGCATCTCTACCGTGCCGGTATTGGCTGCGATATCCGACTTATTGAGCACCTTCACTACGGGCTTGGCCGTGCAACCTATCTCATTTAGTATCCTCTCTACTGCCTCGATCTGGGCCATTACCGAGCTGCTGGAGACATCTATCACATGCAGCAGCAGGTCAGCGGTTACTGCCTCCTCCAACGTCGCCTTGAACGATTGCACCAACTGCTCGGGCAGGTCCTTGATGAACCCGACCGTATCGCTGACCAGGATCCTGACACCCTTCTGCGGGTTCCAGATCCGCGTCCTGGTGTCCAGGGTGGAGAAGGGCTTGTCTTCCACTACTACCGATGCCCCTGTTAGTGCATTCAGCAGCGTGCTCTTGCCCGCATTGGTATAGCCGACCAGGCAGACCTTGTAGGCATCCTTGCGGCCCTCTATCTCGCGGAGCTTGCGCCTATCGATCCTCTCTAGCTCCCTCTTGAGTTCCGTGATCCGCCTGCTGACAAGCCTGCGGTCTATCTCCAATTGCTGCTCGCCTGGTCCCCTGGTCCCTATCCCACCTACGCGGCCGGCAGCGGTCCCACCTGCAGCGCCTGCCACGCTATCCAGGTGCGACCACATCCTGGTAAGCCTAGGGTAGGTATACTCAAGTTGTGCTAGCTCCACCTGTAGCTTTGCCTGCCTCGTCCTTGCACGGGTGGCAAAGATATCCAGTATCAGCTCGCTGCGATCTATCACCCTGCATTGCACGATCTGCTCTAGCTGGCGGATCTGGCCGGGCGACAGGTCGTTATCGAATATGACAAGATCGGCCTTGAGCTGCCTTACTCGATCTGCAAGGTCCTCCGCCTTGCCTTTGCCTACATATGTGGATGGGTGTATAGACCTGAGCCTTTGTCTGACCTGGCCAACCACGATGGCCCCTGCGCTTCGCGCAAGTGCGGCCAGCTCGTCCAGGCAGTCAGGCCCGCGCTGCGGCCCCAGATAGGCCGCCACAAGGATCGCCCGCTCCTTAATGACCTGTAGGCTCTTTGTATTCTTTGCCAAGGATCGTGCCACCTCTATAGTTACTATAATACCGCTAGTCAAAAACTCAAGGCCCAACAAGGCCCGATAAGCCAGCGTCAGGCCGATACCCACACAACCCGACAAGGTCCAGGATAGGGCCTATCGGGCCCTTCGGCTGGTTGTAAGCCCATTATATTCAAGTACTTACATATCCTCCGATCCTGCTACTAGATTACCTCTTGCATCGGATTCATTGGTCCTATAGATGTTTTTAGCTGAAGACCAGGGCCAGCTGTGGTTATAGGCTGCATAAAGAATCAGGCGAAGGGGTGCACGGATAGTGATGCTGATCCGGCTGCCTGGTAGGTACAGGCCCAGGAGGATATGGATCAATCCCTTTGATACCGAGGCGGACAGGTACAATCTCTGGGAGGTAATAGAGGCGGAGGGATTCATATCCGATAGGTTTAGGCTCAGTGAGGATAGGGGTGTAATAGACATATCGCCCTTTGGCCCTGGCGGGGCCAGGCGTACCTGCAGCAGGTCAGGGCCTGCAGCGTACCTAGCGATCGTCATCTGGCTGGTCTTATCATATCTACGCCGCTCAGTTAGCAGGTTTGTACCAGAAGGCCGTTATAGTCCACTTAGGCTTCATGCGGCTGGATTAACTGCTGCTGCTTTTACTCTTCCAATTCTTTTTAATTCTGTTGATGTTTCTTCAAAACCCTTAGAAAGACAAGGAGCAGTAGCTGTATGCTATTATTTAGCGCATCATGGAACAAATGATTGTGTATTATATTATTGGGATTCTAATAGATGTCCGGGAGTTTCTGTTGGTTTAGATCGTTATGACACTCCTTTGACTAGTCTTCCCCCTCTTCCTCCTGATGGTCCTATAACAAAAAATTATTCTATAGTAGATGGAGTTAAATTAGCGGATGATTGCAGGCCAGTAGATAATATGGATAGTGTTGTTGTTTATTATGAGATTGATCCAAGACAAACTCCCTGGCCACCAAATCCACCAATTGAAAATAGTTATTTAGAAGTGGGTGTTAGTCTTTTAGAAGATAGAAAGGTTTATGTTGACGAGAAAGATGCTAGAGAACAATTTGATGGAACTTACTGGAGAAAGTTAATTAATTTAGGTCCGCCTGTGATGTCTGGAATGGTTACAATATCTTTTGAACAAATTAAAGAACCAGAACCGCCAAAACCCCCAGAACTTTATCCACCAATTGTTGAAACGAGCGGAGTTCTGAATGTTGGCCACAGGACAGCTACACCTGAAGGTATGGTCTTAGACACTGG
>Ga0078972_1007960_pt1 | contig 22855 bp, 15 predicted proteins | sample YelNatPaOPGAMG01_FD_67568 | JGI IMG/M metagenome (GOLD analysis project Ga0078972, IMG submission 67568) | Hot spring thermophilic microbial communities from Obsidian Pool, Yellowstone National Park, USA - OP-RAMG-01 (SPADES assembly) (version 2) | ecosystem: Environmental > Aquatic > Thermal...
GTCGGCGGAGCCAGCTTTCCAGGTTTGAACCATGTTTTCCGCGCTCTTACGAGCGCGGCTACGTTTATAACGCTTCATTTGAGCCGGCTGTTGTACAAAGGTCGGGCTCCACCGAAACTTTGGACGACGTGGAAGTCGGCCCTCCAAGCGAATTGGACCCGGTGTTGACCCTCGCTGAGGCTCGCCTTGCCACCGCACGCCAAACTATGGCACCGCGCAGATTTGGGAATCGGCCTGCCCTGGCACCCCGGCTGCCGAGAGCAGGTAGGCGACACACAATGTCTGTCCTGCAATGCGGAGTGCGCCACAATGATTCCGTGCGCGTGGACTCCAAGGTTGTGAAATATCCGGGCAAAGCATTTCCTGACTCAACCGCCGTTCCGGAACCGGTCTAAGTATAAGTAGTCCGGTTTTCGAGCCGGTTTGCAGTATTTACTTTTCGGCCAGTTTGGGCTAAATAAATGCGTGTGCCGATGTGGCGGAACTGGCAGACGCGCTAGACTCAAAATCTGGTGCCCGAAAGGGCGTGTGGGTTCAAATCCCTCCATCGGCACCATGCTTGCTTAACCGGTATCCGACCCGTTAAAGTACGACTGTCTATGCGCGCAAAAACGAACTTGTTCGTCTCTGCCAGCTCGAGTGCAACTCTGATTTTGGGCTTCACCATCGGCCTTTGCACCGCACAGCCGGGTCTAAACCCGCTGATGCACGATCGCACCGAACCGTTGCCGCGGGTTGTAACACCCCCAACACCGAGCACACAGGAAAAACCCGGCCAACCGCCCTCGGACGCAATTGTGCTTTTTGATGGTGGCGACCTGAGCCAATGGGTGAGCATGGACGGCAGCCCGGCGCGCTGGCTCGTCAAGGACGGTTACATCGAGTGCAGTCGCGGTGCGGGTAACATCCGTACATTACAAAACTTTGGTGATTGCCAGTTGCATATTGAGTGGGCTACACCTGCACCGCCGAGAGGTGATGGTCAGGGCCGCGGCAACAGCGGCGTGTTTTTCGGCTTGGACAGGTACGAAGTGCAAGTACTCGATTCGTACGAGAATAAGACATACGCAGACGGTTCAGCAGCCGCAATTTACGGGCAGTATCCGCCCCTTGTGAATGCGTCATTGCCGCCGGGTCAGTGGCAAACCTACGACATCATTTACATTGCGCCCCGATTCGATCCGGGAGGCAAACTTGTCTCACCGGCATACCTCACGGTGTTTCACAATGGCGTGCTTGTGCAATATCACGTGCCATTGACAGGGCCGACCGGTTGGCTGGAGAGACGCGCCTATGACCCGCATCCGGAAAAGTTGCCGATCTCGTTGCAGGACCACGGCAACCCGGTTCGCTACCGAAACATTTGGGTGCGCGAGCTTGGGCCGCCAAGCCGCAAAGAGTTCACGTTGCCACGGGCGCTGCTGGATAGTTACACCGGCACATACGAACGTGGCCGCGGTGACACAATCGAAGTTGCGCGTCAGGGCGATCAATTGGTTGCCACAGTTGCCGGTGTAAAGTTCCAACTATTCGCTGCGTCTGAAACAAAATTTTTCGCCAAAACAGTTGACCTGCAGGTCGAGTTTCTCAAGGACGCACAGGGGAGGGTTGACCGGCTGGTGTATTCGGTCGGCGAAGGCGCAAGCACATGCCGGAAAATCCGGTAACAACCGCGTTTGCCATTGTACCGGCCGAAAGTTTCCGCCAGCACAACGTGGTACTTTGTTTGCTGCGGTTATCGAAGCAAACCTGCTCGCAGTCCAGCCATACGCGCCGCGCCTAGCAGGGCGGTTTTATCGTTCATGATGACCTTGACCGGCATTGCAGCCAGCAGCGCGCTGAGCCGGCCACCAAAAATGAACGCCTTCATGAACGTGCCATCGCGCAGTTTGTTGATAATCTTCGGCGCAATACCACCCCCGACATACACACCTGCAGTTGCGAGCATTTTGAGCGCCAGATTGCTCGCTTCTGCGCCGTAATATGTCACAAACAGATCGAGTGCCTTGACGCAAATCTCAGCCCGTCCGTCCAGTGCAACCTGTGAAATCACAGCCGGCGGGTCGCCCTGGGCAAGCTCGGCTGCGAGCCATGCGGGTTCGTCGGCGCGGTTAGTATCGCGCAGGAATTTGTAAATGCTAAACAAGCCCGGCCCAGAAAGCACACGTTCCCAACTGACACGCCCGAACTGCGCGCGGAGGTATTTCAGCAGCTCGATGTCCAAATCCGTTCGCGGTGAAAACTCGGCGTGGCCGCCTTCACATGCCCACGGCAAGTGGCGTTGACCATCCCAAAACAGACCCGATTCACCCAACCCTGTCCCCGCTGCAATGACCGCCGCATTGCCGGTTGCCTGCTTATCACCGCAGTTGAGCACAACGAAATCATGCGGGTCAAGTGCGGCAATACCGTAGGCCGTCGCTTCAAGGTCGTTCAACAACCAGACAGAGGCACCCAGTGACCTGTTGAGCGTAGCACTGTCAACTGCCCATGCAACGTTTGTGAGCTGTGCACGACCGTGTTTGACTGGGCCGGCCACGCCAATGGCAGCCTGTGTAACGTGCAATTTATGAGCTGAAACAAACTCGTGCACGAGTTGCTCGAAGCTGGGGTATTGTTGACTCGGGAACGTACCGGCTGGTCCAGGCACAAGCCGACCCCCTGCAACATCGAAAAAGGCAAGGTTAACCTTTGTACCGCCAATGTCGCCTGCCAGAATCATACTCAACGTTCGTCTGCCAAGTGTTGTAAAGCTGGCCCTGAGAATCTCAAAAACTTTTAGCTGCGCAAGCCGTGTTTATTGTTGCGGCGGTGTTTTAATTAAGCTGTGCAGGGTTAAGTTTGCGAACTGTGGACATCTGTGCGAGCGCCCGGCGCTGCAAGTTTGTTCAACCGTTTTGTGATCCGCTCCCAGTGTGTGCCGTGCCAGAACAATTTGTTGCAGCGCGTGCAGAGGAAAAATTCATCTTTCCAGCGCCATGTCTTTGGCGGGATACGATCCTGCACAGCGTGTTTATCAACCTGCTGCAGCACACCCCCGCAACTCATGCAACGTGCCGGTCGCAATGTCAGCTCAAGCTCGCTAAATACAAGTGCAAGTTGCGCTTCGACAGCCAGTGTGGGTGGTAGCCAGAGCGACTTTATGATGCCATCGCGCAGCAACCGGCGCTCCAGCAGCATGCTATCGGTTGTCAGCAACACCGCATTGAGTCGGCGCGTTTTGGTAAGCAACATGTCGTCCGAGATATCAGGTTCCCAGAAGGCCTCGTAGCCGGCTGCGCGCAACCACCGAGCCAAACCGCCCAAACCGCTGTCACAGACAAATCGGACAGGTTCACTTTCGGTTATGGTTGGACCGGAGTTAGTTAGCGGGGTTTTTACTGTCATTGTCCTGAATTTTTGGACCACTGCGTACAGGCGGTCATGAATGATGGCAAGGGCCTGTGGCTTGGGCATGCCTTGGCGGCGTAACTGTTCAGCGCGGTCCAACAGCCATTGCACACCTTGCTCAGCACGGCGAGCATGCAACTGCGCCAATAATGCCGCAAACCGTGTCCTGTACCCTATATGCATCCGCTTCATGCCACACAGGATCTTCCGTACTTACGCCCGACATTGCAAAGATGATTTTGCACCGTGCCGACCAAAATTTTTCTTTGCTTCACTACCAAAAGACTCGACAACGGGCAGGCAACTGGCCATGTTGTTGAGCGGTTTGGCCGACTCGAGCCGTGCCTTTGTAGGCTTCGGGCGACATGTATGGCTCGGGCTATGTGGCCCCGCTGGGACCGGCAAAACCGAGCACGCGCACCTGTTGCGCTGCGGGGCATCTGGTTATTTGTTCATGCACTGCGTTCTCAGTGCAGACCAGTGCACGCACATTTTTCGGCTTTATTAAACGATGAAAACGTATCAATCAAACGAGATTCGCAACATTGCGATAGTTGGCCATGCATCGAGTGGCAAGACGATGCTTTCGGAGGCGATGTTGGCCTGTGCAGGTGTGATAAACCGCATGGGCAGCATTGCAAATGGCACAACTGTGTCCGACTACCACGAAAACGAACGCGAGCGAAAAATTTCGATCCAACTGTCTCTGATGCACCTGGACTGGGACGGCACAAAGTTTAACTTGATGGACTGCCCCGGCTATCTGGATTTCGTTGGCGAAACACTGAGTGGGTTGCGTGCGGCGGACTGCGCGGTAATTGTTGTTGACGTAAAGGACGGTGTTGGCGTCGGGACACATCAGGTCTGGGAATATGCAACACAGTTAGGCTTGACAAAAATTTTCGTCATCAACGGCCTCGACAAGGAAGCAGTTGATTTCGACCGCGCACTCGGGCAAATCCGGCAATGCTTCGGCGAGCGTGCGTTTCCGCTGACCGTACCGGTTAATCCGGGACCGGGTTTTGACCAGGTGCTGGACGTTTTGCGCAGTCACGTGTTCAGATTTGCCTCGGACAAAACCGGCAAGGCAGATGAAACACCAGCAGGTGGCGAGCTTGCTGACCGTGTCAAAACCCTGCATCAACAGCTCGTCGAGTACATCGCCGAATCCGACGATGCGCTGCTGGAGAAGTTTTTCGACAAAGGCACCTTGACCCAAGACGAGCTGCGCGGGGGGCTGCACCGCGCGTTGTTGCAGCAGACTTTCATTCCGGTGTTTGCCGTGTGCGCGGAAAAAAACATCGGTGTGACGCGCCTGATGGATTTCATCGGCAAATACGGTGTTTCACCGGTTGACCGGGCCAAAACAAAGGCACTCGATCCAAACGGCAACGAGGTCCAGCTCGACATCAACAATCCCGAGCCGGTGTTGTTTGTGTTCAAGACGATGAGCGAGCCGAAGTTTGGCGAGCTATCGTTTTTCCGGGTTTACTCGGGCAGACTCGATCTGGGTGTGGAACTTTACAACACCGACACGCGCGTAACGGAAAAAATCAGCCAGATCTACATCCTCAACGGTCAGAACCGGGTGTTGACAGATCATCTTGTTGCCGGTGACATCGGCGCGACCGTCAAGCTCAAAGCCACACACACAGGCAATACATTGTGCAGTCCGAAGCTGAACCTTACGCTGCCAAAGGTGCACTATCCCAAGCCGAACATACACGCTGCACTCGAGCTAAAGGTCAAGGGCGAAGAAGACAAACTTTCGCAGGGCTTGTCTGCGTTGCACCAGGTTGACCCGACGTTTGTGTTTACCGTTGACCCTGAGCTGCGCCAGACAATCGTGTCTGCCCAGGGCGAAATGCACCTGGCGGTGATTACCGACGAGTTGAAAAAACGGTACCGAGTCGAGGTCGAACTTGTCCCGCCCAAAATCCGCTTCCGCGAGACTGTCAAGGCACGCGCAGAAGCCAAGTATCGCCACAAAAAACAGACGGGTGGCGCAGGACAGTTCGCCGAGGTTTGGATGCGGATCGAACCAAAACCGCGTGATACAGGACTCGAGTTTACCGAGTCGCTGGTCGGCCAGAACGTTGACCGTGTGTTTGTGCCGTCAGTCGAGAAGGGTGTCAACCGCGCCGCTGCGGAGGGTATCCTTGCCGGGTACAGAGTTACCGATGTCAAAGTGGATTTCTACGACGGCAAGATGCATCCGGTTGACTCGAACGATATCTCGTTCCAGATAGCCGGCTATTACGCTTTCAAAGAAGCGTTCATGAACGCAAAACCGTGTCTGCTCGAGCCGATTCATACGCTCGAAATCAAGGTGCCGGACGAATTTGTCGGAGCTGTGATGGGCGATCTGTCCGGGCGACGCGGTAAAATCCTCGGCATAGACAGCGTGAGTGGGATGCAGATCATCAAGGCTCAAGTGCCCGCTGCAGAGCTTTACCGGTATGCCACCACGTTGCGGTCGCTCACCGGCGGACGCGGTGTGCATACCGAAGAATTCAGTCATTACGAAGAAATGCCAGCACAGCTGCAACAGAAGGTCATTGAAGAAAGCAAGAAAGCTAAGGAACAACAACGCCAGGAAAAATAACCCGCTGTTGCAGCTCGTCCGATGCTGAACAGTTCCTCTGTCCGGTCTCTCACCCTGCATCGGGTGAGATATGTTTTCTTTCGACAGACGACAGCCCGTTTACCTTCTCCTGACTGTTTTGTGCTTCGGTTTTTTTCTTACCGCGCGCACAGTGAATCACGTACAGCTTTATTGACAAGCCAACCGCAAAGCCCGGGATTATCAACGAAGTCAAAGGCGGTAATCGCCTCGTGTTCGATATCACCATCAAACCGCACGGCGTGATTGAGTGGAGATGAAAAAAGGCAGCAGCCGCGGTACCGAGGCTCAACGTCAGCCCGCCCGATAATAGCCGAGTCCGAAAACGGGATTGTACACCGGGCCGAAAGCGCACCTTAATCACCAGTGACTTGACCACCGCACGGAAAACCCCCAAGCCCGTCAGAGCGACAGGTAATAGCCCACCGTGCCAATTGTGGGTGAACAGGCTGCAAAAAATAATTCCCAAGTCCCAATAGGGACGGCAGACAATAGTCCGCCATGTAAAATGTGGTGTGATATCGGCTTTGGGCTTATTTGGCTATTCCTATGAATGGGGTTTCCGGCACCGGAACAAATCGCCCTGGGCAAGTCGGTTTTCAGACTAACTTGTCCAAAAAATCCACAACCTGCTCCCAGCATTTTATCGGCAGTTGAAATTGGTCTGCGGACACCTCGGCGAGGCGTCCCTACCATTTCCAGTTGCGAGTGTATTTGTCCAGCGTGCACGGAATGTGGCTAGCAACGGCTATGGTAGTGACGCATTGCCTCATGCGTCCGGCTCTTTAACACAAAGGCGCGGACACAACTGGGCGCTGGGGGTTGGTCATGCATACCTGGCTCGTAGGTTTGAATCTTGTTTGCCGCGCTCTTACGAGCGCGGCTACGGGCACCTGCAGTGCCGCAGCGGCGGTTTGTGGCTGCCTGCTCTGTTGTCATGCATTTGCCGGACCGTTTTGCAGCACCGATGCTGAGGAGAGGTGCACCGGCGTGCGCAGAACGCTGCTATAAAAGCTGTGGGCTACGGCGCGCGCCCATCCGGGGCGCAGGTAATTCCGCGTTCGGAGGCGAGGCTTCGTCTGAGCCGGCTGGCGTGTGCGGTTTTGCCTGGACCAAACTCCAGACGACGTGGGAGGTGGGCCATCTAACCGAATTGAAATGGGTGTCGGTGCGCACCGGCGCTCGCAGCGTTACCGCACTCAACATTATGGACGAAAATTCACAAGGCCACGGCGCTGCGCGTGATTGTGCACGCCTGACTGCGCCTGACAACATCGAGTCTGGGTCTCACAGTTTGTGCCTGGCTAATTGGATGATGATGTTGATCCCGTGCGCAGTTGCCAACGCAAGCAAGCCCACCCCGGACACATGCTCAATTTTGAGCAGAGTGCTTTCACTTAATTTGCGGTGTCCGAGCGACACAATCCAGCTTAGGCAGATGAACCACAGTGTTGCCCCGGCTGCAACACCGGCTATGCAGGCGACTCGTGTACCCGGATGATCCGCCCTGACCAAGTCACGCGATATGAAGTTTGCTGCCAGAATCACCCAGAAAACCAGGACACCCGGGTTCGCCAGAACCCGCACAAACCCGGTCATAAACGCTGAGTGCGGGTGAAACCGTTGTTCGATTCGCGCTTCGAGTCGTTCCTCGATGCCGCCGTTGCGCAAGGTAATGCGTGTAGGTGCGGTAACCGACCTGGCCATTAAAAATCGAATCCCTAGATACAGCATGAACACGAAACTCACCAGTTCCATTGCAGCCTGCATGTAACCGCGCTGGAAGAATGATGCAAACCCGGTAAATGCCACAGTGCAATAGACGAGTTCCATTGCGACTGCGCCCAGCCCGATCATGAGCGCCCAGGCAAACCCGCGCCGCGCACCTTCGTTGATGATGGTGAGGTTAATGGGACCGATTGGCATGGCCAACAACACGCCGCTGACAAATCCGGTTATACCGGCTAGCGTAATTGGCGAAAGGCCCGTCATGTGGATTCAGGCCGGGGCGGTTTGGTTTTCGTCATCTTCGGTGTCTTCGAGTTCGCGTCTGATGCGTTTTGATATGTACGGCCTGACGAATCCGTAAATCAGGTAGGTTGTGAAAATGATCGGCAACACCAGCGGCAGTACTTTCTCGCGTACCACAACGACGAAGCCGATGAACAACATCACGATCAGCATCTTAGTGAACGTGCTTGTGGAGCGCAGGTCAAGTGATTTGAAGCTCGGGTACCGTACGTTGCTGACCATCATGCCGGACAGAAACAGCAACAGCACCGGCAGCGCATACCGCCATTTGCCCACGACAAGCTCTTTTTCGTCCCACCACATTATGAACAGCGTCAGCGATGCCACAAGTGCAGCAGCAGATGGGATTGGGAATCCGACAAAATCTTTTGCACCCTTGTTTTCGGGCAGCATGGCCAGACAATTGTACCGCGCCAGGCGAAATGCGCCGCACAGCAGGTAGATCGAGGCAATGAACCAACCAAGCTCGGGATGCGCCACGAACACGTCTTTGAGCACAATCCGGTGTACCAGAAACGCAGGCGCAACCCCAAACGAGATCAGGTCCGCGAGCGAATCGAACTCGCGTCCGAACGGGCTTTCCACCCCGCCCATGCGCGCAACTCGTCCGTCCAGCAGGTCGAAAATGCAGGCTAACAAAATGAATGCAAGTGCAACTTTAATGTTGAAATAACCTCTGGCAAGCAACTCCGGCGCAAGCTCAGGGCTGATCTTTGCCTCGACAATCTTTGTCAGTGCCACAAACCCGCAGAACAGGTTGCATCCGGTCAACAGGTTCGGCAGCAGATAAATCTTGAGCTGGTTTTCGCCCGGGTGCGGTTTAGCCTGTGATTGTATGTTCATGGTGCTTCCGGACAGGTTCAATCGAACCGCGCTATCACGCTCTTGCCCCCGGCGACCTTCTGGCCGGGGCTGACCATCACGGTAGCCGACATCGGCAGGTACACCTCAACACGCGAGCCGAACTGGATGAGGCTGATCCGGTCGCCGCAGACGAGTTCTTCTCCAGGCGCAATCCACGGTACGATTCGACGTGCCAATACGCCCGCTACAAGCCGCACGGCCAGTCTGCGGTTAGGGTTAGTTTGCGGCTCGAACCCGATTAGTACGTTTTCGTTTGCTGCAGCCGACTCTGTACGCAGCGCACAGATGAATTTGCCGGGTTGATACTTGAGCAGTGCAACCTTGCCGGTTACAGGGGCGTTTTGTACATGCGGATCGAAAATCGAAAGGAAAATCGAGACGCGCCGACACGATCCGCCCATGAACTCAGGCTCGGTCGTTTCCCCGACTAGATCTACTTTGCCATGTGCAGGCGACACTATGAGCCGTGGATCGCCTGGCGGTTGCGGATCAGGGTCGCGGAAGAACACAACCACAAACCCGGCAAACAATATCCAAACTACACATACAACGCCAAGGCCCGGCCATAAAACCGGCGCAGAGGCAGTCTGCCCGTGCATTCTTGCAAAGTCGAGCGCCAGCGCACCCACCCACAATAAACCCACCACCATCGTCACACGCACGAGCAGCCGTAATCCGGCGCGCTTTGCTTTGCCGGCGTTTTTCATGTGGCAAAAGCATACCGAGGTTGGCCAGCCTTTCAAGGCTCAAACAGAGCAACGCACTTGCCAGACTTGAGTGCGTGCGAGGGCTTAGGTAGCGTTAGCGCCTAAGCTCTCGCCGGGCGAGCGCTTGTCTTTTGGGGTCTCTTCACCGGGTTCGATCCGGTTTTGTGGGCAAACTGTCTGGACCAGGGTTTTGATCTCGTTGAGACGCGCCGCGGGTGTCTTGCGTGTTAGGCGCGGAAACCTACCACCAATTGTGATGTAATCGCCCTGACGTTTAAGCATTAATTTGTCTGCCTTGACTTCGATCGAGGCAATACCGCGTGCGGCAGCCAAAAGCTTCAGTCCGGCAATGTCGAGCAGTAAACGCACCTGTTGTGGGACGGGGCCGAACCTGTCCCGAAGTTCGGCCTCGAGCTGTTGCAGTTCAGCCGGTTTAGTTGCCTGCGCAATGCGCCGGTAAATCTCGATGCGTTGGACAGGGTCGGCTATGTAACTTTGCGGGATCACGGCGCCGATTGCCGCGGAACGCGGGCGCTGCATGGTGTGGTGTTGTGCCGGTGCGGCCACATCGGCCCCCCAGACCAGAAAATCCAATTTTACCTCGACCTGTGGTTGCGGCTGTTCTTGCTGGCCTTTGAGTGCGGCGATGCTTTGTTTGAGCAGCTTGCAATACAGATCAAACCCGATTGCTGTGATGTGACCGCTTTGCTCACGCCCGAGCAGGTTGCCTGCGCCGCGAATCTCCAGGTCGCGCATTGCAACTTTGAATCCGCAGCCGAGTGTCGAGTATTGCTTGATTGCGCTGATGCGTTTGCGCACGTCGGTTAAGAGCCGCGCATGTTTCGGGAGCAGCAAATACGCATACGCCTGGTGTTTGTAACGGCCAACACGGCCGCGCAACTGATACAGATCGCTCAGCCCGAACCGATCCGCACGGTCAATGATGATTGTGTTGGCATTGGGTATGTCCAGACCGCTTTCGATGATTGTTGTCGAGAGCAGGACGTCGGCGGTGCCGTTGACGAACTGTGTCATTACGTCTTCGAGTTCGTCGCTCGGCAACTGCCCATGTGCAACCACAATTCGCGCGTGCGGCACCAGCTCGCGTAACTTTTGCGCAACTGTCTGGATTGTCATTACGCGGTTGTGCAGGTAAAAGACCTGCCCGCCACGATTTAGTTCGCGTTGGATTGCGTCACGAACAATGCGTTCGTCGTACTGACACACAATCGTCTCGACGGGCAACCTGTCCTGGGGCGGCGTTTGGATAATGCTCATGTCGCGCGCGCCGCATAGCGCAAGGTACAGTGTGCGCGGTATTGGCGTGGCCGTCAGCGTGAGTACATCAACAAGGCGACGCATCATTTTGAGTTTTTCCTTGTGCAACACACCGAACCGTTGTTCCTCGTCAATGACAACCAAGCCGAGGTCTTTGAATTCGATGTCGTCCTGTAGCAACCTGTGCGTGCCTATGACAATGTCAACCGCCCCCGCTGCAAGGTCGCGGATGATCCGTTGTTGCTGTGTCCGCGTGCGGAACCGCGACAACAACTCGATACGAACCGGCCAGGCCGCCATCCGCTCACGGAACGTGTTGTAATGTTGCTGCGCAAGAACCGTGGTTGGCACAAGCACTGCAACTTGTTTGCCGTCCATCACGGCTTTGAATGCCGCTCGAATCGCAACCTCGGTCTTGCCAAACCCAGCGTCGCCGCAGATAAGTCTGTCCATCGGTTTTGGTTTTTCCATGTCGGCCTTGGTTTCCTCGATTGCACGGGCCTGGTCTGGTGTTTCTTCGTAGATGAAACTGCTCTCGAACTCGCGTTGCCATGGTGTATCCGGCGCAAATGCATGGCCGGGTTGCGATTCGCGCACAGCCTGTATTGCAAGCAGTTCGGCTGCAATGTCGCGTACGGCGCGTGCAGCGGCGGCCTTGGTCCTTGCCCAGCGTTTGCCCCCCAGCACGCTCAAGGGCGGGCGCGCGCGGCCTGCGCCGATGTATTTGCTGACTAGGTGCGCCTCGGTCACCGGCACATAAAGCTTTGGCGGTTCACCACCTGGCACTGCAGAAGCGTACTCGATGACAAGGCATTCGATGCCGGCAGCCTGACCGTGGCTGTCACGGCCGACCGGCCCGGTTGTAATCGGCAGCGGTTTTAACCCCAGGTACCTCCCGATACCATGCTGAACGTGTACAACAAGGTCGCCCTCCTCGAGTTCGGTGAAATCAATGTCGAGTACCGACCCGGCAGCAGCATGAGGCAGTTTAAGGCGCCTGGGTCGTCTGATCTTGTATCGCCCGAATATCTCGGCGTCGGTAATGACAACAACTCTAGCGGCTTCACACAAAAATCCGGCTGATAACCCGCCTTCATGTAAGTTTAACCCGGACACGGCGCCCGGCGCGCATGTTGTGGGTGGAATGTCAAATCCTGCGGAGCGAGGCGGCATTTGGTCTAGGCCGTACTCGGTCCATAGTTCACAGAACCGTTGCCGTTCGCCATCGTTTGTGCAGAAAACATGCAAGAAATAGCCCTGACGCAGCCAGCGAGCCAGTTGATTGAAAAACTCACGTCGTTGTGCTTCAGCAATCCGTGGTTCAGGTGCCCTGTCACATAATGGCCGGTACGGCTCCAGATTTTGCAATTGCAGGTTCACAAACGTTCGTTGATCCGACGCGCCTTCGGTGTGCGTGTCCGGGCCACTGCATTGTGGTGTGGTTTCGTCTGTCTCGGTTATTTCCAGAATCGTCAGGCGGCGCCTGTGCATCTGCGTCTGCAGGTCTGCCCATGTACTGTGCAACCGGTCGTCGGCGGGGATTTGTGCTGTATATTCGTCGGCGCAGAGTGCGACCTGTTCAGGTTCCCACACCAGAACAATCGCCCCGGCAGGCAAATAGTCCAGGATCGGAGCGACGATGTCATTTGCGCCCGAACACTCTTCATCCTGCACGATGTGCGTTGGCATGTGTGGGCGGCTTGGCAACCCGGCTTTGTGTGCCATTGCGCGTTTGAGAAGGCCAAGCTCGCCTCCAGGCGGCAGAACAACCGATGCAATCTTTTCGCGCGACAGTTGTGTGACCGGGTCGAAATAGCGCAGTGATTCGAGTTCGTCACCGAAAAATTCGAGTCGAACTGGCCACGGGCTTGTTACTGGCCAACAATCTACTATGCCGCCCCGCAACGATACATCACATTTCTGTGTCACGCGCGCTTCGGGTTCGTACCCGCGCGCTTCAAGCCACTCAACCAGATCGAGCGGATTGACTGTGTCGCCCTGGGTGAGCCTGCGTGTATTTGCCAGAAGGTATGCCGGTGCAAAGGTCAGTTGCATGAGTGCGGAAACGCTTGTCACCACAATAGGCGCTGTTGAGGACGTGCCATCTGCAAGTGCAGCATGGGCGTAGTCTGAGAGTCTGACCAATGTCTGTAGCCTGTCGCTGATCACATCCGCATGCGGCAGCCTGTCCTCATGCGGCAGCACATCCCACGGCGGGAAGAACAGTAGTCGTGAAATCCAAGGGCTTTCAAGTTGAGCAGGCGATGAATTGGCCTGGTGCGGGCTGGCTAACCGCGCTTCTTTTTCGCACAACCGCAACCATGTCTCGATGTCATCGTGAACGGTCTCCTGGGTTTTTGGGTTGTCCACAACCACAACAACCGGTCTGGTTCGGAAAATGCGCGCGAGCAAGACCGTAACAAAGGCCAGGGCAGGCTGGGCTGTGCCATAACAGGACAACACACCCCCTTTCTCCGCACGCCGCACGAGGCACTGTACGGCCGGAGCCTGCAGAACGCGATCGAACAAATCGCTTGTCGCTACTGTCTCCTGCGCCAAGCTGTGTAAAGCTCGCAGCCGATGCACGCATCGTCAAGTCAGCAATAGCAATATGCGTTCGCCGCGTGAGGCTAAAAAACCTGCTGCCCGCATCTTGTGATCAAAGCACAAGCCCTTTTACGCATTCGGTAAAAAGCGCAGGCCGAGGTGAAATTCGGCCCTACAACTACTTCTGGTTTACCGCAGAGATGCGCATGCGCAGAGGCAGGGTGGGGCGCTCCCGAATGCGCGGGACTGCGCGCCGGGGTTAGTCATGCAGACCCGGCTTGTGGGTTTGAACCTTGGTTTCCGCGCTCTTACGAGCGCGGCTACGGTGCGCGCCCCTCCTGGTCGAAAAAAGCCCATGCCACACTCGACTCACCTTGCGGGCACTGCGGCCAAGATGGCCGCGCGCCGGAATGCAATAAGCGCCGTTATGGTAGCCGCCGTCGTGAGACGGCGGATTAAAAAGGGCTATTGGGTATTTTGTGGTTTTACGTTGGGTGGCAAGGTGCTGGGTAGGCTTAAATACTTGTGTTTCATTCCGGATATGAGCTCGGAGTTATTCCGCGCTCTTACGAGCGCGGCTACGAGGCGCTGGTGCGTTGGTGGATGAAAAACGCTGTTGATTCTGGATGCGGCGGGCAGAGGACTGCCCGCCCTACCTGATTTTGATCGTTTTTTGGCGAAGCAAACCCTCCAGGGAAATATGTAGGGCGCCGCCTTTTGTCTGCGGGATTGGCGCCGTTCGGAATTGCGGTTGTAACGGCGCGCGCCACTCTGGTGCTCAGTAAATTCTGCATTGAAGAGCAAGGCGTCGTCAGGGCCGGCTGCTGTACGCGCTCGGGCTATACCAAACTTTGGCTGACGCGCAAGTCGTGTCAATCAATCGAACCGAAAGCGGTGCTGGAGCACCGCGCTCCAAAAACTTCTCCTCCAATCCTTCACAGTAGAAGCGCAGAGGGTAAGGTAGGGTGCGCAGTCCACTGCGCGCCGGTGTGGGTCGTGCTAACCCGACTTCTCTGCCGGAATCCTACCGTCCGCGCTCTTACGAGCGCGGCTACGTCTAACCGCCCTGCCGCTGAGGAACATGGTGGCCGACGTGGAAGTCGGCCCTCCAATTTCGCAGATGCTGGTTTAGCAAGTGCGATGAAGCGGGTCATTCAACCTCACCTTGGCGATGCGATTTACATGGAAGGTCGAGTCCCACCTCGACCGATGCCGGGCAAACACAGTTCAGCACGTCTTTCGTACCGCAGACTTTCAAGTCTCCGGCCTGCTTGACGCACCGGCTCCGGTGCAAGGCGGCGATACACCGACCTTCTCCTGCAACGCCGGATGTGCCACAACGGTTTCGCAGTGCCAAGCACTGCAAGTTTGTGAAATATCCGGGTTAAAATTGCTGGTAGTCCACTTTACCAGGGCGGCTGCCATTCCTGGCGCTGGAACTTGACACTCTCGGCCGGGGTGGGCTTGATCAGCAAACCGCCCAAATTCTGCCTGATAAACGCGCCTACGGCCGACCGCACGAAGACATGTTGCTGCACCGTGTAAAGCTTCGGGAAAAACTGCGCTCCATAAACCTCGCGTTGTGACTGGATATCGCGCATGATCTCGGCCTCTGTAAACTGCCGCGCATTCAGCAGGGCCAACATAACCAAAAGCACACAACCAAACCGCACTGCACCGGCAATCATGCCGAGGTAATACTCGGTTTTGCCGAAGAAATCCGCGCTGATCAACTTGCCTTTCAATACGTACTTGATCAGCGTGAAACCAATTTTGGTCGCAATCGCAAGTGCCACGTAAGAAATCAGATACGAAGAAAGCAGACTCAATTGTGCCGTTGCAGCCAGTGTGTTACCTAGCGATTCGTACATGGTCGCGCACACAAATACAATCGCTATCCATTGCAACAGCGGCAGCAGTTCGCCTGACATGCCGTTCTTTCGCCCGCGAAACACACCGGCGAGCAACACGCACGCAACCAGCAAGTCGAACCAGTTGAATGGCAAGTTCGCCGCAATATCCATTGCTCAGACAATCAATTGTCTTTCAATCCAACCAATGCCACACCTGCCTGCTTGAGCACCGGTTGGTCTCGGACAATCAACTCGGCGCAATTCTGCGCCGGCCAACCGGTGCGAGCATGACAGGCTTTCCTTGTCTTGACAGTAAGCCAGTTTTGTACCGGTTTTTCAGCCCGGATTTGCCGCAAGCCAGTACCGGATTGCTGTTGCCTGCGGATGCGCCGGTTCAAGCTCTAATACGCGCAGATAATGGACACGTGCTTGGGCGCGATTGCCCAATCGTTGGGCATACAGGTTGCCCAGTGCAAGATGCGCCCGTGTATCTGTCGGGTCTATTGTAACGACCTTTTGGAGCTCTGCAGCCGCGTCCAGCAAATACCCGGCGTCACGTAACGCCAACGCAAAATTGTATCGGGCAAGTGTCGAGTCGGGCACGATCGCAAGCGCAGTTTCGTAGGCTGCAAGCGCTGTCGGATACGACTTCAGTTCATGTGCAGCCACGCCAAGGTTGTAATACGCCTCGAAACAGCTCGGGTCGGCTTGAATGGCCTGTTTGTATGCCTCGATTGCCTCAGTCAAACGCTTTGCGCGATGCGCTTCGACACCTTTTGCCAGGGCAACCTGCGCTTTTTGTGCATCACCGGCATTTGGCTTTGCAATGCGTCCATAAACATAGCGCGGTATTTGAACCGGGGCGGGCGCGACTGTGTCGGGTTGAGTCGCCGTGCCCTCGGCTTTGGGCGAGACAGTTTGGCTAACAACAGGCGCGCCGGGCTGCGGCGCCGGCGCGGGCTGGACCTGTGCGGTTGGCTGCCGCGCTGTGTCGGCGGTAGATTGCGCTGAACCGAGTCTGGGCGGCAACGGCGTCGGACGCGGCTTCGGGCCACCTCGAAACCAGTTCAACGGATTCAGTCGGTCCAATAAACCTGGTTTCTCAGGCTCGACCGGTCGCGGTCCAGTGGCTCTGCTCGGGGTGGGCACGGTGCTTGTGACTTGCGCAGCCGGTTCCGTTTGTGCGGTGGCAGTGTCAAAGACCGGCCTGGACAACGTCGGCTCGGTTGTTCGGGCAGGCGCGATTTGCCTTGCGGGTGTTGCAACTGCAACAACGGTCTCAGGTGGCGGACTGGTCTTGGCCGGTTGCACGCCAGACTCAGCTCTAGGGGCAACGGCAACCGCAACCGTTCCAGTTTGCGCTTGTTGCGGTTTCAGCATGCCGGGCTGCGTGGCAGCTTGAGTGCCTGGCTCAGGTGCTGCGGCACGCTGCGTAACAAGCAGTTCACGTTCGAGTTGCTCGGCTATGCCAAGCACAGTGTTGGCGTCCGGCGGACGCGGTTCCAACGCAGCGTACTGCCGGTATTTTTCCACTGCCAACACGCGATTGTGCAAATATATGTGCGATACAATTGCAAGGTTGAGCATCGCAGGACCAAAATCCGGGTCTGCCTCCAATGCGTTGCTAAAAGCTTCGGCAGCTTCCTTGGGCCGGTTCTTTTGCAAAAGCGCAAGCCCAAGCCCGTTCAATGCAACTGGATTTTTTGCATCAAGTTTAAGTGCTTCACCAAAGCTTTTTTCCGCACCAGCAACATCGCGTAGCCTGAGCTGGACCGAACCCAACTTCAGCCAGCCGCCAACATCATGCGGTCGTTGCATTGTGTACGTGGTCAGCTCTGACCGTGCTGCATCGAGTTTGCCCTGCTCGAATAACAGGCATCCGAGGTTATACCGCGCCTCGGCAAGGTTGTTATTGAACCGTACCGCTTTGCGGTATGCTTCGACTGCGTTGCTGATGTTCCCAGCGTAATGATATGCAAGACCAAGCTCGTTCCAGACAAGCGCGTTTGTCGGGACCAATGAGAGCGCGAGATTAAGCTTTTGAATTGACTCGGTGTACCTGCCTTGAGCTATCAACTGCTTAGCCTCACGCACAAGTGTTGTCCCCGAAGGCGCGCAACCTGCCAGGACCAACACACACGCAAGCGCCACAAATGCGCCGGCCGGCTTTTTGTTTCGCAGCATCGTTGCTGGTGGTAACATCACCGGCCTGTCGTGTCAAGAAACGCACAACTGGAATTTGTGCTGCGGTTGTTGCACCGGGTCGCAGGCAGGTTTGCCCTGGCTGTCCTGTTGTGGCTCGGGCAGGTCTGCCGTGCCGACCAACACACGCAAACTAATGCGCCCAAGGTACGTGTTATTGTTGTTGAAGACGCGGCAGCAGTGCACCTGTTTGAGCCGCGAGCCGAAGTGGTTGCTGCCATGGTCGCGAAAGCCATAACAAACCTGACGGGTCAACCCACGCCGCAAGCTGCCTGGCGCAGCATCGTCTCGTCCAATGACGTGGTTGGCATCAAGGTTTACACCGCCCCAGGTGCGGTTTGCGGTACACGCGTCGCTGTTACAGCGGCAGTTATCGAAGGATTGCTTGCCGCTGGGCTTGGCCCAACAAATATCGTCGTATGGGACAAACGCATCGCAGACCTGCAAGCCGCAGGCTTCGTAGCGCTAGCTAACCGGTACGGCATCAGGGTCAAAGGCGCATTGGAAAGCGGTTATGACGAAACTGTTTTTTACGAAAACCAGGTTCTCGGCACGCTTGTGTGGGGCGACCTTGAATTTGGCAGGCGCGGCGAGGTGCTCGGACGCAATTCATACGTGTCAAGACTGCTCTCGCAGCAGCTCACAAAAATCATCATCGTCAGTCCGTTGCTAAACAATAATCTGACCGGTGTGACAGGCCATCTGTACAGCCTGGCACTTGGCAGCGTTGACAATTCCGCGCGGTTCGAGCTCAGCGCGGACCGACTCGCAACTGCATTACCGGAGATTTTTGCGTTACCGGCACTGAGCGATCGCGTTGTGTTGTGCATCACAGACGCGCTCATCTGCCAGTACGAGGGCGGGCAACGTTGTTTGCTGCATTACTCGAGTGTGTTGAACCAGCTCTGGTTTGCGCACGACCCGGTTGCTCTGGACGTGTTGGCTGTGCATGAAATTGAACGACAACGTCAACGTGCAAGTGCGCCGGTACGTAAACTCGACTTGACAGTGTATCAAAACGCCGCCCTGCTTGAGTTGGGTGCGAGCGATACAAACAGGATCGAAATTGTGCACCTGCGTTGAACCCGGAACTGGCTTTTGCATCCGGGCCTCGACAAGAGGCGAATGTAAAACCGCCTGGTCCCCAGACGACGGAGTGTGGCGCGGCATAGGGCCGGTCAGGCTCAACAACGGCGCTTTTTTCGGACTTGTGCTACAGGTGAGCTTGCTCCAAAGCGGCGTCGCGTTCGCTGGCGCTCGCCTTGCCGCAGCACTACAAAACCTCTCGTCGTATCCTTCACCGCGGAGACACAAAGGCGCAGAGTCAAGGTAGGGCGCGTCCCGCATGTGCGGGACGCGCCGCGATCCATGCGCCCCAAAACGTCCGGCGGGCAGAGGACTGCCCCGCCCTACCAGATATCAGGTTTTGGCGAAACGAAACCATCCAAGGAAATGTGAGAGCGCTGTCATGTGTCTGCACGACTGCGCTGCAACAACCCAGTTGCAACGGCGTGCGGCCCCTCTGGGGCGCAGTAAAAACCGTGCGTTGGATGGCAAGGCTTCGTCCACACTAGCTGCCGCGCGCGGTTTCCGCTGTACCAAACTCTACACGACGCGGAAGTCGGGCCTCAACCGAATCGACAAGCGATGCCGGCGTTCGCTGACGCTCGCTTTGCCACCGCACTCCAACACGGGTTGCAATTGCGCAGCGGGTATTAGGTGCGGAAACAGAGCTTTGACCTTCACCCTGCGCAACGGGTTACGAATTGAGCACAATGCCAACCGCAAAATCTGCGTTGAGATTCCGTGCACCGGAGCGCACACGCGGGTTGGAACACGTTGACCAAACTACAACTGCCAGGCCAGTCGCCTGAAATGCAACCCGACAATGGCCAGTTCCATTGCCGCCCTGAACTTGTGCGGTTGCAATAACAGCGTGCGCCAGAAAAAACCCCAGTACGCAAGCCGCCCGCGATACCGTACACCGAGCAACCACTGCGACTTGACAAAAGCACAAAAATCAATCCAGGACAGCCGCAGCCGGTCGCGTGTGGGCTGGTAATGTTTCAGGAACGTTTGTATCCGCCGATAGTACGTGCGCGGTTCGTACAATCGGCGCATCAGGTCGCGGTACCCTGACTCGAGAAACTCTTTCGCAAGACGCGGCTTGAAATTCAGACAAGCTTGCGTGTTGTTGCCCGTGCTTTGCGACTCGAGTCGGCCTTCGTTCTTCAGGCGTTTCCAAAGCCGTGTCTGCGGCAGCGCATTCAGCAAGCCAACCATCGCCGTCACAACCCCAGACTGCTGAATAAACTCGAATTGGCGCCTGAATATGTCGGGTGTGTCATGGTCAAACCCGACGATAAACCCACCCATCACCTCGAACCCATCACGCTGTAACGTCTGCACCGCTGCTGCCAGGTCGCGTCCCTGATTTTGCACCTTGCGACATTCCTGAAGCGATTCTTCTGCGGGGGTTTCAATGCCAATGAAAACCTTTCTGAACCCGGCTGCAATCATCAGCCTGCGCAGCTCCAGGTCATCCACAAGATTTATGGATGCCTCGGTCAGAAAAGTCATCGTCGTGCGCGTGCGCTGGCGCCACGCAATCAACTCGCGCAACAGTTGCCGGGTTTGTACACGGTTCCCGATGAAATTGTCGTCCACGATGAACACGGTGTCTTTCCACCCCAGACGCCGTAGTGCCTCAAGCTCGGCGATCAACTGGGCAGGCGCTTTTGTGCGCGGCACGCGCCCGTTCATCACTATGATGTCGCAGAACTCGCAGTCGAACGGGCACCCGCGCGAAAACTGCACTGCCATCGTCACGTAATCCTTCAGGTTTATCAGGTCCCAACGCGGCACCGGTGTCAGGCTCAGGCTCGGTCGGCTCGGTGCTTCGTAAATCCGCTGCAGCCGGCCAGATTCAAGGTCGGCTACAAGCTTCGGCATCAGCTCCTCGGCTTCGCCCAGGACAAAATGGCCTATCTCGGGAAATGATTCATGGCTGGTTGTGAACAGTGGCCCGCCACCAATCACCGGTTTGCCAACCGCGGCGCACCGCGCTGCAACTTCGCGCACTGAAGCTTCCTGCACAAGCATCGCGCTGATCATTACAACATCAGCTGCGCGCAGGTCGGACTCTTCAAGGCGCGTCACGTTCAGATCAACAAGTTTTATCTGCCAATGCCGCGGCAGCATCGCCGCAACTGTTAACAAACCCAACGGCGGGAAAGCCGCCTTGCGCGATACAAGACGTAACACATGTTTGAAACTCCAAAACGTGTCGGGTGTTTTCGGACTGACTAACAGAACATTCATCGTTTTTTTCTCGGCGGGCACGCTGACCCGCAGTGGACAAACTCTACGCCAGCTTGGCTCAAACCACAAAGAAAATTTTCCAGCAAATAATTCTGCGCGCATAACACGGTGTTCGGCAGGCAATTTTTCATTAGCAGGGCATTGAAAAAGTGATTTTCAGAGGACAACATGCAAAAATTTTAATGTTTCCTAGCGTCGGTTTTTCAAAACAGGCCTTGTTCAACAGCCTGTTAGGTGTAAAGGCGCCCTCAAACAAAAGCAACAGACTGCACCAGGCGGTTTAGCCGCAGATAAAACCGTGGCTTCGCAGCCGGGTTCCCCCAACTGTGACATTACCCGTTGCCCCGGCACGAATAACAGAACTGCATTACATGGGACCGCTCGACGTCGGGTTTCTGTCATTGCCAGTTTAAGCTATTCATTGTTACTGCTGAGCCAACGTCGGGTACCCTGGCAGAGTACCAAAACCATCTGCTACATCGGCAAGAATCGTGAATAAATCCTGGATGTAGCAGTGACCCGAATCTTTAGCTAGCAGCTCAGAAAAGCAAATTTGGGTGAATTATGGCTTGAGGCAATATCAGCCTTATGGTGCTGTTGCGCCCATCCCCGCAATTCACAAACAAAAATCGTATTTCACCTTCACCAATTCTCACTAAGCCACTTGCCACGGTGGCCAGGTGCTGGTTGATGCCATCTGCCGCAGGTTTGATCTGTGGCGCAAGCTCGATCAGATCAAGAGCCTGGACACTGGCACACGCAAAAGCTCTGGTCTTGCGCCCTCAGCCATGCTAGCGCAATTGATCTTTAGCCTGAGCAGTGGCGGGCATTCGCTGGCCGACGCCGAACGACTGGGCCGGGACCAGGTGTTGATGGAGCTGCTTGGCCCCGCCTCTTAGTCGGGGGCGCTGATGAGAACACGCTGGAAGAGTTTCTGCGGGCACAAACCAAGGAGAGCTTGGCGTAATTTCTCAGGCTTAATGCACAGGTTGTGGATTGGGCTTGGGGCCAGGCTCCCAAGTGCCGGCTGTTGCACGCGGGCTGGACCGAGTACTTTTTCGATGGCACCGAGCTGGAAGTCTGGGGCAACAAGATTGAAGGCGCACGGATCAACTATGATGGGAATCTGGCGCTCTCTTGGCAGGTGCTTTGGAAGGGGCCTTTCATACTAGACCAACAGTTGGACGGGGCCAAGGAGCCGGGCGAGCATCTGCCGAGCTTTCTGGCCGAGCACTCGCACCGGTGGAAGGGCGAGAAGAGTTATTTGTATCTGGACAGCGGTTGCAGTGCAGCCAACTACGTCAATGCTACAGATGCGGCCGGCTTTAGTGCTTGGAGCATATCGTATAACAAGTTGACCGATAAGTTGGAGCAGTTGGCCAGGCAACTGCCCGAGTCGGCTTGGAGATGTTGGTCTGGGTCTGGCGCCGATGGTCTGATAGAGCAGTATGCATGGCCTGTGGCATCAGCCCGGGGACTGTGCCCGGGCGCATGTGTTTGTGGTGGTGCGGCGCAAGCAGTCCGGGGAGTTGTTTTACAGGTATGGGTTTGTGATGTGCGGACCTGCGGAGCCAGCCAGTCCGGAGGCGGGTGTTTGAACGGCACGCGCTCAAGGGTGCCAAGGAACAGTGTTTCAGCCAACTGCTCAGTGATTTGGACCTGCAGTATCCGCCCTGTTTGGAACTGATCGCCAACCAGATGTTCTACCCGATAGCGACATTGGCGTACAACATCTTGGTGGCGGTGCGTGTGATGGAGCTGCCTGATGATGCGCAAGGCTGGCGGATACAGAGCATGGTGCGGCATTTGTTGACGGTGCCAGTGGTGATCAGTCGGCATGCGCGGTACCGACGGGCAAAGGTGTGTGCCAGCCGGATGGCTTAGTTGGTGGCGGTTGTACTTAGCGCGTTGGGTACCGAGGCGTGGTGTTGGCCGACCGATGTTCGAGCTGGTGGATTCATTTTCATCTGTCCCGCCTGTTAGGCGGGATTTGGGTTACGGCTCGGAGGTTGTTGAGTCTGTCTGAGGAAGACCAGCCC
>Ga0078972_1007962_pt1 | contig 22853 bp, 14 predicted proteins | sample YelNatPaOPGAMG01_FD_67568 | JGI IMG/M metagenome (GOLD analysis project Ga0078972, IMG submission 67568) | Hot spring thermophilic microbial communities from Obsidian Pool, Yellowstone National Park, USA - OP-RAMG-01 (SPADES assembly) (version 2) | ecosystem: Environmental > Aquatic > Thermal...
CGCGTTCCGCAGGACCGCGAAGGTATCCCCAAACCCGCCATCCACGCAGTTGGCGCCGTAGGGCGCGTCCAGCATGAAGACATCCACTTCGGTGGGCGCCACGTACGATAGCGTCACGGTGATGTCCTGGGTGACGCTTGTGGTGAGGATATAGACCTGCTCCGGGCCGGCTTCCGGCCAGCTCGGGATGCAGGAGTAGGTATCCACGCGGGCCGGCGCGCCGCGCGTGTCGCCTTGATACGCGACGCCGCAAGCCGCCGGCACTGCCCCGCTCAGGTCCAGCATGCCCGGTGGCAGAGGCGTGCGCGTCGGCGTGGCCGTGGGCACCTGCGTGCCGGTCACCGTTGGCGTCGGCGTCAGCGTGGGCGTGCCCGTCGGGGTGATGGTCGGCGTGCGGGTCGGCGTGCCGGTATGCGTCGGAGTGCCGGTGATGGTCGGCGTCGGCGAAACCGTGGGCGTGGGCGTGATGGTGGACGTGCTGGTCGGTGTACGGGTGGGTGTGGCTGTCGGCGCGGGTATCCAGTCGCCGAAGTTAACCGTCACCGTCCAGTTGGCAATAACGGTCACCCACCACTCATCCAGGGTGGTGGACTGGAAACCGGGCGGGTTGGTCTCCGTGACAATATAGACCCCCGGGTTCAGGCCGGAGAAGCGGTACAGGCCGTTGGAGGCCGTCACCCAGGTTTGCAGGACGGTGCCAAAGCGGTCCTTGAGGGTGACGGTGGCGCCGGGGAGGCCAGGTTCGCCTTCATCTTTGATGCCGTTGCCGTTCAGGTCGTTCCAGACGGTGCCGGCGATAATGCCGGTGGTCGGCGTGGGAGTGGCCGTCGGCGTGGACGTGGCCGTCGCTGTGGCCGTGGCTGTGGCGCTGGGCGTCGGCGTCACCGACGGCGTAGGCGTGCGCGTCGGGGTGCCGGTCGGCGTATGGGTCGCGGTAGCCGTGGGCGTCGCCGTCGGGGTAGCCGTCGGCGGCGGAGGCAGGTACGACACGCACAGACGGGGCCGGAAGCTAGTGGTCCAGAATTCCGAGCTGAGCAGGTTGTACTGCAGGGTGACCGGCCCGGTGGCGATCAGGATCAGGCCGTGGTTATTTTCGGGATGGGCCACCCAGTCCCGCGCCATATCGGTGACGTTGAACTCCACCCAGATGCCCTCGCCGTCCAGCAGGCGCGTATCGGTGCTGGTGCCCAGCCGGTCCGTGCCGATGCCGTTGCATCCCGGCACCGACCAGGGCACTCCTGTGCGGGCGATCCGCCATGTCACCTCGCTCTCCACCCATTCTTTCAGCACCTGATACGAGGAGACATAGACGGGATAGGGTTTATCGCGCTGGCTGGCATACACCGACAGCCGGGCATCCACCACATAGCGGTCTGACGGGATGCTGGAGACGTCGAACTTTAGCAGGCTGGCGATCGCCCCGTCCGATTTCAGGCGGATGAAATTGCCATTGCCGTCGTTCAGGTCGGGGGTATAGCCGGAGATATTGGCGTCAATACTGCCGGTGTATCCTCCATCTCCCTGGCGGAAGCAGACGGTGGTGGGGATGGGGGTCGGTGTCGGCGTGTTGGTGATGGTCGGCGTCGGCGTGGAGGTCGGCGGCGTGCCGGTCGGCGTCGAAGTGCTGGTCGCTGTAGGGGTGGGGGTCGGTTCGGTCAGCCGCTTCAAGATGACGAAATGGACGATCTCATCGCCGTCGCCGTTGGAGTTAATGCGGAAATCGTTGCCGCCCGGCTGGCGGTTGGCGAAATGGGCGTCTTCCAGGGTAAAGGTCTGCGTCTTCCAGGTATTGGAATTGGTCTTGGTGACGGTGCCGGCGCTCTTCGTAATCCCGTCGGCCGAGTCATATTCCAGTGTCCAGGTGTCGGTGCCGCGGTCGAAATAGGTCACCGTCATGGAGACCGCGTTGGAGCCGCCGAAGAGGTAGCGGTCATCCACATCGAAGTACATGAAGGGATTGCCGGAGGCCTGGTCGGTGCGCCGGCAGATCCAGCCCTCTTTCGTGGTGCCCAGGAAGGATTGGCCGGCCTCCACGTTGGGGTTTTGGATCTGGTATGGCCCGGTGCCGGCCGGCCGCCACGTCAGCGGCACCGTACGCCCGCCAGGCGCATCATTATCCTGCTCCAGGAAGAAACGGTAATTGCCCCACTGGGGATAGTAGGTATAGCCGCTCTCGCGCAGTGCCACCCACACATCCGGCGTGTCGTGCACATCCTTGCCCAGGTGCGCATTGGCAAAGCGCAGGATGGGCCAGACCGTGGTCCCGCCGGAGACGTCTTTCAACACGTTCTCATCCAGCGTCAGGTAATCGGCGTGCTTGTCCAGGGCGTTCAGGATCGCCCAATACAGGAGGGTGTCATCCGGCAGGTAAAAGCGGTAGGTCTCGAAACCGATAGGCACCGTATCGGAATAGCTGACGGCCGGGTCGTCCAGGAAGGAGCGGTACTGCGGATGAGAAGGATCGTCGCGGCGCAGGGCCTTATCGCGATCGGGGATCAGGCCGTCCCCCTTGAAACCCACGTATAGTGTGGCAGCATAGTCCGCGATATGCACGCGCTCCGAGTCACTGCGGAAGCGCGGGTAGTGCTGGGTCATGAGGGGTTTGTCCGGGAAGGCCTGGCGGTACCAGGTGATGATGTTTTTGACGACCTGTTCCCAGGCGCCTTGATCGCCGTAGCCGGCGGCGATCAGACAGGCGTCGAAATAGTCCGGCGCCGGCTGGTTCTCCCCATAGGCGCCGGTGCTCACCTCTACCCACGCCACGCGCGGGTCGTTGTTATAGCGTGCCCCAAAGGCCATGATCAGATTGCGAAAGTTGGTCTGATACTCCGAGGACCAGTAATTGGGGATGGCATGCGGGTTGCCGTAATAATCCGTACACACGATGGTGGGGATCCAGGAGGGGGAGGCGTTCCCGCCGCTTACCCCTTCATAGGTGTTGATGGCCAGCCCCACGGGTTTGCCCAGCGCCGCTTCCTGCTCGATCCAGGTATCAACACGGCTCCAATCATAGTAGCCGTAGGAGGTCTCGATGCGCTTCCACTGGAAGGCGTTGTGGCCTCCCACCACGACGCCGGGATAATCGCTGGGGCGCAGATGGGTGGTATCCAGAAAGACGTAGATGCCCGGGTTGGTGATGGGGGGCGGGGTCACCGCCTCGACCACATCCTGGGCTTTGGGCGAGTGAAGGGAAGGCGTCGTATAGTCGCGGATGGCGCGGCCGGCCTGGGCGCCGCCGGCCGCCAGCAAGATGAGCACTCCCGCCACCAGCAACATGATTCCCACACGCAGGCGCATTTCTCTTCCCTTCCTTTCCAGCTTGGGCAGGCTCCGTCAGGGCAACGCCATTATACGGGCGAACCTGACGAACGTCAATGATGGGGACAGGACCTCTCGCGCTCCCGGCCCCTACTCCTTCCACAGCAGGGGGATGTAGCAGCGCGCCGGCAGGACCACCTCGGGAGTGCTGGTCCGGGTCGGTGTAGGGGTCATTGTCCCCGAAAGCCGGGCCCCGAAGTCAATGGTCAGCGTCCAGTTGGCCAGCACCGCCACGATCCAACTATCGGCGGTAGTGGGCTGGAAGCCGGGTGGGAATGCGGCGCTGAGCACGTAGTTGCCGGCTGTCAGGCCGGCGAACTCGTACTGCCCACTGCTGTCCGTGATGAGGCTGTCCACAACCTGATAGGCCATATTCCTCAGGGTCACCGTCGCGCCAGGAAGCCCTGGCTCGCCGGCCTCCCTGGAACCATCCCCATCCAGGTCGTGCCAGACCACGCCGCGAATGGTGCCGGCCGCCGGCGTGGCGGTCGCGGTGCCCGTGGGCGCCGGCGTGGCGGTCGCCGATGGGGTGGCCGTCGCCGTTATGGTCGGGGTGGGCGTCTCCGTCGGCGCCGGTGTAGCGGTCGGCGGCTCCGTGGGCGTCGGTGTGAAGGTTTCCGTGGGGGTCGGGGTGGGGGCCGCCGGCAGATGGGCCACGCATAACTGCGGCCGATAGCCTACCTGGGAAAAGTCGGAGCTGTAGAAGATGAACGTGGTGGCGACGGGGCCGGCGCCCAGCAGGATGAGGCCGTGGTTCTGTTCCGGATGCTGGACCCAGATGCCGGCCGGCGCGGTCACGTTGAAGTTCACCCAGACGCGCTCCGCCTCCAGGCTCTGCACATCATACGTCACGGTGGCGCGGTCCACCCCGGGCGCACCACAGCCGGGGCTGGCCCAGGGATCGCCGGCACGCGCCCGTTCCCATGTCACCTCCTCCTCCACCCACGGCCGCAGTACCTGATAGGGGGAGGCGTAGAAGGGATAGGTCTTATCCCGGGAGACCGCGTACAGGCGCAGGGTGGCGCTGACCACCTGATGGTCGGTGGGGATGGAGGACAGGTCAAAGCGGAGCAGGCTGGCATAGACGCCGTCCGATTTCAGGTGCAGGTAGGCGTCATGGCCCAGATTGGCGGCCGGCGAATAGGCGGAGATGCTGGCATCCGCCGCGCCGGCATATCCTTCCTCCCCTTGACGGAAGCAGGTGATGGTGGGCACGGGCGTGGCGGTGGGCGATGGGGTCGGGGTCGGGGTGGGCGTGCCCGTGGCCGGCGTCCCCGTCTCAGTGGGAGGGGGCGGGATCGTGGGAGTGGACGTGGGCGCCGGCGCGTAATGCGTCAACTGCACGAAATGGATGATCTCATCGCCGTCCCCTTCGCAGGAGATGCGGAAGTCCGCCCGGCCGCCGGCCAGCCCGTTCTGGAAGTTGGCATCCGGCAGGTAAAAGGTTTTCTGCACCCAGCGGTCGGTGCCGGTCTTGACGATGGGAGGGCCGGCGAACTTGATGCCGCTGTCCGAGTCATATTCCAGGCGCCAGGTATCCGGCCCACTGCCGAAGATATGGTCATAGTAGGTCACCGTCAGGGAGACCGGATAGGTCGCTCCGTACAGATAGCGGTCATCAATATCAAAGTACATGGAGGTATTGCCGCTGGCCTGGTCGGTGCGCCGGGTGATCCAGCTTTCCCAGGCACTGCTGTCCAGGTACGACACGTCTCCTTCGACGGGTGCGGCCTCTCGGATCTGATAGGGCGGGCAGTTGGTCTGGGGCTGGACATGGCATACCGGCCGGTAGGTGATGGCCACGGTCCTGCCGCCGGGGATATCATCGCGTTGATACAGGTAGAACGAGTAGTTGCCGCGCTTGGGGTAGTAGGTGTAGCCGGACTCGCGCAGGGCGACCCAGACGCTGGGCGTGTCGTACGGCGTGCGGCCGATATGGCGCTGGGTGAACTGCAAGATCGGCCACAAGCGGGTGCCGCCGGCCATATCGGTAAACACCTCCTCCGCCAGGGCGATGTAATCGGCGTGGCTGTCCAGCGCGCTCAACATCGCCCAGTAGACCTGCGCATCATCGCGCAGATAAAGGCGGTAGGACTCGAAGCCAATGGGAAGGGTGTCGGAATAGCTGATGATGGGGTCTTCCAGGAACGACAGATAGCCGTAGGAGTAATACGGGTCCCGGCAGACCATCTTATCGCGGTCGGCCATCAGCCCATTGCCCTTGAACCCGACGCCGCGCATGGCGGCGTAATTGGCGATCTCGCGGCGCTCGTACTCATGGCCGCGCACGAAGATGGGATAATGCTGGGTCATGAGGGGTTTATTCGGGAAGGCCTCGCGGTAATAGCCGATGATGTTGTTCACCACCTCGATCCACTGTTCGCTGGTGTAGCCCAGCGAGGCCAGGCACTGGTCCATGGCATCGTCAATGCCCGGCTGGTTCTCGCCGTCGCGCCCGGTGCTGATCTGCACCCATTCGACGCGCGGGTCGTTGTTGTAGCGCGCCCCAAAGGCGCGGATGAGGTTGTGAAAGCCCTGCTGGAACTCGGTGGACCAGTAATTGGGGACGATTTTGCCGCCGCAGAGGAGGACGGGGATCCACGCCGGCGCCATATCCCCGCCGGACGTACAGCTATCCACTCCCAGCGCCACCACCCTGCCCTGGGCTGCCTCGCCGGCGATCCAGTTGTCCACTGCCGACCAGTCGTACACCCCGGGCGCCTTCTCGATATCCTTCCAGGCGAAGGTCATATGCCCGCCGGTGAGCAGGCCGGGATAGGTGGAGGAGGGCACATGCCGGCCGTGGAAGAGGTAGATGCCCGGGTTGCGCACCATGGCTTTGCGAGCGGAAGGTCCGCCGCCTGTGCCGGCCGGCTCCTCCGCCCGCACGTTCACCCGGCCGGCGAGCAGAGCGCCGGCGGCCAGCCCCAGCAGTGCCAGCAGGAGCACGAATGGCAGTAGTCGTTTCATGTTCGCGGCCTCTCTCCCATGGAAAGCCTGGCCAGGTGGTGGGCCTGGCCAGGCTCAAGCGAGATCCTTCCGCAGGGTTAGTAACGCTTCAGCAGGATGGGCAGTACCGCCTGTCTGGGCAATGTGGGCGTTGGCGTGATGGTCGGCGTCGGTGTATCCGCCAGCCGGTCGCCGAAGTTGATGATGTGCGTCATGCCGGCGACTACTGGCACCATATAGTTGTTCGGCGTGGTCGAAACATAGCCGGGCGGGTCAATCTCGATCAGCGCGTAGTTGCCCGGCTCCAGGTTATCAAAGCGGTAAAAGCCGTCCAGCAGGGTCGTGTACGAGCTGACCAGATTGCCCTCACGGTACAGGTTCAGCACGGCGTTGGGCAGGGGCGGCTCCCCCAAGTCGGGCTGGCCGTTGCGGTTCATGTCATGCCACACGATGCCCTGAATTCCCCCCGTGGATGGGGTAGCGGTAGGCGTGCGGGTGGGTGTGGCCGTCGGGGTGCCGGTGGCCGTCGGCGTGCGGGTCGCCGTGCCGGTCGGCGTGATGGTCGGCGTATGGGTCGGAGTGCCGGTGGCGGTCGGCGTCGGGGTCGGCGGCGGGATAATGTACGCCAGACAGAGCTGAGGTCGGTAGGCCTGTACGGTGGACTCGGATGAGGAGAAGGTGTACAGGGCGGTCATATCCCGACAGCGGTAGGGCTTGACCACCACGCCGTAGTTTTCCCCGGGACTGCCGGCCCAGTGCTGGGCCGATTCGCTGACATCCAGGTCGATCCAGCGGTCAATGTCCCTGGTGGGGTCGTAACAGCTCACCACATCGTCCGGCGTGCCGCTCCGGTCCACCCCTACACCGTTGACGCCCGGCACCGCCCAGCCCACGCCGGTCAGGGCGGAGTTCCAGGTCGCCTGGTCCTCGGCCCAGGGCCGCAGGACCTGATAGGTGTGCAGGGTGATGGGGACATTGGCCGGGTTGGTGGATTCCCAGAAGAGCTTGAGGGTGGCGCTGATGACCTGGGCGCCGGCCGGCAGTTTCCCCGTTAGATCAAACTTCGTCAGGATGCTGGTGTTATCCTCCGTCTTGCCGTACAGCTTGATGCCGTTGCCGTAATTTGTGCTGGGGAAAGCGATATCGATATAGGTGTCCGTATTGCCCGTATAGCCACCCAATCCCTGCTGTAAGCAGAAGACCGTCGGGGCGGGCGTGGCCGTCGGCGTGGGTGTCGGTCCCGTGGTCGGCGTTGCGGTCGCCGTCGGGGTAGGCGTCGGGGTCGCGGTGAAGGTCGGTGTGGCGCCGGTGGGCGTCACGGTGGGTGTGGCGCTGGGCGTGAAGGTGCGCGTCGGTGTGGGCGATACGGTGAAGGTTGGGGTGGGCGTGGGCGCCGCGGTGGCGGTCAGGTTCAGCGCGGTGCTCTCGGCGGAATGCCACACCCCCGTTTGATCGGCGTTCACATTGTTCTCCCACGGCCCGATGCGGAAATAGACCGTGTCCCCTTCATAGGCGCCGTCCTTGCCCGGTACATCGCTATCATCGCCGCGCACGGTGATGGTATAGACCGAGGTCTGTGGGCCTGGCGGCGCCGGCGTGAAGGTCAGCGCGGTGCCGCAGATGACCGGCGTCGTGCCGTCCAGCACATAAGCGGTGATGAGTGTGCCGTCCGGCACGCGCGCGCCGTTGACCGTCACGGTGCCGTAAAAGGTATGTGGGGCCGGCGGTGTCGCCAGGGCCAGGCCGGCGCTCCACGTCAGGAGCATCACAGCCAGCATGACCGCCCCGATGGCCTTGCGCACTGTTCGCGTTCGCATGATAGGGCCTCCTTCGCCGTCTTAGTTCGACACCGTGAGCGTGCAGTTCTGGTTCACGTAGATCCAGTAGCCGTAGCCGGGGCGCAGTTCCTGCAGGGTATTGGCCCAGGACGGGACGGAGACATCATAACTGCGCCAGGAGCTGGTGCCGGCATCGTACTCGAAGACCTTGGTGTACTTGCCGGCGATGGAGGTCAGGGCATCGGCGACGGGCTGGGAATTGGCCCGCGGGAAGCCCACCAGGTTGGCCCCGGTGTACAGCGGGATGCTCGTGCTGGAGGGCAGGGTGCCGGTCACAGGCAGGGTCGCCGGCTGATTCATGTAAATCCAGAAGCCCATGCTCGGGTCCAGGTTCTGCAGGGTGTTGGCCCAGGAGGGAACGCTGACGTCGTAGCTCTTCCAGCTCTTGGTGGCGTTATCGTAGGCGAAGACCTTAGTATATTTGCCGGCGATGGGCGCCAGCACATCCTGGATGGCCGTGCTGGCCGGCTGTACCGGGAAGGAGACCAGGTTGGGGCCGGTTTGCAGGGCTACGTTGTGCACCACCTGGCTGGAGGAGCGCTTGGCCAGCATGACCATGTGGATGTATTCGTCGCCGTCGCCGTTGCAGTTGATGCGGAAATCGCTGAGGCCCAGCAGTCCGTTGGCCATACGGGCGTCGTCAATGTAGAAGGTGAACTTCTTCCAGGTGTTGGTATTGGTCTTGGTGACGGTGCCGGCGCTCTTCATGGCGCCGCCCGGCCCGTCATATTCCAGGGACCAGGTGTCGGTGCCGCGGTCGAAATAGGTCACGGTGATGGAGATGGCGTTGGTGCCGCCGTACAGATAGCCGTCGTCCACCTTGAACCACATATAGGGGTTCCCAGTAGCCTGGTTGGTACGGCGGGCGATCCAGCCCTCCTTGGTGCCGGCGAGGAATGATACGTTGGGCTCCACCAGGGTGTTCTGAATCTGATATTCCCCGGAACCGCTGGGGCGATAGGTGACCGCCTTGGTACTGCCTCCCGGCACACCGTTATCCTGGTAGAGATAGAAGCTGTAGTTGCCGTACTGCGGGTAATAGGTGTAGCCGGTCTCGCGCAGGGCCACCCAGACCTCCGGCGTGTTGTTCACATTCTTTCCCAGATAACGCATGGCGAAGCGCAGGGATTCCTGTCGGATGGGATTGCCGTCGGTGAAGGTGTCCTGATCCATGACCAGGTAGTCGGCGTGCTTGTCCAGGGCATTCAGCACCGCCCAATACTGCCAGATAGGGTCGGTGAGGTAAAATTGATAGGTCTCGAAGCCGATGGGCACGGTATTGGAATACGAAATGGCCGGGTCATCCAGGAATGCCAGATAGAAACTGCTGGCTGGGTCATCCCGACGCGTGGCCTTATCGCGGTCGGGTTTCAGGCCGTTGCCCTTGAAGCCGATGCCCTTGGGGCCGTCGTACTGGGCGATGGTGCGGCGCTCCGAATCATGCAGATACATCGGGTAGTGCTGGATGACCAGCGGCTTGCTGGGGAAGGCGGCCAGGTAGTAATCGGAGATGTTCTTCATGTACGTCTCCCATTGATACTGCCCCAACCCATCCGCCTGGATGCAGGCTTCCAGCACATTACCGGAGTTGTACTGCACCGGCTGGTTCTCCCCATCCACGCCGGTGCTGATCTCGATGAACTCGACGCGAGAGTCGTTGTTATATTTGGCGCCGAAGGCGTTGATGAGGGCGCGGTATTCGGACTGAAAAGTGGAGTAGTGGTAGCGGGGGATCTTGAACTGGCGGCCGTCGCTGTCGGTGCAGGTGATGGTGGGCAGCCAGCCAGGAGCCACATATCCCTTGATCGCTGTGTCATAACTGCTGGCGCCCACATAGGCGACGATCTCCAGGGCCACTGGCTTGCCCAGCGCCGCCTCATTGGCGATCCACGAATCCACCACGCTCCAATCGTAGACGTGATAGCTCTTCTCGATCTGGTTCCAGTAGAAGGTCATGTGCCCGCCATTGAAGAGGCCGGGGTAATCCGCCGGGTTGACATTGCGGAAATCATAGAAGACGTAGACGCCCGGCCGGGTGACCTGGTTTTTCCAGGCGGTGCTCACGCCCGCCGGCTCCACTGCCTGCCCCTCTGTTCCCAGCGGCAGTAACCTGGGCAGGGGGTTCTCCTCGGGGACGGCCGGCGGTGTCGGGGGCTCATCCTCGTCCTGAATGCGCGGGCCGGCGAAAACCGTCGCACCGATGACCAGAAATATGCTCAACACGATGAGCAGAGGGACAACAAACAGGCGTCGTTTCATTTTCCTTTTACCTCCGCAACGCACAATAGTAATATATGTAGCACATGGGGCGGAGACTCACAAATCCAGGCCGAGCGGGTGTTGAGAATCATCGCTGGTACATCCGGTTCGGAAGCCCCATCCCCGTTTCATGTCTTTTCCAACACCCTCGGCCGGGGCGGGCACGCTCTCTGGGCAAAGCAGTGCGCCGGCGCCGTTCCGGCATCCACTGCCTGTATTTTCTCACGCCAATATAGACGAGAAAACGGGGCGCCCGTTACGGATGCGTCCCGTTCTCTTTGCAGAAAACGGCCGGCATGATATTACAGATGCACCACTTCATGGCGCAGGCCGGATTCCACCAGCTTCTGGGCCAGGAACACCGCCCGCAGACCCTCCTCCCCGCCGATGGCCGGCGGCTTGTCCTGCCGTATCGCCTCCACAAAGGACTCCAGCTCCGCCTTGAGCGGCTCCTTGCGCTTGATCTCGTACTTGATGGTGCGCCCCTCGCTCACCCCCATCAATGCCACCGCGCTCTCCCAGTTCTCGCTGAAAAAGCTGTTCTCGTGCAGGTACAGCTCCTGGGTCAGGTAGTTGACGCGGAACATGCCCCGCTCGCCGATGACCGACAGCTCGCGAATCTTGGTAGGGGTAAGCCAGTTGATGTCCAGCACGCCCACCACGCCGTTGTCGAACTTGATCACGCCCGAGAGGAGGTCCTCGTGCTGTTCATGGATCTCGCGTTCGGTCTCGGCATACAGGCTGACCACGCGGGCATTGGCCAGGTATTCCATGATGTTCAGCTCATGGGTCGCCAGATCGAAGACCACGCCGACATCCTCCACCCGCGGCGGGAAGGGGCCGACGCGGCGGGCATGGAGCTGGAACATGCGGCCCAGCCGGCCGGCATCCAGCTCTACCTTCAACTGCAGGATGGCCGGGTTGAAGCGCTCGATGTGGCCGACGCCCAGCTTGACGCCGGCGGCGCGCGCCGCATCAATGATGGCCTGCGCATCCTCCACACTGCCGGCCAGCGGCTTCTCCACGAACAGATGCACGCCGTGCGCCGCGGCCTCCTCCGCCACTTCCCGATGCAATCGCGTGGGCACGGCAATGGTCACCAGGTCCAGCGGCTCCGCCTCCAGCATCATGCGGTAATCCGCGTAGGCGCGCACCCCGTATATATTGGCCACCCGCACCGCGGCGGCCTGGTCCACATCCGCCACGGCGATCAACTGCACATCTTCCATTTCCGCATAGACGCGGGCATGGTTGCGCCCCATGCTCCCCACGCCTATCACCGCGGCACGCAGAAGTTTGCTCATAGGATTTCGTTCACCGCCTCCACGATATATGAGAGTTCTTGGGGCGTCAGGGCCGGATGCACCGGCAGGGAGAGCACCTCCCGGCAGGCCTGTTCGGTCGCCGGCAGTATATCACGATATCCCAATTCGCGGTAATACGGCTGTTGATGCACTGCCAGGGGGTAATAGACCCGGCTGGCAATGCCCCGTTCCGCCAGGCCGGCGGCCAGCGCATCGCGCCGGCCGTCGGGCACCCGCACGGTGTACTGATGGAAGACATGTCGGTAGCCGGCCGGCACGTACGGCACCACCACCCCCCGCAGGTGGGCGCTCAGGTACGCCGCGTTGGCGATGCGGCGGGCGTTGAATTCGGGAAGCCGGCGCAACTGCACCAGCCCGATGGCCGCCTGGATATCGGTCATGCGGAAATTATAGCCCTCTGCCTCGTGCAGGTACTGCTCGCTCATGCCGTGGTTGCGGATCAGCCGACAGCGCCGGGCGATCGCATCGTCGTTCGTGGTGATCATGCCCCCCTCGGCGGTGGTCATGTTCTTCGAGGGGTAAAAGGAAAAACAGCCGGTGGCGAAACTGCCGGCCAGGCGTTCCCCGATGGCCGCGCCGTGCGCCTGACAGGCGTCCTCGATCACCACCAGGCCGCGGCGCGCCGCGATGTCCATGATGGCCGGCATGTCTGCCATCAGGCCGTACAGATGCACCGGCAGGATGGCGCGCGTGCGCGGCGTGACGGCATCCTCCACCTGGTTCGGGTCCAGGGTGAAGGTGCGGGGGTCAATGTCCACGAAGACCGGCCGCGCGCCGACAAAGCGGATAGCGTTGGCGCTGGCGATAAAGGTGAAGGCGGTGGTGATGACCTCATCGCCGGCGCCGATGCCGTGGGCCATCAGCGCCGTCTGCAGGGCCGTCGTCCCCGAGGAGGTGGCTACGGCATGCCGTACCCCGCAGAAGGCGGCGAAGGCCTCTTCGAATTCCTGGACGCGCCGGCCCTGCACCAGCATGCCGGAATCCAGCACCTCCAGCACGGCCTGGCGCTCTTCCTCTCCCAACAGCGGTTTCGAAATTGGGATCATTCCCTTTCTCCAATGAAATGGGATGTCAGCGGCGAAAGTCCACGAACTTCGGCCCCTGGGGCGTGGGGCGGTAGTGGCGGTGGCACTCGCGGCAGGTCCAGCCGTCGCCATCGGGGAAGAGCGGCCGGCCGCAGATGCAGGCGAAATCCCACTGCCGCGCCGGGTTGCCCAGCACAATGGCGTGGTCCAGCACGTCGCGCGTCACCACGGCGCCGGCGCCCACCATGGCATAGCGGCCGATGGTCACGCCCGGCAGGATGACCGCGCCGGCGCCGATGGAAGCTCCCTCCTTGACCAGCGTCGGCGTCACCACCCAATCATCCGCCCCTTTCAGCGCGCCCTCCGGCGTGATGGCGCGTGGGTAGCGGTCGTTGGTGAAGACCACGTGCGGCCCGATGAACACCCCGTCCTCGATGGTCACGCCGTAATATATGGACGAATAGTTCTGAATCTTCACCCGGTTGCCGATGAAGACGTGATGGTCCACATAGACGCCCTTGCCCAGGATGCACTGTTCCCCGATACGGGCCCCCTCCCGCACCTGGGCATGATGCCAGATTTGGGTCCCATCGCCGATGATGGCGTCGGGGGAAACGTCAGCCGTGGGATGGATTTTGATCATCTTCTCTCCTCCTTTCGCGAGCGGGTCGGCCGCCGGCGCCGACGCAAATGCTCCTGGATGATGCGCGGGATATCACAGGGGGGACAGGTATAGGGTGTGGGGGAAAACCGCAGGGCCAGCCCGATATATTCCTCCAGCCGGCTCAGGTCCCGACACCAGAGGAGGTGGCCGGCCTCCGCCAGGGTGCTCAGCAGGTCCTCCTGATGATGGTCGTAGCGGTCGGGGTTGGCCACGGCCAGCAAGCGGCGTCCCCGGCCGATGACTTCCACCGCCGTCCCCAGCCCTCCGTGGGCGATGACCAGCTCGGCGCGCTCGTAATACGGGTCGAGGGCCGGCGCGAAGCGGAAATAGGGCGCATGGCGGGGGATGTAGCGCCCCTCGCCGATCTGCATCTCCACCTCATATCCCGCCAGCAGGCCGCCGGGCGCGCACAGGCGGTCCACTGCCTCCACCAGCGCGTCGAAGTCGGTACTGCCCACAGTCACGAAGATCATCAGCACAGCCTCCCGGCATAGATGGCCCAGGGACAGCGCTCCTGCAACTGCGGCCACTGCACGAAGAAAAGCGTGGCCAGGTAGCGCATCAGCCGGCCGGTCAGGGAAAGCTGGTGCACGCGGGAGCCGGTCTCGATGAAGATCACCTCCCGGCCCAACAGCCTGGCCCATACGGCGAAGGGGATGGCCAGCGCCGGCCCGCTGGTGATCAGCGCATCCGGCCGGAAATCGAGCATCACCCGCAGGGCCTCGACGGTCGTGCGCATCAGCTTCAGGCCGGCGCGCCATACCGGGTCATCTTTGCCGCGCGGCCGCGTCACCCGATAGACCGGGCCGGCCAGGCGAATCTTCTGCTCCGAGAGCGGGTCCTGGCGCGTCACCACATAGCCGTACTCGAACTCCGGCCCCAACATATCCACCAGGATCAATATTTCCTTGGTGTGTCCGCCCTCCCCCAACAGGACCAGCAGGCGCAGTGGGCGCTCCGCATCAGCCATGACGGCGCAGTGTCTCCTCGTAGACCGCATGAATCCGCTCGGCAACGGCATCCAGGGACAGATGTTCCACCCGCCGGCGGCCGTCGGTGCGCCGGCCAAAGGCCAGCGCCATGGTCAGCTTCTCCGCGATATCTTCCACGTCCTGCCGGCAAATGTAACACCCGGGCGTGTCCCCCATCACCTGGGCGACATCCCCCACATCGGTGGAAACAATAGGCAGGCCGCAGGCCATGGCCTCTTTGATGACCATGGGCGAGCCCTCGTAGTCGGACACCAGCACCAGCACATCACAGGCGTTCATGTACAGCGGGATACGTTCATGGGGCTGGCCGGCGGCGATGACCAGCTCGACCGGCCCTGGCCAGCGCGCCCGCAGGGCCTCCACGCCGGCCTGCGCCAGCTCCAGCCGCTTTTCGGGGCGGGGTTCGCCGGCGAAGAGCACCAGCTTCGGCTCCTTCGGCAGGCCCAGCGCGCGCCGCGCTTCCTCCTGCGGCATGGGGCGGAACAGCTCCAGGTCAATGCCGCAGGGGATGACCACCGGCTTCCCGGGCAGGCGCTGTGCCATCGCCGGCGAGGTCACAATGGTGGCCTGCGCCAGGCGGGAGGCCAGGCGGGAGAGCGGCGCCGTCCAGCCGGCCAGCACCTCGATGCCGTGATGGGTCAGCACCACTGGCAGGCGCCGCTGTGTGGCGGCGATCAGCCCGCAAAAGACGTAGTGCGCGTGGATCAGGTCATAGGAATTGCTGGCCAGGCGCCGGCGCAGCCACAGCGGCCCCCGGGCGTAATTCCACTTGCTCTCCCGCGGGTTGATGAAGAGCACGTCCATCTCCAACCCCCGCCGGCGCAGGGCCTCGACCTGCTCCGCCACAAAGGTGCCGAAGGCTGGGTACTGGGGCGTCGGGTACATATTGGTCACGACCAACACGCGCCGGCGACTGGTCATGGGATGTGGTCCTCTGGGGCGCACGGCTGTTCCCGCCAGGGAAACGGCATGGGTGCCGGGCGGGGCGGCAAATGCGGCGGGTATTCCCTTCCTGCCGAGCACTGCTTCGGGTTGGAAAGCAGGAGGGCGTTCAGGGCGGTCCGGAAGCCGGCGAAATAGCCGCTCAATACCTCGTAAACCAGCGTGTCGCTCACATGCTCCGCCTCGTCCTCCCCGTCTATCACCTGATACCCCAATTTGCCCGCCAGCACATTATACAACTCCGCCTGGCGTTGGGCCAAACCCAGTGTGCCCTGTTGCAGTTCCGCCGGCTGTCTGGCGCGTGCCTTCTTGGGGTCCACCACCAGCACAAAGCCCCGCTGAGGACCTGGGTTGAGCCAGAGGAGCAGGCGCGCCGGCAGTCTCCGCAAGATGCCGGCGTCCTCCAGGCGCGCCCCCATCTCGGCCAGGGCATCCAGCAGGTAGCGGTCGCACACCACCACATTGCCGCGCAGGAGGGGCCAGCGCACCCGATACGCGTACTGGCAGGTGAGATCGAGCCACACCAGCCACGGCCACAGCCGGCGGGCCAGCGGATGGCGGAACAGGGCCTCGCGTCCCTCCTCTGTGGAAGGGCCGGCGGATGGAGGGCCGGCCCGGCGCCCCAGCAGGCGCTTCCCCAGGGCGATCATGCGCCCGGCCAGGGGAGAGGAACCGCCGCGACTCCATACGTAGCGGGCGCGGATCCCGCATTGGCGGAAGGCGTGCACCAGCGCCTGCGCCTGGGTGGTCTTGCCGGAACCATCCACCCCGCTCAGGGCCACGAGCATGGCCGGCTGGCTGTGCAGATGGAGTTTGAGCTTCGTGCCGGTGACCAGGTGCGTGCCGGCATCCGCCAGGCGTGCCGGCCAGGGGACATTCTCGTCGGACAGCATCTTGGCGAAGAACAGCCCCTTGCTAAAGGTGAAGCGCACCGGCAGGGGAAACCGCGCCGGCATCGCCAGGTGTTCCAGCGCCGGCCGGCGCCAGATGCCGCGCAGGGCGCGTTCGGCCTGTTCTCGCTGTTCTGCCGGCAGGGCCGGCGCCGCGTACAGGACGCGCTCCAGCTTGTCATGTGCCAGCAGGGCGAAGGCCAGGCCGGCCTCCCAGCCCTTGGAACGCACCGTCCCCCAGATATACGCCCAATCCAGCGCGCCGCGACGCAAGCAGGCATGCACCCGCAGGACATCCCCCAGCTTCAGACATTTGTTCTCGTACAGGGCATGCGCCAGCGTGATGAGCAGGGCATCCTCCGGCGAGGGGACGCAAAAGCCGGCGTCATCGGGGGCCGGCCGCCGGCGCTCCCACGCCTGCCCCTCATGCAGGAACGAGACGCTCCATTCCAGGCGCAGGTGCAGATGCACGGCGCATACTTCCTCGCCGAAGCGGAAGCGCTTGAACAGGTACTTGTGCGGCTCCTCGATGTTGCGCAGTTCGACATACCCCAGCCGGCGCAGGAGCCGCCGCGCCATGTCCTCTTTCGCCGGCGGGATGTAGACATCCAGGTTGTCGCTGGTGTGAGGGAAAGAAGGGGGCAGGCCGGCGGCCTTGATGAACATGGCGGTAATGCCCTCTTCCGCCCAAGCCCGGCGCACCAGCTCAAATTCGGCGCGCTGTCGGGCAAAGGATTCCTCCTCGGCGCGCAGGGCAGTGGCGAGGGCCGGCACTTCCCACCACTCGTGCGCCGGCGCGGCACAGGCCAGGGTCAATATCGGCACCTTGTTGCGCCGCCAGAAGGCCGGCAGGAAAGCGATATCCTCGTCATCCAGCGCCGGCAGTCCCTCCGCCGGCGCGTCCGCCGGCGCTATCACGTGCGCCGTCCAGCGCGCCATCCGCAGTTCCTGGTCGTGAGGGGAGAGCGGGCGCTCCATCTCACTCCTCCGCGCCGAGGACTGCCTTGACGAAGCGGTCCCAGCCGAACGGCAGTACCTGCCGGCGCGTGTGGCCGGCGCCATCCTGCAGGGCCGCCCGCGCCGCCTGCACCCATGCCTCCTCGTCCCAGGGGGTATCCACGAAATGCATCCCCGGGCCGGCTGGGAACAGCGCCGGCAGTCCTCCGAAGCGCGTGCTGACCACCGGCAGATCGCAGGCCATGGCCTCCAGCACGGAGAGCGGCACTTCGATGGCCGGCGTGCGCTCGGCCGGCATGTCGGGCGCCGGCGGAAAGACATAGAGGTCGGCGAGCTGATACATCTCCTCGACCGCCGGCAGGTATTCTGCCAGCACCCATACGCCGGCGCGCTGGAGCTGTTGGGCCAGCTCCAGGTCCTGGTGCGTGCTGGTACTGCCCACCAGCAGTGTCTGCGCCGCGCCGGCGCGCTGTAACGCCTCCAGCACGGCCACATTGCGGCCGGCGTGAATGTGCCCCACGTGCAGGGCGATGGGGCGGGAGGTGCGCAGTCCATACTTGCGGCGGAGCGCCTCCCGCTCCGCCGGCGAGACGGGGTGGAAGCGCTCCGTATCCACGCCGGCCGGCACAAAATGGACGCGCGCTCCCAGGTAGCCCAGCAGTGCGGCGCTGGCCTGCGACTGCACGATGACGCGCGCCGGCGCGATATATGGCACCAGCCGGCGCGCCAGCATCCCCTGCCGGCGCGGCTGAAGGGCCACCATGGTCACCGGCGCCCCCGGCACGTAGCGGCCCAGCACCCAGGCGCGGATGAAAGAGAAAAGGGTCATCGAGGCGGTGGGAATGTAGCAGATGCGCTGTGGCCGGAAATCGCGCAGGAGCGCGGCGAGCTGACCGTTGACCAGCAGGCGGTTGACGTTGGGGATATCCCGCACCCCCAGCTCCGGGATATCGGCGCCTCCCGTGGTGAGCGCCAGGACGGTATGTTCCACGCCCAGCCGGCGCAGGAGGTTGTACGTCACGTTTTTGATGCCCTCGTCAAAGGGAGGGGCCAGGCGCTCGGAAAACACCGCCACCCTCATGTTCCTGATGCCTCCCGCCGGCCGGCGACTTCCTGGTAAATGGCGTAGTACTGGTCGGCGATGACATCGCGGCGGAAGCGCGCCCGGGCAATCTCCCGGCCGCGCTGGCCCATGCGCCGGCGCAGTTCCTCGTCCTGCAGGAGTTGGGTGATGCGCCCGGCCATGGCGGCGGCATCGCCGGCCGGCACGATGAAGCCGCTGGCGCCGTCCTCCACCAGGTCGCGCACGCCGCCCACGTCGGTGGCCACCACCGGTTTGCCGGCGGCCATGGCCTCCAGCAGAACCACCGGCGCCGTCTCCTGCCGGGAGGGAAGGGCCAGCAGGGCGCACTCGTCATATTCCCTCAGCATGGCCGGCACGTCCAGCAGTCCCAGGAAACGGGCATACGCCTCCAGGCCCTGTTCCCGCACGAACTCCTCCACGCGGCGCGGGTACACGGGGTCAATGGCCCGGCCGGCCAGATGCAGATGGGCTTCCGGAACCCTCTCCCGCACCAGCGCCAGCGCCGCCAGCAGGGTCAGGGGGTCTTTGCGCTCGCTGATGGTGCCGGCGAAGAGGATGCGCCCGGGCACCTCCTGCCCCTCCAGCTCGAAATACTCCTCGCCCACTGGATTGTCCACCCGATGGAAGCGCGCCCGCGTGCGCCGGCAGTACTCCTCCACGATGTAGGGGCTGATGGCGATGATGTCGGAGACGCGCCGGATCACCCAGCGGTCATAGAAGGCGGTGATCCAAAGGATCAGGCGGTGCTGCCAGTGGCGGAAGGTGCGCGCCTCGCGGTGGGCCACGCCGTGGATGGTGTAGATAGTGGGGAAGCCGGCGCGCAGGGCCGCAAAGGCGTACTGGCTGGTGTGGGCGTTGACCAGGTCGGGTTGAAGCTCGCGGAGCATGCCGGCCACGCGTCCGACGCCGGTGATGAGGTTGGGGATGACGCGCCGGCGGGGCCGCGAGAGATAATGCACCGTCACCCGGCCGTGCTGGGCCGTGCGGTCCGCCGGCACCTCGCTGTGACAGTGCACCACGTGCACATCCAGGTCGGCGTGGCGGGCCAATCCCTGCGCCAGGTGATAGGCCACGGCGCGCACGCCGCCGGGGATGCGGTTGGGGTCCACCGGATAGTCGATCAGCAGGGCCAGCCGCATGATCTTACCCGTCCTCCTTGCGCGCCAGGATGCGGAACGATGGGGTGAAGCGGAGCATGATGGGGGCCAGCCGCGGGCGGGTCAGCAGTTCGTTGGCCAGGTGAACGAGGCCGCCGCGCGCTCCGCCGAAGTAGGGGCGCACCGTGACGCGAAAGCCCCGCCGGCGGATCTGCCGGCCCAGCTCCAGCGGGTCCAGCAGGCGCTCAATATAATACCCGTTCACCGGGTCCAGGGGGCAGGTCTCGCCGTCCCAGACGCGGCCGGGGGGCCGGCCGGCTTCCAGATAGTCCCGCACCGCCTCCAGCACCTCCTGGCCGGTCAGGCCGGAGGTGCCCCGTGCCAGCATGTCCCGCTCCTCCGCGGAGAGATGCGGGAAGGCGCCGGCGATCATCTCCCGGCGCATTTCTACAAAGGGCTTCTCCACGCGATGGCCGTGGATGTCCTCCGTGGCCGGCCCGTTCTCAAAGGCGACCCAGATTTCCCGCGTCTTGCGGCGGGTGGGCGCGTGTCGGGCGTTATTGCCGTCGGCAATGATGAGATGCCCGCCCGGACGGAGGACTCGCGCCGTCTCATCCAGGAATGCCTCCACATCCCGATAATGGGACACCGCCTCGATAGAGAGGACAATGTCGAAATATCCATCCGCATAGGGCATGTGCGCCACATCCCCCAGGCGGGGGTAGACCCGGAAGGGCATGTTCAACAGGGCGAGATAGGTCTCGAAGGTGCGGATCATGCCGGCGTGGCAGTCCAGCCCGTGCACCTCCGCCGCGCCCAACAGGTGCAGGAACAAGGCGGTCAAGCCGAAGCCACAGCCGGCGTCCAGCACGCGCGCCCCTTCCAGCCGGGCGCCGGCCTGCGCCAATACCGTGCGCAGGTAGCGGATGTAGTTCTCGAGCTTCCAATCCTCCCCCAGCCAGCGGTGATAGCGCGCGAACCAGGGGTCGTACCGCTCGGCCCAGGCCGGCTGGAAAATCGTGCGCACCAGCTCCGCAATGTCAATCTCTCTGCCCTCGTATGTTACCCGCACCAGTGCTCCTCATTCTCCATGATACAGTGTCATGACCTCGCGATACACCGCCAGCGTCTGCTCCACCACGGCTGAGGCCTTGAAGCGCTGTAGCGCCTGCCGGCGGGCCTCCTGCGCCAAACGTGCCCGCTCCGCCGGCGAGGAGAGCAGGCGCGCCAGGGCATCGGCGACCGCCGCTGCATCGCCGGCCGGCGCCAACAGACCCGTCACCTCATGCGTGAGCAAACCGTTCACCCCGCCCACCGCGGTGGCCACCACCGGCCGGCCGGCGGCCATGGCCTGCTCGATGACCACCGGCGCCGTCTCCTGCACCGAGGTCAGCAGGACCAGGGAACAGGCGGCATATTCCCGCAATAGGGCCTCCTCGTCCAACTGCCCCAGGAAATGCACCGCATCGCCCAGCCCCAGCTCGTCCACCAGGGCGCGCACGCGCCGGGCATAGGCCGGCTCGGCTTCCGTCTCGCCGGCGATGCGCAGGCTCACCTCGGGGAAGCGCTCCCGCAGGAGGGCAGCGGCGCGGATGGCGGTGATGGGGTCCTTGCGCGGGATGACTCGGCCGGCGAAGAGGATGCGGCCCGGCTCCCCTTCGCCGGCGATCTCGAAATAGGCGTCGGGAATAGGGTTCTCCACGCGGTACAGCCGGGCGCGTGTCCAGCCGCCGAACTCTTGCTCCACATAGGGGCTGATGGCGATGATATGCCGCGCCCGGCGCAGGACCCAGCGCTCATACAGGGCGTCCAGCTCCCAGCCCAGGCGGTCCTTGAGGCCCATGGCGATGCGCGCCTCCCGATAGACGATGCCGTGCACGGTGATGACCGCCGGAAAGGGCGCCGTCAGCGCCGCGCCAGCATATACCCCGGTGCCGTGCGCATGCACCACGTCGGGCCGTATCTTCCGCAGGAGCCGGCGCAGGTCCAGCACCTCCCGCCAGTGAAAGGTGGCGCGGGCGAAGCGCCGGCGCGGCAGCCAGTACAGCGTCATTCTGCGGCGCTGTTCCACCCTTGTTTCCCGCAGGCCGGTCAGCCCGCTCAGGATATGCAGTTCCACATCCGGCCGGCGTGCCATTTCCCGTGCCAGCACCGCTGTCACCGCTTCCACCCCGCCCCCGATGCGGTCCGGGTCGCGTGGGTACGGCCCGAGCATCGCCACGCGCAGCGGCTTCCCGCTCATCGAGGCCATCATGCTCCTCCAGCCGCCCGCGGCATAGGAGATGGAGCATGCGCCCGCTGGGCCTCGTAGACAGCCTCATGGTAGCCCAGCACGGAGCCGGCGATGAAGAAGAAGATAATGTTCGGATAAATGCCATATAGCATATCCACGGCGAAGCACTGTGCTGTGTACGACAGCAGGGCTACCCAAAAGGCCACCAGCAGGTCGCGGCGCATGCCCGGCCAGCGCGGCGCCTTGAGATACATCAGCAGTGAGTCCAGGCCCATCATGATGAAGGTGCCCAGGTAGGGGATAAAGCCGGAGAGGCCGGCGGTCACCAGCATCCATAGGAACGAGTTGTGCGGGGCTTCCACGCCGATGTACTGCGCCAGGTTCCCGAACCCCACGCCGATCGCCATATGCTTCAGGAACGTCTGCCAGCTCAGCCGGTATGCCTCGACGCGATAGGTGATGGGGTTGACCGCCACCAGGCGCTCGGTGAAGGCGTAGCTGGAGGCAATGCGCCACCAGTTCAGCGAGATGAGCAGGGCCAGCAGTGGGGAGAGCTTGAGGAAAGGCCGGCGGAAGCGCGGATAGAACAACAGGAACACCAGTATCCCCAGCACGCCGCCCAGCCAGCCAGTGCGGTTATAGGTCAGGAACAGGCCGGTATACATGACGCCCAGCACCAGGAGCATCAGCCGGCGCAGGGCCAGGCGCCGGTTCTCCAGCATGGCGCGCCAGGCGAACGGCAGGGTCATGGCAATAGTGACGGCATGAAAGGCCGGGTTCCCCAGCAGGCCCGTCACGCGCCGCAGATGTTTGCCGTAATAGGTGCTCCCGACGGTGGGGAACCAACTGTACCCCATGAATTGTTCCTGGAGCACCACCAGAGCGATGATAAAGCCCACCGCCACCAGCGCGCGCTGGGCGTGGATCATGCGGCGCTCATCGGTGACGTAATTGCGCGCCAGCCAATAGGTGACGGCCGGCATCAGGAAGGACTCGAAGTACCAGGCCAGGCTGGCCGGCTTGTTGAACGAAGCGGTAATGGAGATCGCCACGCCGATGAGGGTGAGCAGGACAAAGAGATCGACGCGCGTGACCGACACCAGCCGGCGCCGGCCGGTGGCTGCCTGCGCCAGCACCAGCGCCACCAGCATCGCCAGGATGAGCCGGCTGAGGCTCAGGTCGGGGATGCCCCGGCCTAATGAGATGTGCAGGTGGAAAAAGCCGAAGAAGGGCGCCACCACGATCCAGAGGAGGAACAGGAGCACCGGGTTGGCCAGCAG
>Ga0078972_1007963_pt1 | contig 22852 bp, 24 predicted proteins | sample YelNatPaOPGAMG01_FD_67568 | JGI IMG/M metagenome (GOLD analysis project Ga0078972, IMG submission 67568) | Hot spring thermophilic microbial communities from Obsidian Pool, Yellowstone National Park, USA - OP-RAMG-01 (SPADES assembly) (version 2) | ecosystem: Environmental > Aquatic > Thermal...
TGGCGTTTAATTTACCGTTGTGGCCATTGCCTCTTATACCCTTCAATTTTCCAAGCACTATTTTTGAAATTCCAAGCTTATGGGCATCTTCAACTATCTGCTTTACCATGGCGTTTACTGCATGCCTAAACCTTCTCCGCCTTATCCTATACAGTTTCCTAAGCTTTTTCGAGGTTTTGGTGCCATTGATTCTGGCAAACCTTCTCTGCTCTCTTGATATCCGCCTATTCCAGTACCACCAGTCCGTCAGGACAGCCCTGCCTGAGAATGCTATTGGTTGTTTTAAGCCTTCAAACCACACAGTCGCAAGGTTTACTACGCCTAGGTCTATGTAGAGAGGCTTGATGCCTCCCTTAAGTGGAGGCTCCTCGACTTTAACGGCCATAAAACCCCTCCACACCTTATCCACTTCATCGTAGATTATTTCGAGCCTTCCCAGCTTGCCTTTCCACTTTAGCTTGCCCTTATACTTCATCCTAAGCCCTTTAGGCAAGTATAGGTATTTATCGTCAATCCTGTAGCAGTCGTTTCTAACAATTATCCTCAGCTCCCTTCTGCCGTTCTTCTTCCAGTATCTAGGCATCGAAACCTTAGCTATGTGCTCTGGAAGCTTTCCTTCAGCCTCAAGTCTTTTTAAGGCTAGGAAACTTTTCCATGCCTCGTTATTCTTGTTTATTACCTGCTGGGCTGTCGCAGAGCCTATCAGCTGAGCATACTTCTTATAGAGATGCTTAGGATACCACTCGAATTTCCTATAGCGTATGTAGGCTTCTCCTTTCAAAGTTCACCTCATTGTATAACCTGGCGCAATAATCCGCGAGCTTCCATAGGGCTGAGTTATCTTCAATTACGAGTGTGTTAGTTCTCTCCATTTCAGACACCCTTTTGGGCTTTAATGTATTCTTCGATGGCCTCTTTAGAGACCGATCCTATCGTTGAAACATAGCAGTTGTGTATCCATAGGGATGACAGCTTAAGCAACTCAGGAAACGCCCTTCTAAGGATGTTTAATATAGCAATGTCTACATAACCTGTCGCTATATTTAAGCTTATCGACAATTCAACCCACGGTTAAAACCGTAGGCTTTCTTGTCGAGTTTCCATGTAAGCAGAATTCTTTTAATAAATAAAGAAAGATTTCCTAAATGGTTTCCAATAGTAGAATTCGCTGAAATAAGCAGAAAGCTAGCTGAAAAAAGAGAGCCTGCAATGTATGGAAGCGAATTAAAAATGGTGCCTGCATCAGTTTTATTTAGTAAAGAAGAAGCGAGTGAAGCTTTAAAAAACGCAGAGAAAATCTACAGCCTCTGTTTAAAGCTTCTTAAAAATTTAAAAGACAACGTTTAAGCAAATGCCTTAGCGAGTTGAAGTCTCTTAATGAAGTTTAGGATTCTCATCCATAAAAGGTAATGAACACCTTAGAAGCAAGAATCTCCCGACTTCAGCCGTGGAGAGTGTCAGCTTCCAACTTTTCATCTTAAAGCATACTTGTAAATGGGGTAGGGGAGGGGGGGCCCCTCTATATTAAAACCTTATTAATTTTTGATTTTCTTTGATTTTTTAAAGCTTTCTACGCGTAAATTTTTGATTTTTTTGATTTTCCTGAAAAAATCAAAAAAGCGAAATAAAGTATCTAGAGGTGAAGGAGAGCTATGCATAGAAAGGTTGAAAAAGATCTTTCAACCAACAAAAACTATTCTAAACATTATTTTTTTTAAAAAAATAAAGGTTGATGAAGCAACCAAGTTTCGCTTTAGAGGAATGAAGGCCCCATAAAAATCCCTCTTTCTATGAAATTTTATAATCAAGAGTGAAAAGGTTTAAATAGAGCGCTATAACAAAATTTTTGCGGAGGAAAAGAATTGAAGAGTATGATTAAAGGAGTCGTTTCTATTCTGTTAATATGTCTTTTTTTGGGCATATGTATAAATATAGCTTATTCTGTTCCTCCTCCATGGAATATTACTTTGGTACCTAAAAGAGTAATTATAGCTCCTCCAATATGTTACGCCGCATTCACCGTGATGGTGACTTCGACTTATAATGATAAGCCAATATATATTCATTTTGATGAGGAGTTGTTGGGGCCTCTTAAGGGTAATGTGAGATTTACTGAATTAGAAATGAAAGGGACTCTATCAAATTACGAAAAGGTCATAAGAATGGATGTATTTATGAACATAGAGACTCCTCCAGGTGAGTATCAGCTGAGAGTATACGCATATCCAGCTGGTAGTAATCCATACGAGTATCAAGTATATGATACTCTAACGGTTGTAATTGTGCAAACTGGGAAGTTCCCATGTCAAGAGCCACCCGAGTACCCATATGCAACAACAATCATTTATACTACATCGGCTTACACCACTAGAGAACAGACGGTTACAACGATCACGAGGACCACTTATTGGTGGAATTGGTGGTATCGATGGCTTTGGAGACGCTGGTTTGGTTGGTGGAGTTGGTTTAAATGGCCATGGATAACTCAAAAACCCTTCGACTTTACATTAGAAGCTACACCTACAACTCAATCTATAAAAGCGGGGCAGCAAGTAACCTTTACTGTTTATGTGACGCTCACCTCTGGAAATCCGCAGCCAGTAACGTTAAGCATTTCGGATATCTGCTGCGGCTCAACCTATTCCTTTAGTTTAACTACAGGCTCACCGAATTTCGCTTCCACCCTGAAAGTTATAACTTCAAGCTCATTAAAGCCTGGAACCTATCAACTAACCATAACTGGAAGTGGAGGTGGCAAAATTCATTCCACCATCGTAACACTATATGTAGCGGAGAATAAGAAGGAAAGTGCTCTCACAGTTACGGTCACGCCTTCCAGCCTTAAACTCGGTGAGCAAGTCTCTGTGGGCGGTGCTCTTTCTCCAGCACTTGCCACAACAATCGAACTTATCTATATAAGACCTGATGGATTCGAAATGGTTAAGCATATAACCATCCCAGCATCCGGTGTTTTCTCCGATATATTTAAACCTGAGATACCCGGTTTCTGGGCAGTCAAAGCGAGATGGGCGGGCGATAATGAACACTATAGCTGCGAGAGATACCAGTAAACTTTACAGTTGAAGCTGTGCAGGAAAAGCCTTCCCCCTCGCTCCTGGAACGATTCAGCGGATTAATAATATTGATCGTTATTATCACGTTAATAATAGCTACCGTAATGTTGCTCTTGAAACGGAGATCAAAGGAGTTAAAGGGCGCTTCAAAAAACTAAGTTTTATGGTGCATGCTCTGTGGAAATTCAACATTCCAAGCATCACCTAAATTACAAAATACTCTATCCCCTCGCATAGAGGAAGGTATGCAGAAAAATTCTTAAATCTCAAAAAATTTTGATAAAACAAAGCTTTCCCGTACTTTATCATCTTTTTGTATTCGATATAGGAGTAAATAATCATATAAAAAGCAGTAGAAATTAAAGGAATGAGAATGAAGAGCAACACATATTCCTGGAAAGATACCCCAATGAAAATGATTAGCCAACAATTTTAAACGCTTTCCCACAAGTTTCATGTAAAAGCCTCCATTTACTTTTAGTATTTATTTCAATTGGTAAGACTGTGAAGAGATTGCTTGTTATACTCCCCTGAAATATGAAAAATTAGCTTATCTCAAGGATTTTGCGTTTAACGAGTTTACGTCATAAACTCGATGGAATGGCATAAAATGGTATATTGCCATCAATAATTTATTTTATATGGTGCTCCGGGCGGGATTTGAACCCGCGATCAGCGGCTCGATTGGCCTCTAAAGGCTTTTTAAGCCTTTAAGATAAGGCCGCTATGCTTTCGATGCTTAAGCTTAACCGGGCTACACCACCGGAGCTTTTTTATTTTCGATTTTTAGAATGCTTAACCTATTTTTATATTTTACCATTCATTAAAAGGTTTAATAAATGATTTCGAAGTTTTCATATTCCCCTTTATAATTTTCCCATTTAACCTCTAGTTTTTCAACTTTAGCCCCTGGGGGTCCCTTTTCGCAAAACTTAATCATTTTTTCAATATCTTCTTTTTCTCCCTCAAAAACTGCTTCGACTCTTCCATCGCGTAAATTTCTAACCCAGCCTTTAACATTATTTTTTAATGCGTTTTTTCTTGTTTCCCATCTAAAAAATACTCCTTGCACCAAACCGCTTATAAAAACATGGGCTCTAGCCTTCATTGATTAATTCACCTTCATCATTTACATTAAGAAAAAATTAAATTTAATTTAATGGTTAAATAATATTTTAAAGGAGAGGCAAGTTGAATTTAAATTTAAAAGAAATTATTGAGGAAGCTGTTAAAATTTATAATCGTTTTAGAAGCCCTGAAGCCGTTGCTAAGCTTATTGAAGTTTCCGCAAATCAGTTTACTGTAGAATTTAAAGGTCCTTTTTGTCGATCTTGTGGCGTTTACGATTACTTTGAAGATTTAATTTATGAAGCAAAAAGTTTAGTTTCCTCTTTAAATATAGAAGTGACTAAAGTTAAAGAAAGTGATGAAAGCTTTATTGTTACCTATAAAGTTTTAAGTTGATTTTTAATTTTGTTAAACATTTTATTGTATTCTTCAGCTTTTTTTCTTGGGTTTTCTGAATAGATTATAGCTCTTCCAACATTTATTAAAATGTTTTTTCCTCCATTTTTTATTGCTCTTTCTGGATCACCCTTTTGAGCTCCCACTCCAGGAAATAAAATAATTTTTTCTTCACCTATAATTTGCCTAACCTTTTTTATATCTTCTTCAGTTACATGTTTACCTATCCCGACTACGCAACCATCTCCATTAAATGCCTTTACCTCTTCAGCTATTTCCAGATAAATAGGTTTGTTATCGATTCTAGATTTTTTAAAATATTTTTCCGCTTCAGGATTTGACATTAAGGTTAAAGTTAATACGCCTATATTATTGTTTTTGGCTTTATTTATTACATGTTTTAGGTTTCCGGGAAATGGGTTTACCGTAATAGCGTTATAACCCCAGCTTTTAATATGAAATAAAGCTGCTTCAACGCTATCTTCAATATCGCCTAGTTTAAAATCATAAATTAAACCTAACCCTTTTTCAATCGCTTTACCTGTTAAAGCTTTATGGTGAATTAAAGAAAAACCTTTAACATATTGCTCATTAACTTTAATGGCAACGCAAAAATCTGAAACTTCATCAATTAAATCTAAACAAAATTTTAATCTTGCTTCATTTTCATCGTTATTAATTAAGTATTTATTTGGAATAACGTTTTCTTCTCTTTGGGTTGGTAAAGCAGGATCAAGCCCCACACAGAGTATGCTTTTCTTTTCCTTAATTTTTTCTGCAATAAATTCTTTAAAGGTTTTCAAGTTTAACTCAACTCGTTTAAAATCGTTAAATTTTCATTTAATGCCTTTGTAATAAAATTTATTTTAAAGAATGAAATAAAATTAATAAGGTTGCATACTAAAAATGAAGCGTTAAACAATTTAGCTTTCATAAAGGAAAGAGAAAATGAAGTTAATATAACCAATAAGCGGCTTTTAATATAAAAGCGCCATTCAAATTTTTGATTCAATGGATGATGTTCAATGAAGGAGCTAATTCATAATGGGGTATTGGTTCCCGTTTATGAGCCTAAGGGTTTTTCCATAACTTTTAAGGGCGAAAAAATTAAGCTCACTCCTGAACAAGAAGAAATGGCTGTAGCTTGGGTTAAAAAACTTGGAACACCCTATGTTGAAGATGAAACTTTTGTTAAAAACTTTTTTAAAGATTTTGCTAAAGCTTTAAATTTGAAATGTAAATGTAAACCTGAAGATTTTGATTTTTCCGAAATAATTGCTTATGTTGAGGATGAAAAAAGAATTAAAGAATCTTTAAGCAAGGAAGAACGTAAAAAACTTGCAGAGCAAAGAAAACTCATTAGAGAAGCGAATAAAGCTAAATATGGATATGCAATTGTTGATGGGGAACGCGTTGAGATTGCAAATTATAATGTAGAACCTTCTTCAATATTTATGGGTAGAGGAAAACACCCTCTTAGAGGGAGATGGAAACCTGGACCAAAACAAAAAGATGTCACGTTAAATCTTTCTCCTAACGCGCCTATTCCAGAAGGCGAATGGAAAGAAATAATTTGGGATCCAAATTCAATGTGGATTGCTCGATGGAAAGACGCATTAACTGGAAAAATGAAATATGTGTGGCTTTCAGATTCTTCACCATTAAAACAAGCTAGGGAAAAAGAAAAATTTGATAAAGCTAAATCACTTGATGATAGAATTTCCGAAATTAGAAAGCATATATGGAGGAATTTAACAAGCGAAGATGTTAAGCAAAGGAAGATAGCTACGGTATGCTATTTAATTGATACATTAAAGTTTAGGGTTGGAGACGAGAAGGATGAAGATGAAACTGATACTGTTGGAGCAACAACCCTTAGGCCAGAGCATGTTAAAATAAAATCTAATGGAAAAGTGCTTTTCAAGTTTTTAGGAAAAGATTCTGTAGAGTGGCGAAAAGAAGTTGAACTCCCAAGCTTGGTTATAAATAATTTAAAGGAGTTTATTGCTTCAGCTAACTCCTCTATTTTCGATGGAGTTAAATCTGAAGATGTTAACGCTTTTTTAAGCGAGGTTATGCCTGGTTTAACAGCTAAGGTATTCCGAACGTATCATGGAACAAAAATTGTTAAAGAATATTTAGAATCTCAAAAGGTAAATCCTGAAGATCCAGAGTATATCAAGAAGTTTATAGCTAAAATGGCGAATCTTCAAGCTGCTATCGAATTAAACCATAAAAAAGCCCCTCCAAAAAATTGGAAGGAAAGATTAAGAAAAAAAGAGGAACGCCTTAAAAAATTAAAAAGCAAAAAATTAACTAAAAAACGTAAAGAAGCTATTAAAAAATTAAAGATTCAAATAAAGCTTATGAAAGAAACAAATGAATATAACCTTAACACTTCATTAAAATCCTATATTGATCCAAGAGTTTATTATGAATGGTGTAAAAAAGTTGATTTCGATTGGAAACTTTATTATTCTAAATCTCTTCAAAAAAAATTTTCTTGGATAGAGATTAAACAAAACTAAAACTTTATTAACTTTTAAATTTTAGATTTAACAAGGTGAAGCTTGAAAGAGTTTTTTGAAAGCTTAGTTAAAGCGGTTGATGAACTGAAAAACTTTAAAATTAAAGAAGCCTTAATAATTCATCATGATGAAGCTGATGGGTTATGCTCAGCTTCAATAATTAAGAAGGCTTTAGAAAGATTTAGTTTTAAAACCGAAACTTTATGCTTAGATAAGCTTTTTCCAAGCGTAATTAAAACCGTTCAAAATAAAGAAGGTAAAGTAATTTTTTATGCGGATATAGGATCATTCCATGTTGAAAAAATTTCTCAATTTAATGAATTGAAAAACTTAACCATAATTTTAGATCATCATGATACAAAACCCATATCAAACTCGAGTGTTTACAATTTGAACCCAGAATTATTTGGTTTAAGCGGAGAAAAAAACGCTTCAGCTTCTTCAGCAGCTTATTTTTTCGCTAAAACTTTAAACAAGGAAAATATGGATTTAGCCCATTTAGCTGTTATCGGTTCAGTTGAAATTCCTGGAGAACCAACTGGACTGAATAAAATAGCTTTAGAAGATGCTTTAAAAAAGGATCTTGTTAAACTTTCTGGAAAAGAAATTAAAGTTTTAGGTTTAGGCGAGCCTATTTCAAGCAAAAGAGCTTCAACGCTTTTATCAATTTTAGGTTCAGTAGGTTATTATCAAAATGGTCCTGAAATAGGCATTTCTGTATGTTTAAACGGTTTTTCAGAAGAATCTAAAAGAAAAGCGCTTGAGCTTGAGGAGAAACGTAAAAAAGCGAATGAAAAAATGTTAACCGAATTAAAATATAAAGGATTAAATCAGCTAAGAAGCACTCAATGGTTTTATGCTGGAGATATTTTTGATGGTATGGGTGGAAAAGTGATTGGAAGCTTTTGTTCCTACCTAAGTTTTCAACGAATAGTAAACCCTGAAAAATATCTTCTTGGAATGATGCCTATACCTAAGGAAATACCAAATTTTGGTTTATTAAATGAAGATTACATTAAGGTTTCTGGAAGAGCCCCAAGAAAGCTAGCTGAGTCAATAAATTTTGAGAAAAAACCAAGTTTATCAAAAGTTTTACCTAAAATCTGCGAGCTCTTCAATGGGTTTGGTGATGGGCATTCCATAGCTGCTTCAGGAGTATTTTTAAAAGGGAAAGAAAAAGAATTTGCTGTTAAATTTGATTTAGAAATAAAAAAAGAAGAGAAAAATTAACATTTTTTAAATTATTTTAAATGTTTAATTAATGATCCAAACATGGATGTGATAAGAACAATTGCTCCAGCTATTGGAAAAATCATTGAGGAAACTATCCCTAGGTTTATGCTTGTTCTAGCTATTATAAAAGAGAATTCTCCTCTAGGAATCATTGTTACACCCATTTTATAACCTTTATTCTTAAATCCTGTTATGTAACCTGCTATTATAAAACCTAAAAGTTTCCCAATAATGCTTGCTAAAATTATTAAGAAAATAAGTTTTCCAAACCTTAAAAAAGAGAAATCTATAAGCATACCCATAGAAATGAAAAAAAGAACTATAAATAAATCTTTAATTGCACGAAGCTTTTCATGAATAAAATGCGCTCTTTTACCCATTAGAAACAATCCTGAAAGAAAAGCTCCAAGACCGGAAGAAAAACCTAAAAACATAGAGAAGTAAGCGCTTGTTAAACATAAAGTTAAAGCTAAAAGAAAACCTGCTTCTTCAACCTCAATATCGTAATGACATATTTTATCTATTAAGCGTGGCATTAAAAATCTGTTAATTACGAAAATTGTTACAATTAAAATTGCAGCCTTTAAAACTGTAAATAAAAATTGCATAGGATTTAATTCTTTTAAAACCAATCCAGGCATTAAAAATAATAGAAATACCACAAATAAATCTTCAACAATTAAAATAGCTATAATCAATTTTGACTCATTAAGTTTAAATTCATCCATTATTGTTTTCCCAATTATTGCTGTGCTGCTTATAGACAAAATTGAGCCTAAAATGAAAGCTTCTATAAGGCTCCATCCTAAGGCTAAACCTGAAATTAAACCTAAAATAAATGATGATGAAATTTCGCATAAAGCGAAAATTAAAGTTTTACCCCATAACGCGCTTAACTCTTTAGGATTTAATTCTAAACCTAGTAAAAATAGGAGGAGAATTATTCCAAGTTCAGCTAAAACATCTATCGCTAAGGAATCTTTAATTAAATTTAACCCATAAGGTCCAACAATCATTCCAGCAAGTAATAATCCAATCACTGCCGGTAAACGAAAACGATTCATTAAAATAACTGATAAAAGGGATGCGATTAAAATAACAACCATATCAATTAAAAATTCCATTTTTCATCTTTTATACAATGTTTTTAAATTATTTTATACAAATAATTTATTTAAAGATTTTTAAACCATAAAGCTTTAGAGTAAGGTTTTTTCTTATTTCTTTAAAAAAATGCATTGTTGGTTGAGGAGTAAAATTGAGTACAGCTTTATCCACCGATCTTTACGAGTTGACTATGGCTCAAAGCTATTTGGAAAATGACAAAACTAAACCTGCTGTATTCAGTTTATTCATTAGGAGGCTTCCTAAAAACAGAAGTTTTCTTGTAGCTGCTGGTTTAGAAACGTTATTAGAGAAAATAAAAAATTTCAAGTTTACGGAAGAAGAGCTTAAATATTTAGAAAATTTAAATATTTTTTCTAAAAACTTTTTGGATTATCTTGAAGGTTACAAGTTTTCCGGCGATATTTACGCTATAGATGAGGGCAGAGTTATTTTTGAAAATGAACCTTTAATTCAAGTTGAGGCAAGTTTACCTGAAGCTCAAATTCTTGAAACATTAATAATAAATATTGTTCATTTCCAAACTTTAATTGCATCTAAGGCTGCTAGAAGTTTTATTGTAAGCGAAGGTAAACGCGTTATAGATTTTGGGTTTAGGCGTGCGCATGGAATTGAAGCCGGCGTATATGCTGCTAGAGCAGCTTATATAGCGGGGATAGATTCAACTTCAAATTTAGAAGCGGGAAAAAAATTCGGGATACCTGTTGTTGGAACAATGGCTCATTCATATGTTATGGTTTTTGATTTTGAAGAGGAAGCTTTTAAATGTTTTGCTAAGAGTTTTCCGAAAATACCAATTTTTCTTATAGATACATATGATACTTTATCAGCTGCTAAAAAAGTGGTTAAATTAGCTAAAGAGGGTGTTAAAGCCATAGCTGTAAGAATAGATAGCGGAGATTTAATTGAGCTTTCAAGGAAGGTTAGAAAAATCCTTGATGAAGCGAACCTTAACGATGTTAAAATTGTTGTTAGCGGAGGATTAGATGAATATGACATAAAAAAGCTTATTGATGAAAAAGCACCCGTAGACATGTTTGCTATTGGAACAAAACTTGTAACATCTGCTGATCAACCATACTTAGATATAGCTTATAAGCTTGTAGAGTACGATGGAAAACCTAAGTTTAAGCTAAGCCCTGGAAAAGCAACATTCCCATATAAAAGGCAAATCGCAAGATATTATCTTCAAAACGGAATTATGAATTATGATGAATCTGTAAGGTTTAATGAAGAAGTTAAAGGGGAAAAATTGGTTTTTAAAGCTGTTGAAAAAGGCGAAATTATTTATTCATTTAAACCTCTTAAAGAAGTTAAAGAAGTTTTTCTTAAAGATGTGAAAAAGCTTCCTGAAAGCTTAAAAACGTTAAGCCCCCCCACTCAAAAATATAAAGTTATAATTAAGTAAAACAAGCGGCATATAAATAAAAATTTAAAATTGAAAATGGCTGAGTTGAAGATTGAACTTTAAAACTGTTGAAAGTGAATCTTTAAAAACTTTTTGCATCAAAATTTTAAGAAGATTAAATGTTCCCTTTGAAGATGCTGAAGTAACAGCTGATGTTATTGTCTCAGCTGATCTTAGAGGGGTAGAGTCGCATGGAGTTGCTAGATTAAATCGATATGCGAAAAGGTTAATGAATGGATGGATTGAGGCTGAATCTAAACTTACTATTCTAAAAGAAACACCTGTAAGTTTTCTTATGGATGCTGAAAATAGTTTAGGGCAAGTTGCAGCTTATAAAGCTATGAAACTATGCATAAATAAAGCTGAAAAAAATTATTTCGGGCTTGCGGCTGTAAAAAATAGCAATCATTTTGGTATTGCAGGATATTATGCTATGATGGCTTTAAAAAAAGATATGATTGGCATTTGTATAAGCAATGCTTCTCCGCTTGTTTTACCTACTTTTAGTATTGAGCCGATGCTTGGAACAAACCCTATTGCTATAGCGGTACCAACTAAACATGAGCCTCCCCTTGTTTTAGATATGGCTACAAGTGCAACTTCTATGGGAAAAATTGAAATTTACCAAAAATTGAATAAATCTCTTCCAGCAGGTTGGGCGGTAAATAGCGAAGGTGAAGTTGAATTAAATGCTGAAGAAGTTATCCGTTGCGTTTATCAATTAAGGCGAGGAGGCCTTTTACCTTTAGGTGGTTTAGCTGAAACAAGCGGTTATAAAGGATATGGGTTAGCTATGATAATTGATGTTTTAACAGGAGTTTTATCCGGTGCAGCTTATGGACCAAATGTTGGTGGACCAAACGATCCTAAACCATCAAATATTGGTCATTTTCTTGCAGCCATAAATATTAACGCTTTTATGAATATAAATGAGTTTAAGGAAAGAATGAATGATTTGATTAATATTGTTAAAGGCGCGGTTAAAGCTAAAGGCTATAATAAAATTTATATTCCTGGTGAAAAAGAATGGGAAATAGAAAAGCAACGTAGAAGAAACGGTATACCAATTTCATTAAAGGTTATAGAGAATTTAAAAAGTTTAGCTGATCAATTAAATGTAGAGTTTTCCTTGTAAAGTTTTATTTTATCTTCATCATGTTTAATATTTCTTTCGCTTCATTTTTTTTCTTTTTATTCACTTTAATTGAAACGATGCCTTTTTTAGGTTGTCCATAAAATATTAATGAACCTTCTGGAGCAGAAATTATTGCTGGTAAAGCTAAAAGGTCTTCTTCTCCATCAACTATTATTAATGCATCATCCTTTTTTAATGCATCTTTTAAAGCTTGCCAAGCAGCTAAATCTATTGTTCCTTTAGAGTTTTTAACTTTAAAAACTGTTTCAGTTTTATAAATGAAAGGTTTAACTTTTCTCCTCATCTCTTTATTATCAATTACTTTAATGCTTGTTGGTAAACCAAGCTTTGTAAACCTTCTTGAAACAGCGTCTCCAACGCAAATAATTTTTTTTGGTTTTGTTAAAACCAGTTTTTTTAATTGCTGGTTTATTTCTTTTTGCGAGCCTGATAAAAGATTCCCTAAAGGCTCTTTTAACCTTCTCCTTAAATACTTGTTTATTTTAAGTTTAAGCAATCTCATCTCACGCGAAGAGCATATTTCCCAGCTGTTTTAATGCCTAGTTTTTTAGCTATCTCTGAATTTTCAGGGTCAATAATTATAAGAATCCCAGACCAGTCTTCGCTTAAATTAGAAGATTTGCAATTTGGACATATTGGTCCAGAGCTTATTAACTTGCAATTTCTGCATGCTTTCTCAACCAGTTGAAGCCACCCCGCTTACTTTTTTAACATCCTCTTTAATCCATTCAAGTTTTCCAAGGAAAGGTTGCCTCATTGTTACACCAATTTTTCCTCCAGAACCTCCCCTAGGAAAACTAACAGCGATTATTCTGGCTCTTACTAAATCGCCTTTAGCAAGTTTTCTATGCGTTTCTTTACCGATTAATTCCCCATGCTTTTCATCAAAAGATATGAAGTCATCCATTATTTGCGATACATGAAGAAGCGCATCTTCTGGCCCAATTCTAATAAAGGCTCCAAAATCTGTAACCTCAATCACTTCCCCTTCCACGATTTCCTGCAATTTAGGGTAAAAAGTCAACAATTTGAAGGTTGCTTTATGATATGTTGAACCGTCACCAGGCAAAATTCTTCCGGTAGGATCTATAGAAACATCGGTTACTGCAATAACATAACCTAAAACTTCATCAACCAAATTTTCATATTTCAATTTGATTTGTTCAAGCGCTACTTTATTTATTGGATTGCCAAATTTGCTTGGCGGAATCTTAACAACATCCTCAACGGTTATTAACTTAAACATTCTAGTACCCTTTTTTAAGTTTTTTCTTCATAATTTAAAAAGAGGCTATTATGTTTTTCTATTTTCTCCCTGTTAAATTTTCAGGTAAACAATAAACTCTATTTCCTCTTAAAGTTATTACTGGACGACTTGCCTCTCTTAATTTTCGTTTTAAATCTGAATCTAAAGTTGCTATAACCGCATTTAATTTAAATGAAGCTTCAATTAAAGCTTTATCCACTTGCCTTTCAGAAGCTTCAAAATTTATTAATTTACATTTATTTAACATTAAATTTAAGGCTAAAGAGGCGTATTTTCCAGTTTTTCCTCCTTTAGCGCTAAGTTTTTCAAGTTCTTTAATTACAGCTGGAATAGTTATAAAGTCTATTTTAACTAAAATTGTTTCTTCAATTTCTTTGAAAAGTTGAATCCTATTCTTTAAAGCTGTTATTAAAATGTTTGAATCTAAAATAATTTTAATCGCCAGTTTAAAAATCCTCTTAACTTTATTTTATTATGCCGTATCCTATTAAACGCCAGCCTTCCCCTATTTTCCTGCTGATAGCAACTTTAGATTTAGGTTCAATACAAATGGGTTTTTTTAAGGCTACTTCAATCTCGCTATTTCTTGCTGATGTAACTATTCCTGAAGTAACTGTTGTTGCTATATTTAATACTAAAGCTTCATTAGATTTAATTTTTTCTACAGCAACCATTTCTTTTGTTCCAACAGCCTTTTCAAACAATGTTATCTCTAAAATTAATTGAGTTAAGGTTTCAGGAAGGGTTCCAGCTTTTCCAACAACATTTCCTACTAAACCATCTGATTTAGTTAATGAAGGGTCAAGATTTGTTCCTACTCCAACTAAACCGCCCGGTTTAGCTTCTTTAACGTATCTTCCAGCTACTTGAAGAGATTTAATAACTGTATATAAAGGTTCATAACCACCTTTTTTAGTTTTAACTCCAGGTTTAACCTCTATTTCTTCATCAATATGAAATATCCCTTGAGTTATGGAGCCACCTATAACTCCTCCAACAAGTTTTTCAGCTCTAGTTCCAGGTTTATTTACATCAAATGATCTTAAAATATACATTTTTGCAGGCGCGTTAACATCTCTCTTGGGGGTTGGAATATATTTTTCAATACTCTCAATTAAGGCATCTATATTAAGTTTATGTTGAGCTGAAATAGGTATAATAGGCGCGTTTTCAGCTATAGTTCCCTTAGTAAACGCTTTTATTTCGCGATAATTTTCTAAGGCTCTTTCTTTAGAAACAACATCCACCTTATTTTGCACGATAATAATTTTATCTATTCCAGCTATTTGAGCTGCTACGAGATGCTCTCTATCTTGGGCTTGAGGAAATTTAGCGTCAGCTGCTGCAACAAATAAAGCGCCATCCATTAAGGCAGCTCCAGAAAGCATTGTAACCATTAAGCTATGATGACCTGGGCAATCTATGAAGCTTACCATTCTTAAAAATTCTGTTTCAGAACCGCATATAGAGCATTTCTTTTGTGTAGTATAACATTCAGGCGGAGGGCATTTAGGACATTTATAAAATGCGGCATCCGCATATCCTATTCTGATAGTTATGCCTCTTTTTAATTCTTCTGAATGCTTAGCTGTCCAAATTCCTGTTAATGCTTGAACCAAAGTGCTTTTACCGTTATCCACATGCCCTAAGGTTCCTATATTGCATTCTGGTTGAGCAGATTCTTCTTTCAGTTTCAACCTCACCTTTAATATCCTTTATAAAACAATTTAAGTTATATAAAAACGTTTTAAAATCTTTTTTAACTCAAAAGATTTTAAATATGATGAAGAAATGCCTCGTAAAGTAGTTTGTTTGGGAATAGAGTCTACAGCGCATACTTTCGGCGTTAGCGTAGCTTCTGAAGAGGGAAAAATTTTATCTGATGCAAAAGATGTTTATGTGCCGCCAACTGGAAGAGGAATTCATCCTAGAGAGGCGGCTCAACATCATTCGCAGATAGCTCATAAAATTGTTTATCAAGCTTTAAAAGATGCTAAACTTAAGCTTAAAGATGTTGATGCTATAGCTTTTTCTATGGGGCCAGGTTTAGGCCCTGCTTTACGAGTTGGAGCTACCATCGCTAGAGCTTTAGCAGTTTTCTTAAATAAACCTTTAATTCCAGTTCATCATGCAATAGGCCATATAGAAATTGCTGCTTTAACAACAAATGCTAAAGATCCTTTAACAATTATTGTGTCCGGCGGCCATACAGCATTAGTGGCTTTTGCTAGAAAAAGATGGAGAATTTTTGGTGAAACAGAAGATATTACGCTTGGTAATCTTCTTGATATGTTTGCTAGAGAAATGAAGATTCCTCCGCCTGGTGGAAGAAATGTTGAAAAACTTGCTAAAGCTGGAGGAAACTTTATAGATTTACCTTATACAGTTAAAGGAAACGATGTTTCCTATTCAGGATTATTAACAGCTGCTTTAAAGCTTAAAAATGCGGTAAAAGTTGAGGATTTATGTTTTTCTCTTCAAGAAGTTGCTTTCTCAATGTTGACTGAAGCTGCTGAAAGATGTTTAGCGCATACAGAGAAAAAGGAAGTTCTTTTAACTGGTGGTGTAGCTGCTAATAAAAGGCTTCAAGAAATGCTTAAAAGCATAGCTGAAGAGCATAACGCTAAGTTTTATGTAGTTGATTCAAAGTTTAGCGGAGACTGTGGAGCTCAAATAGCTTGGACTGGTTTACTCGCATTTAAATCTGGAGTAAAAGTTAAAGTTGAGGAAAGTTTCATTAAGCCTAAATGGCGACTTGATAAAGTTGATGTTCCTTGGAGAAAAACGAGTTAAGGCTTATTAGGAAAGGGGCTGAAGCAAATCTTTACCTCGCAAACTGGCATGGAAAGGAAGTCATAATCAAAAAAAGAATTCAAAAAAAATATAGAATAAAAGCGTTAGATGAAAAAATTAGGCTTTATAGAACAGTTCATGAAGCTCAAATAATGCATGAAGCTAAAAAAGCTGGAGTTGCTACACCAACAATATTTTTTATAGATGATTTTGAAAAAACAATTATAATGGAGTATATTAAAGGGGATAGAGTTAAAGAGCTTTTAGATTTTTTGAAATCTACGCAAAGAAGCGAATTATGCATTGATATTGGAAGAATAATAGGAAAACTTCATAAAAAAGGAATTATTCATGGCGATTTAACAACATCAAACATGATTTTTGTTGGAAATAAAATTTTTCTTATAGATTTTGGTTTAAGCTTTTATTCTTTTAAAGAGGAGGATAGAGGAAGCGATTTACTTTTAATGAAGAGAGCATTAAGCAGCACGCACTTCAAATTTTTCAATAAATGTTTTAAAAGCGTTGTGGAAGGTTATAAAGAGGAAATAGGGGTTAAAGAGGCTTTAAAAACATTAGCTAAGGTTAATGAAATTGAAAAAAGGGGGCGTTACGCCGAGAGATGAAAAAATAAGGAAAAAGGAAAGATTTTAATTTAACTAAAATCTTTTATAAAAAGCAAATTTTTAGGAGTTGAAAAATTGAAGGTTAATCAAATTCGACCTGGAATGAGCGGAATAAATATTACTGGAAAAATAACTGAAATCGGAGAGAAGCGTTTAGTTTCAACTAGATTTGGGGATGCTTTTGTAGCTAAAGCTATTTTAGAGGATGAAACGGGAAGAATACCTTTAAACTTATGGCGTGATCAAATAAACATGGTTAAAATTGGAGATACAATTAAAATAGAGAATGGTTTTTCTAAAGAGTTTAGAGGGCAAACAGAGTTGAATGTTAGTAGCAAAGGAAAAATTACCGTGGTTTCAGAAGATGAATAAAATCTTTTAAATGACTTTAACTTTATAAAGAGGCTTAATTTTTTGAACTCCTTGATTCACTAAATAAAGTGGAGATTCACCCTTTAAAATTGAAATTAAATTTTTTGCTGCTATTTCAGCCATTTTAATTCTTGTTTCTTTTGTAGCGCTTCCAATATGCGGTGTAACCACAACATTATCTAATTTAAGAAGAGGATGCGTAGGGTTTATAGGTTCCTCCTCAAAAACATCTAAAGCAGCTCCGCCAATCCATTTTTCCCTTAAAGCTTTTATTAAGGCAGTTTCATCTATTACAGCACCTCTAGAAGTATTAATTAATATTGCAGTAGGTTTCATTAATTTCAGTTGGTCCTCACCAATCATATGGTATGTTTCCTTAGTTAAAGGCGTATGAATAGTGATATAGTCAGATTCTTTAAGCAAATCTTCTAAAGGTTTATAAATTAAACTAAATTTTTCTTCAATTTCCTTAGGCAATTTAGATCTGTTGAAATATATTTTCTTCATATTAAATCCTGAAGCTCTAGCTGCAACAGCCAACCCTATTTTTCCAGCACCAATAATCCCTAAAGTTTTTCCATAAACGTTTTCTCCAAGAAAAAGGGTTGGAGACCATCCTTCTCTCCATTCTCCCCGTCTAACATAATTATCAGCTTTAACTATAAGCCTAGCGGCAGCCATTAAAAGAGCCCAAGTTAAATCAGCTGTAGCTTCAGTTAAAACTTCAGGAGTATTAGTTACATATATTCCTTTATTAGTTGCTTTTTCAACATCTATATGATCGAAACCAGCGCTCATAGAGCTTATTACTTTAAGGTTTAAAGCTGAATCTATAACTTCTGAATCTATTTTATCATTTAGCATGCATAATAAACCATAAGCATCCTTAACATTTTTAATTAATTCTTGTTTAGGCGGAGGGAAACTTTCGCTCCAAACTTTTGCTTCGCAAAATTCCCTTAAAATATTTAATCCAATTTCTGGAATATTTCTTGTTACAAAAACTAAGGGCTTCATGATTAATTAACTCCCTAAACACAATATATAATTATATTGTGAATGTGAAGGATTTTATAAGGATTAATTCATAATAATATAAAAATAAGGAGGAAGCTTAAAAAATGAAGGAAAAAGTTTATGTTAAAACTGAGCATGCTCCTTCCCCTTTAGGCGCTTATTCTCAAGCTGTTAAAGTGGCTAATTGGCTTTTTATTTCAGGGCAGCTTCCATTAAATCCTTCTACAGGCGAGTTAATTTCTAAAGATGTGGCGGAACAAGCTAAGCAAACTTTTGAAAATTTAAAAGCAATTTTAAAGGCTGCTGGAATGGAATTAAAAAATATTGTTAAAATTACCTTATATATTAGAAATCTTGAGGATTTCCCAATTATAAATAAGGTTTATGAAGAATATTTTAAGGAGGTTTTACCTGCAAGAAGCACCGTTCAAGCTTCTCCACCTAAAAATGCTGTTTTAGAGGTTGATGCTATAGCTTTTAGTTTTTAAAATTGTTTTATGGTGGACCCCAAACATCTATTTTTTCCCAAAGAGATTTTACAGCTTCCTGCCAATTTGTTAAAGCAAGCTTGTAAAGCCTAGCATTTTCTATAGCCACCCCTCCAATACTGGCTAAAAGATTTAAAGCTTCAATTTCATCATCCTCATATCTTCTATAGTTTTTATCATAAACTTTTAATACACCTGTTACTTTTCCCTTCGCCATTATTGGCGTTGCTAAAATTGATTTAACGCCTTCTCTCCTTAACGATTCTTTATCATGAATTCTTTCATCTGTTAAAGCATCATAAATAACAGCTGTTTTTCCCTCGAGGACATCCTTAATTTCTTCAGCCGCATTTATATCGCCTTTAGCTAAATAGTTTGGGCTTAAACCAATTGAAGAAGCAAGCTCAAGTTTTTCTTTAGTTTCATTTAAAAGCCTTAAGCTGCATCCTTTAACATTTAAAATTTCAACAGCTGCTTTAACGATTCTATCTAAAACTTCTTTTTTATTTAAAGTTGAGGTTATAGCTTCAGCTATATTTAAAAGCTTTTTCATAACTTCTGCTTTTTTAATTAATCTTTCATTTAACCTTGCATTTTCTATAGCTATAGCGCCTAAGTTTCCTAAGGCTGTTAAAAATGTTAACTCAACATTTGAGAAATCTCTAGTTTTAGCTGCATAACCTCTTAAGCTTCCTATAACTTCATCTTTAATCATTAGTGGAACGCAAACCATTGAGGCTATTCCCTCTTTTTTAGCTTCATCAGGATATTGAAGCATTCTAACATCTTTATTAACATCTTTCACTACTACAGGTTTACCTTTCATAGCCTCTTTATCAATTGGGCTTTTATCAACTTCAACGGGGCCTTTCCTTAAGTATTCATCGCTTAATCCATAGGCAGCTTCAAGTTTTAAAGTTCTTTTATCTTTATCCAAAAGCCTTATTGAAGCTGCTTTCAACCCTAAATTATCAACAGCACTTTTAACAATTAAATTCAAAATTGCTTGAAGGTTTTCAGCCATTCCAAGAGATTTAGCAATTTCATGAAGCATCCAGCAATATTGAAGCTCAATATTTTCCATTAAAACTTCACCATATAACATAATTATATTTTTTAAAGATTTAAAGTTAACTATGAGATAGATTTAAATTAATTGATTAAAATGGTAACTTAAATAGTGAATTAATGGGCCCGTCGTCTAGTTTGGATAAGACGCTGGCCTCCGGAGCCGGAGATCCTGGGTTCAAATCCCAGCGGGCCCGCTTCTAATTAGGTGCGAAACCTTTATATAAGACTTCTCCACCCTACTTCTTGATGCTTTATGTTTAAAGAAAGCAAATATTCTCGTTTTCTTCAATATCCTATGCTTAAGCGTTGGTTAATGAATTTGGAAAGGGGAAGCCCAATAACCGCTGAAGTAGCTTTAAGAAGGCTTGGCAAGGCTTGCGAGCTTTTAGCTATGAACCCGATTGATATGGTTAATAAGGCTAAGGAGGATCTTAGCGGATTTCAGGATTCCTTAGAGGATTTAGTTGCTAAGCTTGAAGCTGAAAACAAGGCTCCTGGTTATATTCAAGGGATCTTAAAGGCGATAAGATCTTGGCTTCACTATAACGATATAAACTTAACGAGAAGGATAAAAGTTAAGGGTTCAACGTTGACTCCAACGATAGAGGATGAGCAGATTCCAAGCCAAGATCAGCTTTCAAGAATTTTAAGAGCTTCTTCGCTAAGAGTTAAGGCTATGATCGCCTTAATGGCATTCGCAGGCTTAAGACCTCAAAGCATAGGAAACCATGATGGAAGCGATGGATTAATGCTTAAGGATTTGCCAGAATTGAAAATAGAAGGCGAAGAGGTTTCTTTTAAAAAAATTCCAGCCATAATAGTTGTTAGGCAAACATTAAGCAAAGCCAAGCATAAATATTTCACATTTATTTCAAGCGAAGGATGCACCTACATAAAAGAATATTTAGAGGAAAGGATTAGAAAGGGTGAAAAACTTAAGCCTCAAAGCCCTTTGATAGCTCATGAACGTAAAGCTGCTGAAAAACCATTCATGATAACGAAAAAAATAACTCACTTCATAAGGCAATCGATGCGTAAAGCAGGAGTTTACAAAAGGCCTTATGTGCTTAGGGCATACTTCGATACGAATATGATCATAGCTGAATCAAAAGGTAAAATTAGCCATCCATACCTGCAATTTTTAATGGGACATAAAGGCGATATAGAAGCAAGGTACTCAACAAATAAAGGCGTATTGCCGCCAGATATGATTGAGGATATGCGTAATGCCTATAAGGCTTGCGAACCATTCTTAACAACTTTAACAAAACCTTTAGAGGAATCCAGCATAGTTAAAGAAGCTAAAATTGAAGCCTTAAAAAGTATGGCTAAAAGCCTCCTTGGAATAGATCTACTTGAAATTAAAATAGCTAAAGAAAAGGAATTAGGCAAAGAATTAAGTAAGGAGGAAGAATTAGAGCTTTATGAGAATGAACTTAAAAAACTTAGAGAAGGAAAACATAATCCCCAAAGAATAATATATGAAAATGAACTTGAAAAATACTTAACTGAAGGATGGCAATTTGTAAGCATACTTCCTTCACAAAAAATATTGATAAGAAAAACCTAAATTAACTCAATTAACGTTTCAATAAATTTTTCTTTATGCTTATAGGCTTCTTCATTCATTAACATAATAAGTTTATTTGTTACATTTTTATATGGTTCAATAAGCTTGCTAATAGCGTAATCAAGAAATTCATGCCTTAAAGTTTTTAAAGCTTCTTTCTCGCTTTCATCATAAATATAAATGGTTTCACCTTTAACTTCTCCAGCTAAATTCCCACTATTATTAGGCAACCAAACAACCTTAAGCTCATAACCAATTTTAAGCCTTTTCTTAAGCCTTTCAAGCTCATTTTCAAGCCTTTTTTGAAAATTAACCATAGAAGCCAATTAACAACACCATAAGCATTTTAAAACATTTAAAATCATTTAAAGTGAAATAAGTATATAAACTTTTTCTTTCTCATGTTAAATGAGTTTTATTGCGTATGTATAAAAAATGCTCACTCCTAAAATAAAATTTATCAAAAAAAGATGGTTACAAAATTCTTATTTAAGAGCGTAAAAGATTTTTAAAATCATGATGGTGATGGGTAAATATGTCAGAAGCGTTTATAGACGGGTCAAGAAAACTTAAATTTGAATATAAAGATAGGAGTATAACAGCAGATGCTCGTAGCTTAATTCCTAGGTTAAGCTTGGAGTTTGAAATTCATTATATATCTTCTGAATCTAAATCAGGAGAACTAGAATATAATGTATTTATAAATTTTGGAAGAGCCGAGTTAAAAGTTAGGAAGCAAGTTTTTCCAGAAGTGGGGGAGACACTTTATGTAGGTTCACTTATACCAGAAGAAAGGTTCTTCACCTTATTATCACCAAACTCCTCATCTTCTACTCGTTGGTATATTGATTTAGATCATTATAGGCTTTCTCAGCTGGAAAAGATAAGAGAAGGAAAGGATCTGCAAATGTGTGTTGACCTGTTTTTGATAGTAGAACTACAACGAGAATCTCCAAGTATGCGTCCTATACAGTTCCCATCACTTTATATAGAAGTTCCAAAAAGTGATTGGGTAGAAAAAATTCTACCCCAGCTAAAATATAAAGAAGTATCCTTGATTGAGCTCCCAAAGCTTGATAGGCCCGAATTTAGCAACATTATCGTCGAAATCGATAAAGCATGGAAAATGTATTCCATGGGTGAGTATAAGGAAGTTTTAACTAACTGTCGTATAGCCATAGAAGGCTTAACTGATGTAGTTAAGAGTAGAGGTTTTCATAAGGAAGTAGAGGAAGAGGGAAAGAAAAAGACTGTGCCTGACTGGGAAAGCGCATTAGGACATGAGAAAATGGGTGATCTGATGAGAAGCTTCATACAGAAGCTTTATGATTTTTTGAGTCCAGGTGCTCACTATGGTAAATCCATCAATAAGGAAGATGCGGAGTTAGCAATTATGATGACTCATGCTTTGATAAACTTTTGCACCAAAAAATTGTTGGGCTCATCTCAAAACCCTTAAGTATATGAGAATGTAAGTTTTTCTATCTTAAGCTTCCAAAGCTTTTTAGCAAGTAAAGAACCTTTCAACACGGTCATAAAAAACTAAAATTTTTATTTTTTAGAAAAGAATCTATATTTTATACAAAGGAGTCAACATTTTGTAAAAAATATTACCTCTATATTCGTAAGTCACAAGAACCAGCCTTTATAGGTTTATATT